>OBEQ012907822.1_pt1 | contig 10676 bp, 11 predicted proteins | sample 1670901 | NCBI WGS metagenome assembly OBEQ01 (sample SAMEA104232315, study PRJEB22302) | groundwater metagenome | biome: forest; feature: aquifer; material: groundwater | place: USA | collected 2011-08-07 | depth 5.4 m | reverse complement strand
TCGACGGCGGAGCGCGATGGAGCCTGCACTCGAAGGCAAGTGTTACCGGGTCGACGACGGGCGGCCTCGTCGAGGCCCTCGATGCGCTCGATCGCGCCCACAGCCAAGACGCCGGGGGAGAGCTCACCAAGGCCGCGGTAGAAGCGACTCGGGCCAGCGTCGCCCCCGTTCGCGGCGAGGCGTCGATCGAGGTGGTCCTGGATGGATCAGGGCGAGTCACGCGCGCCCGGGTCCTCAGCGCCAGCTCGGACGCGCGTGCCTGGGACGAGGTGGCCGAGGCGATCCAGGCCAAGCTCATAGGGCGCCCTCTTCGAATCCCGCCGGCGAGCCACGGGCTCGCGTTCACCATCGCGATCGAATCGCGTTTCATGGTCGCGAGCGGACACGATGGGCAAGTGGAGACGAGCGTGAACGGGATTCCGGTGTCCGGCCGCGGTGCACGAAACCCAGTGAGGCTAGGCCTCATGCTCACACCGGGCATTGTCGCTATCGGTAGCACGGCGGATCCCACGGATCTTGCGTGGAAAACGCAACGAAACGTGACCGCGCGCGTCACCCACGAACAGCGATTCTAGAACTCCGACATTGGGCGCAGTCGGAGTGACGGACCATCTCACGAGAATGCGCCACGCGCGTGCCGCGAGTAGTTCTGCGGTCGGACCGTTTGGGCCGCCGCGTGGAGCGTCTCACGGGGAAGTCGGGCCGGCGGCTGCCGTCGTGTACACGATGCACGTGCCTCGATACCCCTTGAGAGACCAGGAGCCGTACTTGTCGCCAGCCACACCATCGTTTCCGCCGGTCACGACGACGCCGTCACACCCGGCCGCTCCACCTGCCTCGCGCAGCTTGGCGACCATCTCTCCGGCGGCCGCGCTGTTGTACCGCTCTTGCTGCACTTCGATCATTCCCACTTCGACGAAGGCCCTTCGCGGCGCTCCGGCGGTAAAGAGCTCCACCTCACTCGGGGGTTTGGCGTGAAGCTCGTGGGGCGGAGTTGCAAGCGGGATCCCGCTTTGGCCGTTCCGGCTTCGAGGCGTCGGCGGGCGCGGTCCCGCGCGCAACCATGGGCGTCTTCCGGCCGAACTAAGGTTCCATCGAAATCCCGAAGCCCGGTCGCGCCGTGCACCTTTTCGGCCACTCTTCGATGCGTGGCCAGCGCCACATCCTCGATGACCGAACGAAGCGTGCTGCGCCGTCACTTGCCCATCTGCTCACGCCTATCGAGGCCCTGGCGAGCGCGGGGATCCAGCGCGGCACGTTCGTCACGGTGCGCGAGAGCGAGGGCGCTGAGGCCACGGACGAACACGCTTCGCCCGGTATGCACCGCGACTCGGATGATCGGGCGCATTCTCGCGGGCCTCGGCGCGCGCGCTCCTCCCGCGTCAAACATGGGCATCACGGCACGCCGCTGAACGCGCCAAGCGGCGCCGGCGGGAGAGGTGCGCTTTCGAGCGCGGGAACGGACCAAAGTTCACGCCTTCGAGCGTGCCGCGCGTCAGGATTGCGCTTTCGGCGGAACCCCTTCGCGAGCTCTTGGACGCGAAATGTGCCTTCGTTGTCCTTGCCGCCTCGCGGCCTGACCGTCACGGTGCGCGCGCGATCGTCACCTCTCGGGAGTGGCCGAACGCGTCGGCCCGAACATCTTGTCGGTGGCGCATTGGAATCGACTCATGAGTGGCGAGCTTTACGCGCGGATCTCGCGTCCCGATCCTTCTGGCGCGGACCTTTCGACGTGGATGTGAAACGCTGCGTCCGCTGCGGCGGAAGCCTCAAGGTGCGTGGGCGCCAAAGTTTGCTAGGATGTCCTTCTCGCATCCTCCCCAAGCGATGGCCGAGCTCTTCGCGCGAAGGGCGGGCGCGCGAACGACTCTACCGCGTCCGCGAGCTGGGAGGGCTCGGCACGCCTCTGGTCGCGGCGATCCCGGCGAAATCGAGCAGCGCCGCGAGCCGCTCGCACTCACCCGCCCTCGCGAGCCTGACGTCCACGTCGGCGACGTGGTTCCGAGAGATGCGCACCAAGCACTCGCTCGAATGCGTCACCGGCCGCTCCTCGCCGATGCGCGTGCGGTGGCCTGCGATGGCGCTCGTGCGCCAGTACGTCGGCGAGTCGCTCCCGAACGCGTGGGCTTCGTCCGAGTCGAGCGTGCCTTCCCACCGCTGCACGTCGCCGGTCGCGATCGTGACGCGCGCGACCTTCGCGCCGACCGTGTACCTGCGCGTCGCGGCGATGCGCGGGCCGGCGTCGTCCACCTCGATGGTCGCAGCGTCCGTCGCGGTGTAAGCGCCGAGCGTCGCAGGCAGGAACGGGACGAGGTTCGCGGCCTCGGCGGATGGAGAGACCGGCCCGCTCTTGCGCGACGATGGCCGGCACGCGAGCGCGGCGAGCGCGAGCACGGCGACGGCGGCGAGCGCATGCTTCTTCGGATCCACGAGGCCACGGTATCGTGAACGCGATGAACGGACGAGCCTTCGCCGAGGGCATCGCGAAACCGACGCGCGGCACCATCCTTTTCGCTGCAACCGAGCCGCGCGACTGGGAGATGCAAAGCGGGTTGCCTCGGAAGCATTCCGCGAGCACGTGAAGGAACCGTCGACGTCGTTCACACGCAGGTCACGAGCCCGCTGTCACGGATCCGATCGTCGTGCGTTAGAAATTTGGCCCCTCGCACGCGCGCGGTCGCAACGAGAACGCGGTCGGCGGGATCCCACGGCAGCGTCATCGGGAGCCGCGCAATTTCGTCCACGACACTCGACGAGATCCGCGAGCACTCCACGAGCGGCGGCGCCGTCGCACGATCCAGCCACGCGCGCAGCGGCATCGTGAGCTTCAGTCGCTTTCGCTCGACGAGCATTCCGATTTCCCAGAGAGAGACGTCGGAGATCAAGAGCGGACGCTCGGTAGACGCGCTCCGAATGGCGCGGAGCTCGGCCTTCGATAGCCGCCCCGCCCGCTCGATCCAAAAGACGAGGATATGGGTGTCGAGCAGGAACATCCCTATCGGCGCGGTCGCGCCCTCTTCGATCGCGGGAACTCATCCCGGAGGGCGTCCCACTCCTGCGGCGCGACCACCGAGGAAACGATGTCCCCGACGATCTGGACGCTTCCAGCGAGCCCTTCCCGTGGATCGCGCTCCACGCCGACGGACGGAAGTACACGCGCAAGGGGCTTGCCGCGCTTGGTCACGACCACTCCCTCTCCCGTCGCGGCGATCTCTTCGAGAATCGACAGACAATGCGCCTTGAACGCGGCTACTCCATACGAACGCATATGGTCAGTGTAGGTGACCAGATGGCGCCGTCAACTCCCGCATCACAAATGCGCCCGGGTCTGCTGCTGTACGCGCCACGAGCGGCGCCGTCCGCGGCCCCTCCAGGAGACCTTGCTCATCGATCGACGTGGAGTCGGACGAGGCTCGGATGCGCGGACTTTCCGGACGAAGCCGCCGTGAAGGCGAAGTTCGTCGCGAGCAGGGCGCCGCCGGAGTTCACGACGCTCGCCGGAGAGTCGAGGGATCCGCCGGTCGCGAGCGTCGTCACCGTGCCGTTCGGCGCGATGCGGACGATCTTGTTCTGTTGGATGTGCCGATCACCACGTGATGGCGTTCGCGCGGACGATCTCTGGATGGATATCGACGGGGGCCGGGACTGATACACCGATTACGATTGAATCGATGCGCTTCGGGTTCCATTGCCACCGCAGGCCTCGCGATAAATGTCATGCCGCTCGCTCGCGTCCGATCATGTCTATGGCCCGATAGGCCGCAATGCAGCACACACAACTATCACGAGCCATTGGGGCCTTGTCATCGGTCGCAGGAGATCAACCTATGCGTCGAGAAATTGTATCTCGGGTATTGCACGTTCGATTGTTGCGTGCGCGACAGACAGGCACCGACGGCTCTCCTGGCGCTCAAGGATCTGCGGGGCCATAGCCGATTTCCAGCAGACGCTCAGGGAGGCCAACACATGCGTGACGCTCTCGTGTTTGCCACCATCACGCTCCGCGTGGCCGCCTGCGCCGCCGAGGGGTCACGCGCCCGGAGGTGTTGGCGAAACTCTGTCGAGTGTTTTGGGAGAGCGTGCGCGCGCGGTATCGTCGATGGGCAAAAGGTGCAGGATACACCAAAGCGGAGACCGGCTCGGTTTCGGCGACGCAGCGGTTTGGCTCGAGCTTGAATCTGCACGCGCATATCCACACGCTGGTGGTGGACGGCGTGTACATCGAGGGAAAAGGGGCTGCTGCACTTTTTGCCCGCGCCTTCCGCGAAACCCTTCGCGAGCGCCTGGATCCGAAATGTGCTTTCCTTCTCCTTGCCGCACGGTGCTTGGAAATCGGTGCCCAAAATCGTGCGCGCATTTTTTCGCGGCACCGTGACCGCGGTCCGCTCGTCCGCCGTACGGCATGTCGCTTGCTGACGCGGAGTGACCAGCGCGGAGTGACCAGCATGATCCATATTCGATCGAACGCCCTTGTCCTGGTTTCCGCGTTGATGGCGCTCTTCCCGGCGTGCACCATCCACCGATGGTCTGGCGGGAGGTGATGTGTCGGTGAAAGCGCCGGGCGCACCGCCCGGAGGATCGATCGGCGGGCAGCAGGACTGGCCTGGGGAAGTGGTTAACGCGAAGGAGAACGGGTCTCGGATGCTTGGCGATGAGCCCAGGGTGGGCATCCATGCGAGCGCGGACTCCCTTGGTCCGACGCTCGGACCTCTCGATTGCATGGCCAAGGGCTTTGTCCCGCCGGACACTTCCGGCAACTTGCCTCCATCGCTGCCGTTCTATCAACCGAAGGTCGACAGCTCCAGCATCGACTCGGTCGTTGGTTTTGGTCTTCCAGGGAGCAATCACTTCACGGTCATGGATGGCTGGGACGGCAATAAGGGAATTGTGCCCATCACGACGTGGCGCCTTTCCGAATACACCGGGTTCTTTCCGGGCGGTCCCGCCTCATCGTTTCAGCGAGGGCAGGTCGACTCCTACGGGCAATCGGGCGTGCAGCTCGTTGGGCAGTGCGCAGGGTTGTGGCTCAACACCTCGGACGCCAGCGCCGTCCTCTACAACGGTTCCGGATCCATCAACGTCGGCTGCTGGTATCAAGGCGGCGCACCATTGGCGTCGTTGTTCCCAACTACGACGGGCGAGCTCGATGTCTCCTTCGATGCGGGTGTCGCTTATGACGGCAGCACCGGCAATGGTCACGGGCAAGCATACTTCCAGCTCATCGCCAACGACCGGAGCGGTGGCTGCGGAAGCCATTGCGCGTTCACGCTTTCTGTAAGTTTCTACTCTCGCGATGCGGAGCAGGCCACCAACAAAGTTGTGGTACGGGATGATACGGGGACCTTGGATCTGCCGATCGCCGGCGCAGGATTGGATGCGACGGGGTGGTTTCGCAGAATGCCCGACTCCTCTCACTACCAGACGGGGGCCTTCTCGCCCCAGCGCGTTCATTTTCGCATGTCGCAAAGCGAGTTCGTGGCGATTCGAAACGCGGTTGCGGCGAACAACTCATCCTTCAGGAACCTTTCGACCAATCCGCTCGACTATGCCGTATCGCTCCTGAACGTAAACGGCGAAGTCTACGATCCGTGCAAGGCCCCATCGGGTGCGGGCTGCAGCGGTAGCGATCACGCGCAGCTCGGGATGTCGGTCGCGAACTTTCGCGTGCTCTCGACTGTGCCACACCAGTCGGCGGGCGCGCCGTGGGGTTTCGATGGGCTGCGCTCACAAGTTCTCTATCGCGACGTCTCGGGGAACATCAACGCGTTCTCCAGCGGCACAAACGGAGCCTTTCAGCAGTCGGCGATCGCCACGGGTGCAGCCGCCGGGGATCCCATGGGCTATGTCGCGGGCTCGGCGCCGCGGGTCGTGTTTCGTGACACGAGCAATCACGTCCGAGAGAGCTTTTTCTGGAACGGCGTGTGGACGACTTGGGACATGAACGCTGGAGCGGGAGGCGCCAACGCGTACTCGGACCCCAAGGCCTATGTGGCGCCAGACGGTTTTCCGCGCGTCGTCTATCGTGACGTCGTTGGCGACGTGCACGAGTTCCAAATGGACAGTGGCGGCTGGCAAAATCGAAACATCACTCGTCTCAGCGCGCCGACCCCTGCGCCCGCGATTGGCTCGCCGAGGGGATATGTGGCGGGATGGGCGCCGCGGGTCGTGTTTCGTGACAACAAGAACCACGTTCGCGAGATGTACTACTGGGCCGGCCGATGGAACGCCTGGGACATGATGACCATCCCGGGCGCCAGCGACGCGTATTCGGACCCGAACCCGTACGTCGCGCCGGACGGGTGGCCCCACGTGGTGTATCGCGATATCGTCGGTGACGTGCACGAGTTTTATATGGACTCGTATGGGTGGCACCACGTCGACATCGCGAGCAGCACGCACCCTACGCCTTCGCTGGGGTCGCCGATGGGATTTGTCGCTGGATATGCGCCGCGCATTCTCTATTGCGGGACCGATCACCACCTGCATGAGCTCGTTTCCTGGTCCGGCTGGTCACACACAGACCTGACCCTTGGCATTCGCGGCGCGATCTCGTGCGCGAGCGATCCAATGGGCTACGTCCCGTCGGACGGCGCCCCTCGTGTCGAGTACACGGGGGCGGACGGACAGCTGCACGAGCTCTACTATAGCGGAGGATGGATTCATCGGGACATGTGAGCAACACCCGCGACCTTCCGCGAGGTTCTCATTTCGTGCAGAGTTCGGGGATGCGAGAGCTTGGGTGTGCAGTTGACGAACAATCGGGCAGCCCAACTTCGAAAAGCCATGCAAAACGAGATTCGGCGCGAGGCGTACGAACGTCTGGCGCTCGACTGCAAAGCCGTACACGGTGTTCGAGCTCAACTCTTCGCGCGGCACACATGGGCTGTCGCCCCACGATCGACCGAGCGGGAAGGTGCTTCCGACGAGGGACATTCGAAGCGGAGCGATGGCGAGCCGCGGGGACAATTCGCCTGCATCGTCGTTGGGCTCGCCCGCGAATAGAGGCACCATGGCAAGAGCGGGCGGTTCAAAGCGGACGGCTCTTGCGCCGAGGTTGCACTTGGAGCAACGCACAATGCGAAGACCACGGCCAAGGCAAGGGCAGTCTTCATGATGCTTCCGCTGCCATGCGTCTGATCCGCATTCGCGCGTGAGGCAAGCCGAACCCGAATCCGATCCCGATCCCGATCCCGATCCCGACCCGATCCCGCGTTCTGTCACGCTAGCCGCGAACGCACCAAGGTCACGAAGCGCAGGAGATCGTCCAAGTGGTGCATGACCACGTCGCGCACGATCTCGAGATCCACGCTGTCGTATCCATGTACGAGCACGTTGCGAAAGCCGGCCATCTTCGAGATGGTCCGTCACGAGATCTGCCGGGAGCCACCCTCCGCGCCCGAGCATGGCGAAGAGCTCGCGATTCGTCTGCGGCTCACCTAGCCGCTCTTCGGAGGCGATGTGCGAGGCGACGTCGAGCGCTGCCTGACTCGCGAGCTGGAGCGAGTGCTCGATGAAGCGCTCCTCGCGAACATCGGACGTAATCCGATCGAGGCGCCCCAGCGTGCGAAGCGCGAGCAAACAGGATGGCCACGTCGACGTCGCTCTTAAGACCCGCCCTCCCGCGTGCGACGCTCCCGAAGAGATACACCGCGGCGATGTCGCGCCGGCCTTCGAAGAAGCTCCCGAGGTGGCTCGTGATCCGCTCGAGATCGGTCGAATCCATGGTGTTTGGAGTTTACCATCCCCACGCAGTGTTTGGGCTGATGTCGAGTCTGCTGGAAAAGCAGCCTGCTTTCGGTGAGCGTCGTCGGCACGCCGTAGTGGCTCCCGGTGGCCGAGGACATCCATCACGCTGTCCCGGACACCTCTGCTCGGCCGCATCTCCGCGGAACGCTTCGAAATCCGTTCTGGCACACCGCTCGCTAAGCCCGCTGTCATGCGGCTGCGCGAGGCTTTCGCACCGGATACACTCTTCAAGATGGCCCTTTCGCCAGAGTCGATCCGCCACGTCCGTCCCGCGCAGCCGCTGCGTTTTCCGTCGTCGCAGCCGGAGTGGGACGTGGGCCAATCCATCCGTCATCTTCATTTGTGCACAATCCTGCATGAAATCCTGCTCAGTGTCCTTGGACCGGCGAGCTCGGTAGGCTGCGACCAATTCGTCTACTTCGACGCCGCCAACCCGCGGAGGTGTCTGGCACCCGACGGCTTCGTCAAGCTCGGAGTACCGCAGGAGATGTTCGAATCGTGGAAGGTATGGGAGAAAGGAGCGCCCGAGCTCGCCATCGAGGTGCTCTCCCCGAGTGATACGCGCGAGCCGATCTCGCTCCAGGAGAAGATCGATCGGTACTCCTCCATCGGTGTTCGCGAGCTGGTCGTCCTCGACGTCGATGCGCCCGAGGGCACTCGGTTGCGTGCATGGGACCGTCTCGATGGAGAGCTCGTCGAGCGCATTGTGGAGTCCGAGCGAACGCCGTGCGTCACGCTCGAGATGTGGTTCGTGCTCGCCCCGGCCAACGATCAGCCAATCGCACTACGCGTCGCCCGCGATCCGGCCGGCGCCGATCTCGTCCTCACCGAACGCGAGGCAAAGCTGAACGAGCGCGAGGCGAAAGAACAAGAGCGCGAAGCAAAGGAGCGCGAGCGCGACGCAAGGGAACGAGAACGCGACGCAAGGGAACGAGAACGCGAGGCGAAAGAAGCGGCACTTGCGGAAGTTGCGAAGCTTCGGGCCGAGCTTGCCAGGGGCTGCTAGAGTCCGTCGCCGGCATGGTGAACATAGGCGACGTGGCGCTCGTTGGACAGACGCGGGCACCGGACATCCGGATGGAGGCCACGCCGATGGTGGACTCACACCGGGCGTCGACAGCGGGCGAGATGGGGGCGGAACGACGAGCTCCGACGCGGGTACGTTGGAAGCCGGACAAGGGGGCGACCCACTGCCAGGCATCGGCGACACGGTTCTCATCGACACGCGCGCGCGCGCCGGCCGCCCCCAGACGATTCAGAGCTCCGTGACGCTCGCGGCAGCACTCGCCGCCTCGGGGATTGCGAACGAAGACAATGATCCGGTCTCCACGTCACGTGCGGGCCGGCGTCGGCAGCCCGGGCAGCTGGATCATCAAGAACCCTTCTTGCCCTCAGCCCACGCAATCAAAGCGGCTCCTCGTGATGCGCGACGTGGCTGGCGTCATCCCGTCGGCGCGCATCGATTGCATCTGGACCAATTCGGGGGGCGCCTCTCAAATTTCAGTGGAGGGCTTTTACGGTTCGGCGGAGACGCACGACAACTACATCAATTGGTCCTGCGAGGATCACGCCTCCGAAGTGCTCACCCAAACGCTCGTGCTCCGTGCGGCGTCGTCCCAAGCCGCAGCGGACGGCGTCCTCGATTTGTGGATGAATGGCGTGCGCCTGCTCCACCGGACCGACATGAAATTCGGACCAGATGGTTTTTACCGATTCGGCTTCCCGACGACGACGTCGGATCCGCCGCAGCAGCAATCGGAGTATTTCTGGGACATCGTTGCGTGGAGCAGTCCCTGATTCGCTGAGGTAGAGGGGTCCTTCGGGCGACCGCGATGGTATCGGGCTTGCACCGTTTGTTGTCCGTTCGAATCGGACGAGCAGCGGCCAAGGAGGACTGCAGTTGCCGCCGGGGCACCGCGACTCTGATCCCGAGCCCGGTTCGGGAGACTTGACCGTCAACCTGGCCGCCTTGGCGAGCGATGGCGCCCGCGATGGCCGGACGATGGCCCGCGATGGCCAGCGACCGCGCAGCGTCTCCTCGATGCCGTTCCGCTCGTTTTTCCGGCCTCTCCGGATCGCACCTTCGCGAGAGGCCGCAAATACCAGCACTTCAGGCCTACCGAGCCTCGTGCGGCACGCTGGCCATCGGCGGCCAGCAATGCGACTCTCCTCGCATGGTCAAGCGCACGAGAACCATCAAGACACGCCGCTCGTCCAAACCCTTGCGCGCCGGCGAGTCCTCTCGCGAGGTGGCGTTGAAACGCCTCAAGCGCATGGAGACACGAATCGTGGCCCTCCTCGATACGAGCGAAGGGGCAAACTACGAGGCGGGCAAGCGCTTCGACGCCATCGCGCGCGCGATGCTCTACCGCGACGCAGGCTTCGAGACGTTGGAGGATTACGCCAACGCCCGGTTCAATCAAGGCTACCGCACGCTTCGTCGCTATCGACGCGTGGCCAACGCGTTCGCCAAACGCATCGTCATCGCCCATGGAATGACCAAGCTGGATCTGGCGCTCCGCTACATCGCGATCACACCCGAGGATGAACGGCCGATGGACGTTCTCAGCATGCAGTTTCCGACTACCCATGGAAAAAACCCAGTCACCGTCCGACTCGCGAAGGCGAGCGAGCGCGATCTGGAGACTGCGATCGACATCGCGCAATCGAAACCGACGTCGCATGACACGGTCAAGGAAGCACGCGCCAAAAGGATCCGCGATCGTTTCCAGCGTGCGGTCGCCGCCCCCAAAGGTAAAGCCACCCACGCGCCGCTGGTGCGAGCGCACGTCCACGATGAAACGGGGAAAGTGCGCATCGATTTGGTAGGCATCGACGAGCACGATCTCGTCCGCGTTCTTCGCGCCGCTCTCGCCGAAGCACGCAGGCGCTGAGCGCGGGTTCGGGTTCGGTTCGGGTTCGGGTTCGGG
>OBEQ011709200.1_pt1 | contig 10676 bp, 15 predicted proteins | sample 1670901 | NCBI WGS metagenome assembly OBEQ01 (sample SAMEA104232315, study PRJEB22302) | groundwater metagenome | biome: forest; feature: aquifer; material: groundwater | place: USA | collected 2011-08-07 | depth 5.4 m | reverse complement strand
GCCAGACTTGCAACAGACTCTCCATTATTTTTAATCCTGGAAATTATTTGATCCCTAATATTTTTGGCTATTGGTTTAAACATATTTCACCTCCTGTAATTATTGTACAGAATATATGTTCAGTTTAATGGGTACCTACCATTATTGACAATTATGCTTTAGGAATCTATTATTCCCTCATGTCTGAATCAGAATTAGGAATATATGAAAAATGGGAAAGCTGTAGGTTTTCTGTAGCTTTTGGACTATTTGCAGGCGATGAAGCTGGACATGTTTTAAGAGAAGCCGGTTTTATTGAAAACTTTGCTTGCGAAAGGCCTGAAGTAGTAGCTACTTATCCTAGAACTTTTGATTTGCGAGAAAAAACCGGAACTACTAAATTAGCAGTATTCCACGAAACTGGTAAGCCAACCGATCCCAGTGTTAGAGTTGCCTTATTTGAAGCATGTCATAATTGCCGATTATATGAACCTAAATCCTGAATTGACTTGGGGGAATCAAATAATTAATACTTAAAAATTCTTTATGGCAATAGAAATTCAACGTGAAGGGCTAATACTATCGAAGCAGCATGACCATCCCAGGGTAAGTTATTTAAGAGAACTTTTAGAGAAACCTTTACCTGATGGAGCGCATGAGTTAGTTAGAGAAGCTATAGCTGAATATAGATCAGCATTTGATTTTAGTAGACCGCCTCTTAGAGATGATGGAAATACTCATCCAACAACAATATCAGTTGATATCGATGAAGATGGACCGCATACATTATTAGCAGGCAAAAACAAATTACTTACAGTTAGGTATGGACAAAAATTACATGAGGACGAGCCGCTGGGAGAGCCTTATGTACATGTAATAACAATAGTTAAACTTCGTAATGTAACTAATGTAAGAATTTATCCGGATTGGCTAAGATATACTCCATTAGATCAACAAGGTCGTTCTAGGCCAGTACGGTTTATGCTAGGACTGCCGGAACAAAACCGTGGAATAAATGGAATGTTAAAAGTAAAAGTTCTCAATGGCTCTGTAGCAATAGCAAGAATACCATGGGATTTTAGACTAGCTTAAATTTCCTAGTAACTATAAGTGAACATCTGTTGTAAATAACTCATGGTTAAATCCAAGGGTTGGTACTGATCTAGCCATGAATAGGATCTAAACGTATTGCTTAGAGCCAGCTTATCTAGGATAGTTAAGATTTTTTACCACCTATTTTCTGTTAATATCCTTACAGAAAAATTAGTTTAGCTATTGACCTACAGTGTATAATTCTATGTATGGATGCGAGTATATTAATTAAATATCCTAATAAGTGGGTTGCCTTAACTTCTGATAGAAAAAAAATTGTGGCTTCAGCCAAAAATATTAAGGAGCTAGATAAAAAAGTTCAAAAAATGCCCAAAAAGACCAATGTAATCTATCATCATGTACTGCCCATTAATGGAAGTTTTATACCTTAATGGCAAAACTGGGCTTTTCCTACTTACCACGAATAATAATTAATCCTGTCACAAAACAGCAAGAGGAAATTTTTACCCCCTATATTCAAGTGAGGCTTTCCGCAGGCCATGGCAATTTAACTCAGCTAATTGACGCCCTTGTAGATTCTGGTGCTGATGGTAATTTATTCCCATTACAACTTGGAGAGTTGTTAGGCATAAACTTTAAAAAAGCAGTTCCTAAAGTTATTTATGGAATAGGAAATGCACAAATAACAGCATATACAGCATCAATCAATATTTGGGTCAACAATATAAAATACCAAACAGAAGCTGATTTCAGTGATAAGCAACAAACATTATTATTAGGAAGAAACGGATTTTTTAATCTGTTTAAAGAACTAACTTTTAATGAACATGAGAAGTTATTGTATCTAGAAACAATTTAATGAACTAGTATTAGCTGTAAATAACCCATGTTTAATTCCAAAGGTTGGTACTGCTCTAGCCAGGAAAAGGTTCTAAACACGTTGCCCAGAGCCAGCTAAAACTACGCACAACCAACCCCATAGTTGACAAGCAAATAAACATAATCTATAATTCTGCTCATGCTTGATGTAAATCCGGGTTTAAGAAGTGCATATGAACTATATAAAGCTGCCAAAGAAGGCAAAGAAGAGGCTTTGGAGAGAATCAATAGCAGAAGGGAAAAACTGGCTAATATGCCAGCTCCAATAAATCTTGCAATTAATATTGCACAAATATTTGGCTTTGAATATGAATATAGACCAGCAGATATGAGAGCTCAATATAAATTTTCTAAACTGATGTTTAATTATAGGCAGTATGTAGTACGGGAGTTAAGTAGAACTTCCGGAGAATTTCCATTATCTAGCCTTTGGTTTCATAAAAATGCCATGATTAATTTAACAACTGGTAGGCCACAACCTTGGGAAGCCAATTTCAGTACCCAAATGTAAGGAGAATATTTCTCTACTTCCTTAAAAGCCGAACAAGTTTTGGCTAGGAGAGCTGATAAACCAAGAGTTAATGTAAGATCTGATGATACTCCAATTCTCTATTTACCTGAGGGTTATAGAGTGGTAGTCTGTACTGAGTCTACTTGGCGCTGTCAAGATCAATATGAAACCTGTAGACCTGCAACCGAAATTAGAGTAACAGGATTATCAGATGAACCTAAACTCCTCTCATAACTTTTTTCAGCAATTATCTTAACTAACAGTATATAATTGATTTCCAAAAAAGGTTCCGATATAGTCAACTAGTGCCAGCTAAATTTCTAGGCACGATTTCTGTGTCAAACTGTAGTAACCCCAATGAGTATTTCGAACTTTGAGCTCAGACCTAATAATGAGTTGACTTTTCACTAAGAGTAAACTAATCTACAAACTACTTACCCAGTATTATGGCAGAAGCTCACGAATTTACTTCTTATACATACAGTGAAGGTAGAACAGGATTTGGTCAATTGGTTGAGTTTACTACCAGACCAGAGGATGTAGATAAAGTTAAAGCAACTTTGGAAATTGTCAGAACCATCACAACTCCTCCCACCCATAAAGTAAATGTAAATCATGGAAGTTTTGGACAATACAGCAGGTACGATGTAGAGCATTTAAAATTAACAAGCCAGGATGCAACTGGTGAAGCTCGTAGGGCTTATGCTGGAGGTAGAGGAGGATACATCGAAGCTTTGCAAATAAACGATGCTCTTGATGGCAGGGTTGCTACGGTTCTACATGAATATGAAACTGCTATTGGTTCTCATTTTGCTGAGTTTCAAACAGCAGAACAAACATTAGCAGCTTTTGAATCAACATGGAGCGATCATCCACCTCTACCAAGACCCTGGGATCCAACTGAAAGATTTACTCACACCAAACAGGAAAGATATGCAACTTTACCTGGATTTTTAAGATATGTTCCTTGTGGGGATTTAACCCCTTGGTTTTATGCCATAGGTAATGAGGATTTAATTGGTGATTATGTTGTGCCTTATGATATGCAGGATGATCCAGTTTTTAAACTTGGTCAGAAATTTTTGGTAGAAAAAGATGGACTGGCTGCGATTAAAACCTGTTTGGGGACAAGATTTAGAGAAGTCAGGCAATCATATACTCAAAATTGGGATCAAAGAACTGATCCAACCAGAATTGTTTATTGGGAGGATGGTTCTATTTGGAAAGATGGTTTGCTTGGAGCAAGGCCTCCCAGGTTATTAAGAGAAAACGAGCTTTGGGTTGTGGAAGCAATGGAGCAGTTTAAAAGAGTACTAAGTGGTAATCAAACTGATTTTGAAATCAAATTTGCTCAAGGTGGAAAGTTTGTTGGCAGATTTAAACCAGATGACCCAAAGGCTGAAACTAAACAAGGTAAATATGATTGTAAAATCACCTTAAAAGATGGTAGTACTAAAAGTGGCTGGTTAGATTTTACTCCTATCCCAGAATTTCCTACTATTGAGAAATTTATAGCCCAGAAATCAGGCCAACCAGATAACATTGCCAAAATTGAAGCTGAATTAAAACAAACTGAAAAAGGTGGGAAGAAATGGTCTGGAGTATTTTATGGTAGATCTAATGACTAACTCTAACACTATTGAAGTAACTCACTAGATTTCTTCCAAACTAACTCAGGGTATTTAATATTTTCTACCCAGTTAAATATCCGCTAACTTTAAGCGCGAAATCGTCCACTATTTCCAGCAATGTAAAGTCAGCTGAAAACCCAGTGGAAGTGTTTTTTGTTAAGGTGTCAAGTAGCACAAGTGGAATACAGGTAGTTTTATCAATTGATCTCTAAGCGTTTTTTAACGAATTGGCCAAACTGATTCAGAGTAGTCCAGTCGGCCTCCAGCATCGGCGGCTCATCATCAGGAGGATGATAGACGTAGGCTACCCAAGGGAGATTCTTTTGGTCAAGATAATCGAGCAGTGGTTTGCCAAAACCTTCGACAGTTCCGTTTGTGGTTTCATCCTTTCCTCCAGGATGAAAACCCCACTCGGAAACTATTACCGGATAAGTTTTAGTCAAAAATCCAAAACGTTTTTCCCACCCGGCAACTTGGTCTTCCCCCTTGGGGACGGTGTTGGGATAGATATGGGCCACATAAACTAGGTTGGAATCACTATACGGGTTTTTAGGCACATCAGAAAGGTCGCTGGTATATTTAGGGCCTGAGCCAAGGATGATGTTGTTTGAATACTTCCGGACTGTATCAATCAAAAGTTGCCCTGTCGGCCGCCAGACATCCCAGGTAAGGTCGTCATTGGTCGGGTCGAGTTTGCCAGCAGGCTCGTTGTATATTTCAAAAAGTACATGACTCCTTTTACCATAACGGGCGGCTACTTTATTCCAAAAGGAGACTGCCATATCGCTATCTGTATAGTGGACCTTGGCCGGGTAGTTGGGAAGCATGGTAGTATCGGAATCGGACTCATACCAACCGCCAGGCCTTCCAATTACATGGTAGGATACAATGGCATAGAGCCCATTTTCCCGGCTTAAATCAATCATCCGGTCAAGATAAGTAATCAGATACTTCTCATCGCCGACTAAAAAGTAGTATCCGGGGTAAATTGGTAAACGCACAACATTTACACCCAGGGCTTTTACACGCGTAAAGTCCTCGGCAATCTTAGAAAAATGATTATCAACTAGACCTTTTTCATTCGTACCTTTTTCAAGGAAAAATGGATCTTCGAAGTTTACGCCTCTTAGCCGAACCGGGTTTCCATCTGTTGTGACAATCCGATTGCCTGAAACTTTAAGCTGCGGAATATTATTTTGAGAAGTGGTAGTTGTAGTATTAGTATCGGAGTTAAGTGATGTTGGACTTTGGGAATTTTGTGTTTGGACAAAAAATCCTACCGAAATCAGGACACCAAATATAAGAAGAATTAGAAAAATTATTTTCAGCACAGGTAATTTAATTATAGCAATAAAAATCATTGATTGACTTTTAGTTTTTTAGACAGGGATAATGAATTTGTCTACCAACGGGGAATGCATTGTTATTTTATTAATCGCCTGTTTTGTCTTAATAGCTGGCTTATTTTTTTTATATTATATGTCAAAAAACATCCTTGACACAAACAAGGTTTCTTTAAATCCGGTATCTGCAAACGCTCCTGTATCTGCTAATCGACCTGATTTGTTAAAGCGGGGATTGATATCTCAGATTGGTTTCAATTTCCCAGAAGCGAAACTGATGATTACGATATTAAATTATGTCACCTTTGCAAAGCAGGGGATAGAAAATAGATACCTGGCATTAATAAATAATTTTCTGCTACCCTATGTGAAGTATTAAAAATTAAACTATGTCTTTTTCTAAATACCTTTCCCTGGTTATATTGTTCTCTTTATTATTCATCACCGTACCTGCTTATAAAAAGCAGATCTTCTATACCAGGTTTGTTGATGAAGACTATAACTTCACGATCGGCAAATATCTGACAAGAGGAGAGGTTCTTTATGATGATATTATTACCAACCACTTGCCAATAACCCATCTTGTAAGTGGGCTACTGCAAGCAAGAGACAAACCAGATACGGTAGCTGCTTTGATCGAAGAGCATAGGATAGCCATTATTAACTGGTCTGCTATTTGGTCAATTATCATAGTGTTATATTTTGGGATTCCCGGGCTGATATTTGCATTGATTTATGAGCTTACCAAAAATCACTTATACGGCAATCTTTTCCTGGCTGAGACCTTTGTCGCTTATCCACTGGCATTTTTAATTGGACTTGCTCTGTTCAAGAAATTTCCACTGAAAACCTCGGAGATGTTTTTTGTTGGTGTTTTACTTACTGTTTGCACACTAACTTTAGGACCCATCTGGCCGGGAATACTATTTTTATGTCTGGTGCTATTGGTAAAACAATTTAAAAACCTTAAAACTCCAAGATTAAAGGTGATGTCTATAATTTTTTTTACTTTAGGAAGTCTATCAACCTTTATCGTGGTGCTTCCTTATATAAATGTTGCAGGGTTTTTTGAATACTATATTTTGGGTAATTTTAGCACTATGGTCCCACACTCCAGCACATATTGGCAAAACTCTCTGCCCCAATCTTTTATTACCCCTTTTATTTCATTGATGATTAAAGGATCTGATGATCACCTAATGCTAATAAGGATCCTGTCGATACTTTTAATCTTAGATCTTGCTTACGTATTTTTCTTAAAGAAATTTAGTCGCGGATTAATTATCTTTATTCTCTTGGGTCTTTTTAACATCCGATTTATTAATCCCGGAGAAGGACATTTTAATGGTTTTCATTTACTGCCCTGGTATACAGCCTTAGTAACTATTACCTCATTTTTATTTATTGAGCAATTCAAAAACAGATCATTTTATTTAATTAAGTTCCTAAATATTGGGTTGCTAATTGTAGCTTTATTTCTCAGCTTTAGGTATGCCCAGCAAAACCTGTTTGTGGAAAAAGACTCTAAAAAAGAGTATGAGGTATTATTTTCCACACACACCAAGATAGGTGAAAGTATAAAAAATATTAAACATCCGGCAGATACTTTATTTGTCAACTCTGATGCCTGGCTGGTTTACTGGCAATCAGATACAAACCATTTACCTAAGCTTTTTGGCTATTATACCTGGATGTCTGGGATTCCCAAACTTCATGAAAAAATGCACCAAGCTTTCAGACAGACTCCGCCTGTGTATCTTTATTGTGAAGGTTGTAAAAACAGCGAATTTGGCCAATATTTAGGAAAATATAGTGAGGTTAAGGGATATGAAGAGAAGCAAAATCTTTTTAATTATACTCAATTTTGACCTATTGCAATCTTTCCTTTTCTTTTCTACTCTTAATGTAGTGAATAAGTTAAGGATTGTAACATCCATTTCCATTTCAGCTATTGTTTTGACCTTAACAATGTTTGTCAACCCAAGCTTGGCGCTTGCCCAGCAAAATTCTCCAGCTCCAGTGTCTTCGGCTTCTTCCAATGGTGATCAAAGGTGCCAAAAAGTTACTGCTAAAATAAGTACCATGCTGACAAACTCTCAAGCCAGGTTACAAAAAAGACAAGCTGAGATGGCAACTAGAAATTCAAATATCCAAAAAAGAATTCAGAATTTGCAGTCAAAAGGCGCAGATACCACCAAACTCTCCTCGGACGCAGGACAACTAGTAACTCTGCAAAACCAGTGGGTCAGTGATTTCCAAAAGTATACCTCTCTGCTTCAAGCTACTCAAAGTTTTACCTGTGGTGATTCACAAGGTAAGTTTAAAACCGCAATCCAAGCAGTAAAAGACCAGTTAAAGGTCATCAAGCAAGACAACCAAAACATTAAATCCTTTAGCCAACAAACACTCCAAGTTGATTTTCAAGCCACCAGAACGTCTGTTAAAGGGAAAAAACCAAACCCATCGGGAAATAATACCACTGGAACAACCGTAAATAGTCCGGCACCAAAGTAATAATATGAATAAATTAATTATTATCTCTTTAATAGTTTTAGTTTTGATAGGAGGAGCCTTTTACACAGCCATGAACAATAACAGTTCCAGTCCTACCTACAATTCTCCAACCTCTCAAAACAAGAACAATAACTCAACTGCAAGTCAAAGCAATGATCTTACCAATGATACAGTTATAACTGATACCTCATCGCTTGACCAAAGCTCCAGTGAGGATAGCTTGGATGATGCCGCATTAAATGACGCCCTTTCTTCCCTCTAAGAATTTTTTGAACTTCTGATAATTACTTTGGATATGTTATCTTTTCTACCCAATTAAAAGTTTGTAAATCGTCCACAATCCCCGGCAATTTGGGGTAGCCAATTTTTGGTTTTTTTTGAAAGTCTGGGATGATTTGGAAGATGGAGTTGTAGCTAACAGTTTTATTTATTGATGTTGTGGGCAATTAAAGGGATCGCTTCAATCTTGTTTACTCTTTTATCAAGATCAACTACAGTTTCTTCTATGCCATCTGCGTATTTTAATATAACATCCGCTTTATGATCGACCTCGTCTATTTTGGTCTCAAGTCTTTTAATATCTCCCTGTAACATTTTAATATCTCCCTGTAACATTTTAATATCTCCCTGTAACATTTTAATATCATCCTTTGTGGCCAAAGATTGGGTTAATTTAGTTGCAAGCTTTGCGATGTCATCGTCGTTCATGATTTTATATTAATCTAATAGGGTTTAAATCTCAAGGGAGATTATCCATATCATAAAATAAATTGTTGCAAATAACTCATTGTCAAATCCAAATGTTTATAACTTTCCAACCAGAAAGTGGTTCTAAACGTGTTGCCTCGGAGCCAGCTTTTAAAGGTTTGCTAAATAGACTATGGCAGAACTTTTGGTATAATTCTTTTAATGATCAAAGCCATTATTTTCGACTTCTCAAGGGTTTTATTAGATGTAAAAGATAAGGATTATATGGGAAGCCTTTATGGTAGACATGATGAACTTAACCAAACTGGGAATTATAATTTATTTGATCATTTTGATTTAAATGAGGAATTATTAAATTTAGCAAGTTAACTTAAATCCAAATACCCTCTCTACATTTTTACAACTGGGCATATTCACAATGAACCAGAGATTCAAAATAAAATTGAATGAATATTTGAAAAATTATATAGCCTAGAAGATATCGGAGGTAAAAAGCATGATTCGGAATCCTTTAGGAAAATCGCCAATCTAATTAATTGCTTACCAGAGTAAATATTATTTATTGACGATACAAAGGAGAATGTCGAATCGGCAAAACTAGCGAGACTAAAGACTATCCAATACTATAACAATAATCAATTATTTAAGGACCTTCAGGATTTGAACATATCACCATTATGAAAAAAGAATTAGAAGATAGCCTTAGGCATATGCAAGCCAACCCAACTACTGGGACTCCACACAACCAACAACTTATTTCTACTCAAGTTGAAACAATTTTTGCATTGACAGCCTGCAGGAAGAAATCAGTAAGTTAAAAACAACAATTGTTTCATTAGATTCTCAAAATGAAAAGCTTAATAAAACAAACATCCGATTGCAATGGAGCATGGTTGGTTTAACGGTTGCTACAATTATATTATCCATAATTACATTATTTAAACATTAGCATAAAAAGTTCCGACATTGTCAACCAGTGCCAGCCATCAATCTTTTAGACTGTTAAGTTGCAAGGATTTTGTTAAAAACCCTTATTCGTAGAAATGACTTTAATTAATTCGAAAAAAGAATCTTTCTAGATTCTTACCTAATTAATTCTTTATTATTATACAGTTTATTGTAAATTTGTTTAAAATGTGTTAAAAAGAGGTGTATATTAAAGGTGTTAAACAAAAAAATAAGCACAACCTGCAATCCAACAGTCTTAAACAAAAATTCCCTGCTGCTAAGGATAAATCTTTCACAGTGAATCGACATCTTGAAGACCATGCCACTTTAAAAGAGGCAGTTCAAGGCCGGATTGATACTACCGAAACGACCATTTTTGGGATTGATATTGACCACCTTAAACGCAACATCGACCTGCTCAAATATTCCCTTGATTACGCCGAAGCGATTGTAAATACAGTCCGGGAACCACTGGTAATTCTAAATAGAGACCTCCAGGTGATAACTGCCAATAAAGCCTTTTATCAAACGTTTGGACTTTTACCGGAAAAGTTGGAAAACCGCCCGTTTTCGGAGCACTCAGCGGGTTAAGAACCCGCTGGTTCTTTAACTTGGTTCCTTCACATAGTGTTTGTCTTGGTTTCTAACATAGTTTGACACCTGGGCTAGATCTCTCACTCCCACAGTTCCAGCATAATACCCATCAGCCCAAAAAGACCGGGCAAAGATGGATTCTATGGACTCAGGAAACAATTCTTTGAGCTTTCTAGCAGTTCCACCCTTAATAATGTGCATGATGCTTGAGGGAGAATCATCACCTCTTGCTTGAAGAAGGAGGTGCACATGATCAGGCTGGATATTGAGTTCCAGAACTCTCCACTCGTTGACTTGGGCAGCAAACCGTATCATATTGCTTAACCTGGACTTAAGATTTCCGACCAGTCTTCTCCTTCTGTACTTGGGTACAAAGGTAAAATGGTATACTAATTCTGTAGCTGAGTGGGCGGACTTTAGTAGTGTCATTTGGTATCAAGTATACCCTAAACTACTCTAAAACCTGCCGCATTCCTTCCCGCCTTGAAAGAAGGCGGGGTTTCCTGCTGCTAATCT
>OBEQ012528980.1_pt1 | contig 10678 bp, 9 predicted proteins | sample 1670901 | NCBI WGS metagenome assembly OBEQ01 (sample SAMEA104232315, study PRJEB22302) | groundwater metagenome | biome: forest; feature: aquifer; material: groundwater | place: USA | collected 2011-08-07 | depth 5.4 m | reverse complement strand
CGGCCGTCTCTACATCACCGGAGAGCCCGCTCCGCTGCCGCGCGAGGGGGAAGTGCCCGGCGAGCTCGTGAGCGCGGGGCAGGTCCTCGCCTACACGCTGCGGGGGCCGGGCACGCTGCGCCTCACGGGAGGCGAGACGCCGCTCTCCGGATCGCTGGAGGTCCTCACGGCGTCTGGCAAAGAGCGCACACAGCCGCTCGGGCTCGCGCCGGGCGAGCCGCTCGACGTGCCCCGCCAGCCGCGGCTCGCGTTGCTCGGCCTCAGAGGCCTTTTGCTTGGAAGGCAGTCCTTCCGGGCGGGCTAACTCCGGCCGCCGGCGCCGGGCAAACGAGGCAGTTCACATGAATTCCTCTCCCACCGCCAACGCAGTTCCCTCACGCCTTCCCGTTCGCCGGTTGCTCGGTTGTCTCCTGATCCTTGCAGCTTCATGCGCGACGTGCTGCGCTTTTGCCCTGTTCTTCGTCGGCAGGTGGCTGGTGGTGGAAGATCCCCTGCAAAAATCGGCCGCCATCGTCGTCCTGAGCGGCCGCATGCCTCGGCGCGCCCGGGAAGCAGCGCAACTCTATCGCGAGGGCTGGGCGCCGGAAGTCTGGATTACCCGCGCAAAGGGACCACAGGAAGAGCTGGACGAGATGGGGATCGCTTATGTGGGAGAAGATTTCTACACCGCTAAGGTCTTGATGCATCTGGGAGTCCCTGCGGACGCCATGCGGCGTCTCCAGCCGGAAATTGACAACACCGCTTCCGAGATGGACGTGATTGCGAAGTACCTCGCGGAAGCCGGCAGCGCCACCGTGATTCTCGTGACGAGCAAACCGCACACACGCCGCGTGCGCCGGTTGTGGAAGCAGCGAGTCGGCCCGTCCGGCACGGCGATTGTTCGCGCGGCGCGCGAGGACCCATTTGATCCGCGCCACTGGTGGAGGACGACCGGGGACGCCCTGGATGTCGTGCGCGAGGTGCTCGGTTTGGCGAACTCCTATGCCGGGCTGCCGATCCGGCCAGCCGGATGAACGGCGCACACAGGATCAAAAAAAGAAGAACCGCTTCCGCTTCGGCGCAGGATCTTTCACTTCCGGGACATAAGGGAGCGGCTTTCCCTCCCAGGCGGCTCGGGGATTTTCGACGAAGAGAGCCTCCGCAACGGTCTCACCGAACCGCTTCTTCACAAAGTCATACGCAGGGCGGAGTCGAAGAGGCCTGCCCCGGACGTTGTGCGCGTCGCTGGCCACGAAATGCACGAGGCCCTCTTCCATCCAGCGCTCCGCTTCGTGTTGGGCGGCCGGTCCAAACAGACCTGTCAGGGAACCCGCGGTCACTTGCGACGAACAACCCTGCCGAATCCACTGCCGGAGCCGCTCGGGTCTATCCCGCAGGATCCGGTTCCGCTCCGGGTGCGTGACGATCGGCCGGAGGCCGGCGAGTTGCAATTGGTGGATGGATTGATCCATCGCCGGAGGAATCGAATACTCGCTGAATTCCATCAGCAGATAATCTTTTTGGTTGATGCAAAACCGCTCGGGAGCCTGCCGCAGGTCTTCCAGATTTTCCGGACTCATTTGAAAGTCGCATCCCGTCGTGAGGGAAAGGCGGTTCCCGGCGTACTCCTGCAGCGTCTGGAGCGCCTGGCGCACTTTCTCAAAATCGAAGTAATAGTGACTATTGGCATGAGGGGTGGCCACGACGTGGGTGATGCCGTCCGCCACCGCCGCTTCCACCATGGCCTGTGATTCCTCGGCGCTCTTTGCGCCGTCATCCATTCCGGGGAGGATGTGGCAATGAATGTCGATCATTTTTTCGAAGGAGGTCCTTCTATCGGAACCAGGCCGAGACCGCCTGCCACGCTCCCAGCGAGAACAGCGCCCCGGCAAACACCTGCCGCATGCGCCTCGGCCTCAGCCGCTCCGCCAGGTAGCTTCCCGCAATGCCTCCGAGAAAAATGCCGGGAACCAGCAGAAGGCCCGTGCGCCACGAAACGTATCCCGCCTTCTGGTAGGCCAGAAACGCCAGCAGGCCAGTGGGGGGAACCAGCGCGACGAGACTCGTTCCCTGCGCCCGGTGCTGTTCGTAGTCAAACAATAGGCAGAGGAGCGGCACCAGCAGGACTCCGCCGCCAACTCCAAACATGCCGGCGGCCACGCCGCACACACATGCCACGAAAAATATGCCGGTCAGTCTCATCAGTCCCTCAGCCGGGCTGCTCCGCGGCTCCCTGTACTGGCGCGGTTTTCCGGGATTGACGGCTCTTGCGCCAAAGCATGACGGCGGAAAACATCAGGAAACATCCGAACGCGCCCCGCAGGTGATTTGAGGCCATCGGAATGGCGATCTTGCTGCCGCCATATCCTCCCAGGAGCATCCCCGCCGCGCAGACCATTCCGGCCTGCAAATCCAACTGGCCCATTTTTCGGTAGCGCAACAGCGCGCCCAGACCCAAAGGCGGAAGGAGAATGAACAGGGAAGTGCCCTGCGCCAGGTGCTGCTCCATTTGCAGGAGATAAGCCATCGCGGGGACCAGGACAACCCCGCCGCCGATGCCGAATAGTCCAACCAGCAGTCCCACACAGAGGCCGAGAAAGATCGTCAGCAGTGTCATCCGATTTGAAGCCAGCGGCGGGATTCATCTTCCCCCCACTGGACGGATTCCCGCAACTGATATTGTTTTCGCATTCATTGTGCTCCCACGCGCTGTTTCTCCGGCGGCATCCCTGCTATAGTGATTCGGATTTTGAGAATTGGCCCGGAAGCCTGCCGTAGAGCAAAGGCAGCGGATTTCATCATTTCGGCCAGAAGCGTGTCGGAGTTCATGGCAACGGACCGGAAGCCCGAATTTTTCAAGGGAGCGCAGCTCAGGGTGGGAATCATTGGATGCGGCTATGTGGGACTTCCCCTCGCTCTTCGATTTGCCGAAGCGGGCCACCGGGTCACCGGGTTCGACACGGACCCCGAAAAGGTTTCCAAACTGAATGCCGGCAAGAGCTATATCGAGCATATTTCGCAGACTAAAATCCAGCAGTTCGTCAATAGCAAGCATTTCAGCGCGACCACCAATTTTTCAAAATTGAAGGAAGTCGACGCGATCCTGATTTGCGTTCCCACGCCCCTCGACGACCGCCGCGAACCGGATTTGTCCTACGTCGAAATGACCGCCCGCTCGATCCAACCAAATCTCCAGAAGGGGCAGCTCGTCGTTCTGGAATCGACCACGTATCCCGGCACGACGGAAGAGCTCCTTCTCCCCATCCTGGAGAAATCCGGGCTGCGGTGCCCGATCGGAAAGGCGCCGGAAGCGGAAAACCTTCCGGTGGATTTCTTCCTCGCTTTCTCGCCCGAGCGCGAAGATCCGGGAAACAAGCAGTTCGGGCTGGCGCAGATTCCCAAAGTCGTCGGCGGACTCAATCCCGCCAGCGGCCGGGCGGCGCAGGCGCTCTACGCCCAGGTGGTTGCTCGCGTCGTACCGGTCAGCTCGACGCGCGCGGCGGAAATGGCCAAGCTCCTGGAAAACATCTTTCGCTGCGTCAACATCGCCCTGGTGAATGAGCTGAAGCTGCTCAGCCTGCGCATGGGGATCGACATCTGGGAAGTGATCGACGCCGCGTCAACGAAGCCGTTCGGCTACATGCCGTTTTATCCCGGCCCGGGACTCGGCGGGCATTGCATCCCCGTGGATCCCTTTTATCTCTCCTGGAAAGCGCGCGAGTACGACTTTTCCACGCGCTTCATTGAGCTGGCCGGAGAGGTCAACACCGCGATGCCCTACCATGTCGTGGAAGCCGTCGCGACGGCCCTCAACCAGCATGAAAAAAGCCTGAAGGGCTCCAGAATCCTGATCCTCGGCGTGGCCTACAAAAAGGATGTGGACGATCTCCGCGAATCACCGGCGCTGAAGATCATGCAATTGCTGCAGGAGAGAGGCGCCAAGCTGGATTACAACGATCCCTACTTTCCGCACCTTCGCAAGATGCGCCACTATGACTACAGCAACATGAAGAGTGTTCCGCTCAATCCGCAAACGCTCGGCTCCTGCGATGCCGTGGTCATCGCCACCGATCACTCCAGCTATGATTACGCGGCCATCGTGGATGGCTCAAAACTCGTGGTGGATACGCGCAATGCCACGCGCAGGCTCGTCCGCCACCGCGAGAAGATCGTCTTGTGCTGACCCGCAATGCCGCCCCACGAGAATGACATCCGCCGGCAATTGCAGGAAAGTTGCAGCGTAAAGCGGAGCTTCTCCCCCGAACTCATCGGCCGCATCGCGGAGTTTGCGCGCAAGGCAGCCGAGGCTCTGCGTGGCGGCCGGAAAATCGTCTTTTTTGGAAATGGCGGCAGCGCCGCAGACGCGCAGCATCTCGCCGCGGAACTGGTTGTGAGGCTGAAGACGGATCGCCCCGGACTGCCCGCCCTCTCCCTGACCACCAATACTTCCGTCTTGACGGCCGCGGGAAACGACTACGGATTTGAACGGATCTTTTCCCGGCAGATCGAATCCCTTGTTTTCACCGGCGACATTCTCGTCGCGTTGTCCACCAGCGGCAACAGTCCTAACGTCGTGCGCGGAGTCGAGGCCGGCCGCGCGAAAGGCGCATACCTGGTCGCCTTCACCGGAGAGACGGGCGGACAACTGGCGGAAAAGACGGACCTCCTCCTCAATGTGCCCTCCCGCGATCCGCAGAGGATTCAGGAGGCGCATATCACGATCGGCCACATCGCCTGCTCGCTCATCGAACAGACCGTGAAGGAATAAAACCGCCCTCTTCGCGGCGGAATTGGCGCTATTGGGACCGGAGCAGTTCGACTCGGGCGGTAGCAAACGGCAGGACTGCCTCCAGCAGGACCGGCGTGCGGGCAGCCGTATTGGCCAGATACAGGGAAAAATGCGCGTCTTTTACTTCCGCGCCCTCATGGAAGACCTGCACCTCGACTTTCGTGGCCGAAAAATCCCCGGCGGGAACACTCACGCTTTCGGACGTGCCGGATGGTTTCACGAGAACTTCATACAATTTGTGGCCATCAAAAACCGGGCAGCGCAGCTCAGGTGTTTTCGGCCAATCCACCGTGCGAAGAAACTGGAGCAGGCCCAGTGGGTCGCGCGTCCCGGGCAGCACTCTTGCCGCGGTCGCATCGGCGGGCGGCGGCTCTTTCCCGGTGGTCATTCGCAGTATGGAGTCGACTTTCTGACCGCGTTCGTTTAAGTGCAATTCATATTGCAAGCTGGCCAGCGTCGCCGCGTCGCTATAGGAATCAAATTGATCGTCCAGCGCAAATACCATCCGCAGGGGATTCTGCGTATGCGCAAAGGCCTGCAGATGCCAGACAGGGCGCCCCAGAAAGCTCCTCCGGTCCGCCACGAGGACGCGGAGACTCGCGACGTTGCTCAGTTTCGAGACATGCGCCGTAAATTCCAGGGATTCCCCCGCAGGGAGCGCGCGCAAGGCTACCGGGGCTGCGTCGCCGGTCTTCCCTTCATGACTGCTCTTTGTATGCGTCGGAACCGAGGCCGGGGATTCCACCACAGGAGACGAGACCACTCCAGGCGCTGCGGAGGCCGCCTTTGTCGCCGCCGGAAATTTCATCCGGCCCGGGGCGTTGAACAGGATCCAGGCGGCCGCGGCGGCTCCTGCCAGTGGAATTCCTCCCATGCTCCAAAGTCTGATTCTGCGGTCCATGATTCTTAGTGCTCTGCCTATTTCAAATCCAGGTTCTCGCCGCCGGCTTCCGTCGTACAATACGCTTTCGCGCGGACGGCCGCGTTCCACCGCCGGTGTGGCGTGAAGTACCAGCGTAGCAGAGTGGCGGGAAAAACGCCTGCAGGGCCGCCTGGGTTTGCTGCTCCGCCGCTCCGTAAAGCTTCCATATCCGCCAAGGAGGAACCCCCAAGATGCGCTACCTAGTAACGGGCGGCGCCGGATTTATCGGCTCCCACACGGTGGATGAACTGGTGCGGCGAGGTCACAGCGTCGTCGTCCTGGACGATCTCTCCGCCGGCAAGGAAGACAATCTCGCCGAGGTCCGGAACAAGATCACGTTCATCAAGGGTAGCATCACGGATCTCGAAGTCGTGCGGAAGGCCATGCACGAGGCGGAATTCGTTCTGCACCTGGCCGCTCGCACCTCGGTGCCGCGCTCGGTTAAGGATCCCCTCGAGACCAATCGCATCAACATTGATGGGACCCTGAATGTGCTTTGGGCGGCGCGCGATGCAAAAGTGAAACGCATTGTGTTTGCCGCGTCCTCTTCCGCGTACGGCGAGACGCCGGCGCTTCCGAAAGTGGAAACCATGCAGTCCTCGCCGGTCTCGCCCTATGGTGTCACCAAATTCGTCGGGGAGCTCTATGCGCAGGTCTTCGGCCGCTGCTACGGCTTGGAAAATGTCTGTCTCCGCTATTTCAATATCTTTGGCCCCCGCCAGGACCCGAGCTCGCCCTACTCCGGCGTCTTGTCCAAGTTCATCACGAGTTGTCTCGAGGGAACTCCGCCGGTTGTCTTTGGCGATGGCGAACAATCCCGTGATTTCACTTATGTCGAAAACGTGGTCCAGGCCAACCTGCTCGCCTGCGAAGCTCCCGAAGCCTCCGGCAGAGTGTTCAACGTCGGAACGGGCGGGCGGTTCACGCTAAACCAGACGCTGCAGCTTCTGGGCCGGCTCTCCGGGAAGCCACTGGAAGCAAAGTATGATCCTCCCCGGGAGGGCGACATCCGCGATTCCCAGGCCGACATCTCCCGCAGCCGCGAGGTTCTTGGATACAACCCGCAGGTCGGTTTTGAGGAGGGCTTGCGGCGCACCTACGAATGGTACAAGGCCGCCCACTCCGCATGGCCCGCGGAAAAACTCTGAGTCAAAACGGAATCGGGCGGCTCGGAAGCGATTTCCTCCCGAGCCGTCTAATTTTCCCCTGTAGATTTTACGGCTGTGTGGCCCAGTCCGCCTCTGCGAATTGCGAGCATGAGCTTCTCCCCTCCGCAAGACAGACTCGTGCTTTTAATTTCTGGTTTACGCGATGTTCGCGCGCTGCTTACACGACCCCGGACACACCCATCGCCTGCTTAGACGCGGGTAACATGCTCCCGTTTCGTCCGGCCCCTGGGCAATTCTTCTCCGCGGGGCGGTCCAGGGGAGCCCTACTCCTCTTCCCCCCGGTTCCTGGGCCCTCGCTGAGGCCCCGCCGCGGGGACGATATGGGGAATCCCGGCTTCATTCATCTTCTTGTTGAGCGCCGCCAGATCTTCCTCCACCACTTTCTTCACTTGCGCCGATGCATCCGCCACCAGCGGCGTAAGCTCCGCGATCTTTTCCTTCTGCTGTCCGCCAGGCGCGGCATCAAACCCGTCCAGGTCCTGCAGCACCTCCTGCACGCGGTTCGGAAGCGGATCCGGCTTCCACTCCAGCGGTGGCCCTGCGTTGCCGAGGCCTTCCTGCTGCCGGGCAAACTTTTCAGCCAGGGCGTCCACTTTCTTCTGGAGTTCCTCCGCTGCCTTGCGAATTTCTTCCGGAACTTTCGCTCCGCCGGCTGGCCCCGCCTCCCGCTTCCACTGTTCCCGCGCCGCTGTGAGCGCATCCTTTAATCCCGAAATAGTTCGCCGGTCCTTGTCGGTCGTCTTCGCCATTTCGTAAAGCTTCAGAACGGCGTCACGCCGCGCCGCGCGGTCTTCCGCGGACATCTGCACGCGCGGATCGTCCTCCACCGTCACCTTTTGCGTGGCCTCTTTCCCGCCGGCCTTGATCTTGATGGTGTACTCCCCCGGCTCGACCAGCGGCCCGCGCGGCCCGAATCCAAATCCCGCCGCCGCGGCCTCCAGTTGTTCCGGCGTGGGTTCCGCCGGCGCGTTCCATCGCAGGTCCCAATTGGTCCGGTTGACGCCCGCCGCTCCGGGCCCGTCCATCTCCCGCACGACTTTGCCGTCTTTGTCGAGAATCGTGATCTTGACCTTGCCTTCCTTTCTCGGCGGGGCGCTCGGGCGCTCTTCGGCGCCGGGCCGCGGCGGCTCCGGAGGAACCGCATCTTTCAGGTAGTAATTCAGCAGTGCCCCGTAGGGCGGATTCTTCGCGGTGAACATCTTCTGCCCCGCGCTCCAACGCCTCTGGGCGATGTGATAGGTCACGGCCGTGCGCGGCTCGAACAGCGTCAAGTCGGAAGCCAGCACATCGGCATTCATCTTCTCGATCGGCGTAATGTCGTCAAAAACCCAGATCGACCGCCCATGCGTCCCCAGAATCAGGTCGTTTTCCCGCGGTTGAATCGCGATGTCGTCCACCGGCACCGTCGGGAAATTGTTTTTCAACGCCGTCCAGTTCGCTCCCCGGTCCCAGGTAACCCACAGCCCGAATTCCGTTCCCGCAAAGAGGAGGTTCTGGTTTCTCGGGTGCTCGCGAACCACGTGCACGGTTCCCGCCGAATTCGGGATGCCGTTGCGAATCGCCTTCCACGTCTCGCCGTAATCCGTCGTCTGGAACAGGTACACGTTGTAGTCATCGCCCCGGTGCCCGTCGAAAGACGCATACGCCGTGCCTTCCGCAAATTTGGAAGCCACCACGCGGCTGACGTAGGTTCCTTTGGGAACGCCCGGCGCCTTCGCCGCGACGTTTTTCCAGTTCTTCCCGCTGTCGCGCGTCACTTGCAGGTTGCCGTCATCTGTTCCGACCCACAAGACGTTTGGTGTGCTCGGCGACTCGCTGATCGTTGTGATCGTCGGATACTGCTGCACGCCGTCGTTTCTCGAAAGCGTGCTCTTGTCGGAAACCTTGCCGGCGACGGGGAGCTTCCCTCGCTCCCCCCCGGTGGTCAGATCCCCGCCCAGCCGCGTCCAACTGTCCCCGCGGTCTGCCGACCTGAACAGGAAATTTCCGCCGTAATAGATCGTCTTGTGGTCGTGCGCGGAGACCGCCACCGGCGAATTCCACTGGAACCGGTACGGCGGATCTCCTTCCTTTGCCTGCGGCATGATCGACCGCGCTTGCGCCGTCCGCATGTCTCGCCGCGAGAGATGGCCGTCCTGCGACTCCGGATAGACGATCCACGGCTCCACCGGGTCCACCTGGACGTAGAACCCATCGCCGCCGTGCACCACAGTCCAGTCCTCGTTGACGATGCCGTCGCGCACCGGCGTCTGGCTGGGCCCGCACCAGCTCCCGTTGTCCTGCAGTCCGCCGCAGATGTGATAGGGTTTCTGGAAATCGAATCCGACTTCGTAAAACTGTCCCACGGCAATCGTATTCACGAAATCCCAGGATCTTCCCGCGTCGTGGCTCCAGTGGATGCCTCCGTCGCTTCCCGTCATCATCAGGTTCGAATCCACCGGATCGATCCACATCGCGTGAAAATCTCCATGAATGCCGCGCACACGGTCGGTGGCAAACGTCTTCCCTCCGTCCTCGGAGTAGTACATGCTCGCGCCCAGCGCCCAGATGCGCAGATCGTTATTGGGATCGATCCGAACCTGGCTGTAATAGGAGGGGCGCGGGTTCGTGTCGCCCATCTTCTTCCAGGTTTCGCCTTTGTCCTCGCTGCGGTATATGCCGCCGTGTTCGTGCTGCACCACGGCGTACACAATGTTGGAATTCTTGCGATAGATCTCCAGCCCGATCCGCCCGGTGTCGCCGCCGTTTTCGTAGGGCAGGTTCTTCGTCAGCTTCTTCCAGGTCGCGCCGCCGTCCGTCGTTTTGTAGATCGCGCTGCCCGGGCCGCCGCCATTGAAGCCATAGGGCGTCCGCCGTCTCTGGTATGCCGCCGCATAGAGCGTGTCCGGGCTCTCCGGATCCATCGCGATGTCGGAAACGCCGGTGTCCTCGTTGATCTTCAGCACCTGCGACCACGTCTTCCCGCCGTCCGTCGTCTTGTAAACGCCGCGTTCAGGATTCTGCCCCCACAGGTGGCCCAGCGCCGCCACGTAGACAACTTCCGGATTCCGCGGATGGATCACCACCCGGCCGATGTGATGCGTCGCCACTAGGCCCATCTTCTGCCAGGTTTTTCCGCCGTCCAGCGACTTGTAAATCCCGTCGCCCCACGACGAACTCTGCCGGTTGTTCGGTTCCCCCGAGCCCATCCACACAATGGATGGATCGGAGGGCGCAATGGCCAGGTCTCCCACCGTCGACACGCCCTCCTTGTCGAACACCGGCTCCCACGTCGTGCCGCCGTTGACCGTCTTCCACACGCCGCCCGAAGCCATCCCCACAAACACGATGTTGGGATTGCTTTCGACCACGGCAAAATCATCCACGCGCCCGCCCATCACCGCGGGCCCCAGCTCCCGGAATTCGAGGCCCTTCAATTTGTCGACGGGATTCTGTCCGTCGCTTCCCGCAGCAATGGCACCTTGTCCTGCTGCCAGGAATAGAAGACAAAAACTAAGTACAAGGATTGTGAACCGACCGCCCGCTGTACGTTGCATCATTTCCCCCTGTCGCTCGACTTGGCGTTCTGACCCTCTTGGAAGAACGGCATCATACCGCCGACGGGCATCGCGCCGCATCAATTGTTTCTGAAGTTGAGATTGGCACCCGTGGCAAGAGAGACGTGCAGGCCCCGGATTCGGTTTCGCGCGGCCCAATCCTCATGCCGCGGCGCCAGAAATCTCTTTCTGGGAAACCTCTGCCGCTGCCCTGTGCTCGTTCAGAATGATTGGTGACACTCGGTAGAGTGTCAGGATGAGAACAATCAGGGGGGACGAGCTT
>OBEQ012488850.1_pt1 | contig 10678 bp, 12 predicted proteins | sample 1670901 | NCBI WGS metagenome assembly OBEQ01 (sample SAMEA104232315, study PRJEB22302) | groundwater metagenome | biome: forest; feature: aquifer; material: groundwater | place: USA | collected 2011-08-07 | depth 5.4 m | reverse complement strand
TTTGAAAAAGGGAATTACCGATACTATTTTGTACGACGAGGAGGGAATGGTAGAAAGATTTGGCTTTAAGCCCGCGCTCTTGCCTGATTTTAAGGGGCTACGGGGTGATCCGTCGGATAATATCATCGGCATTGCGGGGATTGGCGAGAAGACAGCTACTATTTTGATTCAGAAATTTGGAACCATCGAAAATATTTATAAAGATGTCAAAAATAAAAGCTCAAAAGTCAAAAGCGAGATAAGCCCAAGAATTTTTGAACTTCTGAAAAATGGCGAGGAGGAAGCGCTTTTTAGCAAAATGCTCGCAACTATTCGGCGAGATGCGCCGATAAATTTTAAGTTGCCAGAAAAAAAGTGGACAGAAAATCTCGATTTGGAGAAAGCTAAAGACCTCTTTAAGACTCTTGAATTCCGGACCATGGGCGCGAGGTTGGAGGATACTTTGAGAAAGAATGGCAGAGAAATTGAGAGGATGGAGGAAAAAACAAACAAAGAAGAAATCAATGAAAAAGAGCTAGAGGAAACAAAACTGGCTCTCTGGGTGGCGGATTCAAACAAGACCGATCCCAACCTGGAAGATATTTTATTTTTTGCCAAAAAAGATACCCTTGAAGAAGCCAGAGAAGTAATTTTTGAAGAACTAAAGAAAAGAGAAAGCCAATTTGTTTTCGAAGAAATCGAAAAGCCGTTGCTTCCTATTGTCAAAGAAATGCAAAGCTATGGCGTCTTGATCGATAAAAAGTTTTTGGAAGATTTGGATAAAAAATATTCGGCCGAACTTGCCAATATTCAGAAACAGATTTGGAAGTTGGCAGGGGTTGAATTTAATGTAAGTTCTCCGAAGCAGCTTGGAGAAATTCTTTTTGAGAAACTCAATCTTTCAATCAAAAATCAAAAGAAAACTGCCGGCGGTGCCAAGTCGACCAAAGAGTCCGAGCTTGAGAAGATGAGAGATTTGCATCCTATTATTCCTTTAGTCTTGGAATACAGAGAACTTTCTAAGCTCTTGGGCACTTACATCGAACCTATTCCTAAATTATTGGATAGAAATTGCCGATTGCACCCGACTTTCATATTGGCTGGCGCCGCTACAGGCAGAATGGCTTCCAAAAATCCAGGCGTACAAAATATTCCGATTGGCACCGAGCGGGGCAGGGTAATTAGAGATGCTTTTCTTGCGCCAAAGGGCTCGAAACTTGTCGCCTTTGATTATTCTCAAATCGAGCTGCGTATCGCTGCTTTTCTTTCGAAAGACGAGAAACTTCTCGAAATTTTCCGTAAAGCAGAAGATGTGCATACTGGCGTCGCCAGTTCTGTTTTTAAGGTTTCCATGAATGAAGTGACTAAAGAAATGCGTCGGCAAGCCAAGGTGATCAACTTCGGTATTCTTTATGGTATGGGCGTAACCGCGCTCTCGGCAAATCTCGGTTCTGATCGCAAGACCGCGCAGGAATTTCTAAATAAATATTTTGAGGAATTCAAAGGCCTCGCTGATTATATAGAAAATCAAAAGAAATTAGCTCAAGAATTGGGCTACACCAAAACCGTTTTTGGTAGAAGGAGATATTTTGAAGGCATAAAGTCTAAAATCCCGTTTATCAAAGCCGCCGCTGAACGCATGGCCATCAATGCGCCTATTCAGGGCACGCAGGCGGACATTATTAAAATTTCTATGAGGAGAATTGATGAGTGGATTAGAAAAAACAAACTCGAAGACAAAATCCACCTCATTCTCCAGATTCATGATGAACTAATTTACGAAATAGAAGATTCTGAAATAGAAAAAGCTGTTCCAGAAATAAAAAATATTATGCAAAGCGTCTTAACTCCTGACCAAACTCTCGGCGTCCCTATTATTGTCAACTCCTCCGTCGGTCAAAATTGGGGAGAAATGAAATAAAAATTGACTATCTCCACGCCGAAAGTTAGTATCAGTATAGAGGAGATCTTGAATGGGAAGAATAATTCTTGCGAGGCATGGAGAAACTTACGACAACAGAGACTGTTTGTTAGGAGGTGCGAGGGATACTATGATCACGCCGAAAGGCTTGGAACAGGCCTTCGATCTGGTTCGACGTTTAGAAAGAGAACAAGTAAGAATATGCCATGTTTTCCATTCGCCTTTGATCAGATCCGAAATGACAGCTATAATTCCAGCACGAATTTTTGGAGTTGGACGTAGTGTTATCGAAAGTTTAAGAGAAAGGCATCACGGAATTTTAGAAGGCAGGCCTTACTCAGATATCCCAACAATAGCGAAGATTTTCATCGAAAAGTGGGGGAAAACATTTGTTGTCGAAGTCGAAGGCGGGGAGGGCTATCCAGAGCTTTGTGAAAGAGCCAAACTGACTCTTTTCGAAATAAAAAGTAAAATCGAGGAATTAAACTTGTTCGATGACGTACTGGTTATTGGGCATGGCGCTATAAATCGGGCAATGAATGTCGTTAATCTCGGCCTTACGTGGGAGCAGATTCACGATTTCAATGCTTTCGACAACTGCGAGTTCAGAATTCTGGAATTGGGTTAGTTAACATCTTCCAACTGAGGCGGTTCAGACTCATACTCTGACCGCCTTCATGTTTTTATTATTTTTTTGATATAATACTAATTTGTAAATAAGAGGGGGTGAGGGGGAGGACTCCCCGAGAAAGGCTGGTGTGAGGAAGTCCGTAAATCACCATAAGCCCTTGTCCCCTTTTGTTTATAAGATATCCTTACCCCTGCCTTCACTGGCAGGGGTGGTTTGTTTAAGGTAATAATGATATACTCGCTTTATGAATGTAATAACAATTCCTAAAAGAACAGCCCAAAAAGACGATCTGGTCATAATTTCTAAAATGGAATATGAGAATTTGTTGCGTATAGCAGATACAGAAGGAGATGAACTTACGGTTTCTCAAAAGAAAGCTTTGATTCAATCAAGAAAAGACTTAAAAATGGGTAAACTTTTATCTTATAAAGATGTCGCTCGAAAACTGGGATTCTCTAATTAAAGAATCAGTATTTAAATCTCTTAAGAAATTTCCGAAGAAGGATTCGAAATATATTATGGATGCAATGGAAGAATTGTCTATGAATCTTTATTCAGGAGACATAAAAAGAATCAAAGGAGAATCTAATGTATGGAGAAAGAGAGTTGGTAATTACAGAATTTTTTATGAAATACACAAAACTATAAGAACTATCGTTGTGTTTAAGGTTGAAAGAAGGAGTTCGCATACTTATTAAAATGCTGCATTTAATCCTCGGTAAAAATAAAGAAAAGTTTGAAAATGCGTTAAAGATGGATGCTTTCAATTGGGATGCGGATTTGGTGAGGGGGAAGATTGAATCGAGGTCGCTCTTTGCGGGGCCGGAGGTGAGCGAAATGCTCGTGCTTGATAATATTTCTGAAAACGCAGAAGCCTGGGGAGTGCTGAAAGAAATTGCTGAAGTTGTTGTGAAGTCGGAAGGGAAAGTGGTCATGCTCGAGAGCGATTTGAAAAAAGAAGAAGTAGAATTTTTTGAGGAGTTGAGAGCAAAAGTGGAGGATTTGAGGGAGAAAAAGGGAATTGAATACAACTTCAGCCCCTTTGCTCTACAAGATGCAGTCGGGGAAAGGAACGCGAAGCATGCTTGGATTGAATACATTAAATTAGCAAACTCTGGCATTGAAGCAGAAGAGATTGCGCCAAAAGTAATAAACAAAATGAGAGATATGATTTCTATAAATAAAGGCGCTAGCAAAGAAGATCTGGGGATTAAGAGCGATTTTCCTTACAATAAATCAAAAAGAGATTTGAAAAATTGGAAAATAGAAGCGGCTGAAAAATTTTACACAAAATTGATCTCGATCTACCATGAGGCGAGATCGAGTGGAGGAATTGAGTTAAGCATTGCGCTTGAAAAAGAATTGCTGAAAATATAAAAACGGCAGTTTCAGCTGGCCGTTTCGGATAAATCTAAATCCAGAAATAGCGGTAGAGATGAAAAGAGCGGCGATGATAGTCTGGATAAACCACTCGGTTTTGACTACCGCGCTCTCAAGAAAATTGAAGGTGTGGCTCGGATTGTCGGTCGGCATATTGTGCAAGACACTAGGGACAGAAACGTACATAAAGGAGAGGCCGATAAAAAAGAAGAATAATAAAGTTTCTTTGCGCCGCCAGGCCAAATTCTTTACATATTCTATGTAGATGCGCCTCATTATCCTGCTTTTCATTTGTTTAGTTGTTGATGGATTGAAATAAAGGTCTTCCTAGCTCGATACACCCTCACTCTCGCAGTCGAGGAGGTGATATGCAAGATCTTGCCTATTTCTTTGAATGATTTGCCCAAGACGTAGCGCAGTCGCAAAACTTCTCTGAACGGCTTTGCCATTTTGAGAAGTACAGAGCTGAAGTAATTGCTACTCTCTGCATTTTGATCTTCTCTCGGCGCTTCCAAAACTGCTTCCAACTCTTCCGAAAGCGAGACTGATTCTACTCTACGCTTGCGCATCTGATCAATGATGCAATTCTTGAGTATCGCGTTTGACCATTGTTTAAACTGGCCCCGAGTCTCGAGAAATTTGCCGCCATGTTTGTAGATTCTTATGAATGTCTCCTGGACGGCATCTTCGGCCTCTTCTTTGGAAGAAAGCGATCTTTTCGCAATACCAAGAAAGCGTCTGTTATGCCGGTCGAAGAGCTGTTTAAAAACGGAAGGCTTTGTATATGAAAGTCTTAATACTTCAGAATCAGTCATAGCAATGATAATACTCCTCATTTTCCGATTTTGTTACCAACACATAATATTGTAGCATAACGACCTTTTCTAGCGTCATTATAAGTGCAAGACGGCGGATTATCAATTAACCCTAATCCAATGTAAAAAAGAGCAGAAAAATGTAATAAGGCAAACAAAGATCGCTCCATCACGTGGAGCGATCTTTGTTATAGGGTAATATTAGTGCGCCCACTTGGATTCGGACCAAGGACCTTCTCCTTAAAAGGGAGCCGCTCTACCAACTGAGCTATGGGCGCAGAGCAAAAATATAACAGAAAATACCATAAAAACAAAGCGCTATATAAAAACCGGGCCTGCTTTTTATGGAGCAAGCCGCGGTGTGTGAGATTTTGTCACAAAACTTCTCCAGTTACATCTGGCCAGCATTCTTTTACCAATCTGTTAATTCCGATACCTCGCAATGTTCTAATTATTCCTCCCTTAACTTCTTGGGGGAAAGGGAAGAGCAAATGCACTCCCTGACTTTCAGCATAGGGTATTGGAAGCTGCATGTAGATTTCAATTGGGCCAATTGAGTGGTCGTCTGCACGTTTTTGCTTGAAGATGTAGGTTCTAGTACTCAGGAAGTATAACCCCTTTTCCCAATCTAGAGAAAGACGAACAATATTATTTTGCAGGTCTCCAGATAAAATTTCTCTAAACTCAGCAAATGAATCCAGCGAGACAGGTTTTTCTGGGGTAAGGTAAACAAATCTAACCCCGACCTTGAGGGCGGAAATGATACCTTCGTACGCCGGCCCGTAAAACGCCTCGTCAATTTGTGTTGAGGTTATGACGAAGACGAATTCTAAATCCCGAGTCTTGAACAGCTCTAGCGCTTCGGCGAAATGAATGCGCCGGATCACATCTTCCACTTTTGTCTTACACGGAAGTAATCCTTCACATCTCCTGAAAACACTCTCTCTGGGAGAAAGACCCTCCAGTTCCCAACGGCGGACGGTTCTGGTATCCACACCGAGCGTGGATGCGAACTCTCTCTGCGTTAGGCTCAGGGTTTCGCGGAAATGAACACTCAGCTCTTTCACTTTTTCCTTATCTCCCCGATGTTCAAAGAAAGATTGTAACAACTCCTTAGGAGAAGCAACCACATTCGATTTCTGTCCCTTCATTTTAAACCACCTTCCTTTCCAAACTGAATACTACACAGATTATTTAGTCAGTCAATTATGTAGGTCGGCTTGTTTTACCCCGACAAATCATATCTATTTTCGAGATTCTTCCATTTAGCTTCATTAAATATTTTAAAAACAACAAAGACTGTTTGCCCGCTATCTTTTTCGATCGGAATAATATGAACCAGATCAAAAAGAAATGATGGATAGTCATTTACATCTGTAGTTATTATAAAGGAACTTGTTTTATGTTTAATTACTTGAGTTGCTTGTAGACAATCAATAAAAGATATTTGCTTTTTGTCTATATTGGAATCCCTACACCTATACATTGCCTTAAGTTTTGTCGCAAGTTCAATATCTTTCGGTATTAACGGCACACAAGTGAAGGGGTTAAGGAGTTTTTCATAAGCATCAAAATCTTTTTTATTGTTATAAAAACTAAGAAATTCGAATTTTGTTGCGTCGGTGATAAATATTTGCGTTTCATTTTCCTCTAAAAATTCAAAAACCGGCTTAAAATCATCAGATTTGTTTGTCCGACGGGCAATTTCGACTAAAATATTAGTATCTAGTAGAGCAAATTTTCTCTTAAAATCATATGGCGTACTCATGCTTTCTTTTTTCTAATTCCCTTTTTTTCCAAGCTTCTCTAAGCTTGTCAGCTTCTCTGAAAAAAATATCCAAATCAAAACTATTCCAGTCAAAATGACTTTTTAAATTCTCATCCTTCTTTTTGTCTTTTTTATTGCTAGCTTTCTTCATGTAACAATATTAACATGCTTTTGTGAAGATAAAGTGATCACTGTTAATTATAGTTCTAAAGCGGCAAGTCAATGGCGAAAGCGCCGGCGCCGGAGAGGAGGAGGGAGAGAGTGATAGCGAAGAGGAGAGAATAAAAGACCAAGCTTCGTTTTAGGATAGCCGGATCTTTGTATTCGATATAGGCTTCGCTAAAAGTGAGAAGGGCGAGAAGGAGGGCGGCTACTTGAGTATAGAAGCCTAAAATAAGCAAAATGCCGGAAATAATTTCAATAATACTTATAATTTTGAGAACCAATTTTGGATTCGGCACTCGCAGGGTCGAGAGGGAAAGCAGCCATCTTTCGCGCTCTTTCTTGAAGGAGAGAACACCGAGATCGATGAAAATAAGTCCGGCTACTACACGCAAAATAGTAGGGGCGAGCAGGGAATAGACAAGCAGACTTGGAAATGGATTAAGCATACTGCTAGTATAGCAAGCATGGAATTGATTGTCATTTTGAATAATATTAGAAGTAACGAAAATGTCGGTTCTATTTTTCGCACTGCCGATGCAGCCGGAGTCGGTAAAATAATACTCTCTGGTTATACGCCCACTCCGCTCGATAAATTTGGGCGAGTAAATAAAGCTCTTTCGAAAGCAGCCCTGGGAGCGGAAAAATTTGTTCCTTGGGAAAAAGTGAAAAGTTTTAAAGGAATAATTGAAAGATTGAAAAAGGAAAGATTTAAAATTGTAGCGGTAGAGCAAGACAAAAATTCTATAAACTATAAACTACTATCTACTGACTACAATCTTGCATTTGTATTTGGCAATGAAGTAACAGGACTTTCTAAAAAAGATTTATTACTTTGCGATTTAATCGCGGAAATTCCGATGAGAGGCAAGAAAGAGTCATTAAACGTTTCGGTTGCAGCCGGAATTGTCTTGTTTGGTGTGGGTCAATAAGAAAACGAACTGACTACTAAACCGCTATTATCATAAAGCGTTATCTTTTCGTATTTGTCGCGCCAGAGGGGACCGAAGATGTTGAGATAGACGTACCATTCGCGCAGGGCGAAGTCGGAGTCATTGAAGTGAGTAGCGAGGCAAGTGTTGTAATTGATTTTGGTTTTCAGATAATCTTTACAGCTTTGGGGCAGAGTGTCAGATAACTTGGTGAAATTTATAGAAGTGGCAGGTGTAGTGCAGGCGGGGATTCTCTCGATGAGAGTCCGGCACTCGTCATCTTGATCGAGATTATTCGAAAATCTGGGCAGACTTTCTTTGCTAGGCGAAGGACAGGCTCTTTGAAGCGATGGATAAAACGCGCGATCTTCAGCGAAGAAGCCGGAGCACTTATTGGTTCTAAAAGAAATGCCGACTGGCGAAAAGCCTTTGACCAGGTAGACAATGTCCCCCTGTTTCAAGACTACATCTTCATAGTTTTTGGTATTTGGATAAGGGAGCACGCTTGCTTGGCCAATTTTCACGCTGTTGCCGCTACGCTCGCTCTCGAGCCTCCAGCCGGTGACGTTTACCTTCTCTCCTGCTTCCAGATTGGTATAAAGACTGATAAATTCAGAGCTAGGATTAGGATTATTGAGCGAAGAGACGTAGGACATACTGACTTTGTCAAAATAGGGTGAGCGAGTTTTGTCGACCTTGATTTGGTTTTCTGTTTGAATTAATGGAGGAGAAGTGATCGGGGAAATTTGCTGATTATTATGCTGATTATTTTTAGCATTTTTTTGACTATCTTTAACGGGTTGCCAAGCAAGGCCGACCAAAATAAATATAACAAAAAGGGTTAAAATACCGTCTTTACTTTCTTTCATACATTTTCTGATGAATAGGGCAGAAGTGAGCGCTTCGGCCTTTCACCACTATTCTTTCTATTATACCAGGGCATCTCTTTTTGGGACACTTCTCTTTGCGGCGGCCATAAGCTTGGTGGAAATTTTGAAAGTTCCCCTTGCCTCCGAAAGCGTTTCGATAATCCGACTTCGAATCACCCCCATGCTTTATCGAGAATCTTAAAATTTTCTGCATCACCTTAAAAATTTCAGCAAATTTCTTTTCTGGCACAGCTCCCGCAGGGGAAAGAGGATGAATGCCTACTTCCCAAAGTATTTCATCCGAATAAATATTGCCGATGCCCGCAAGCGCGCTCTGATCCAAGAGAGCCGACTTTATCGGCATTTTGCCTTTTTTGTGAATTATTTCAAAAAGTTCTTTAGCTTTAAATTTTGGATCTAATGCGTCAATTCCTAATCCCAGATCTAATTCGCTTTTTTTGTGAATCGTAACCGAAGCAAACTTTCTCATATCCGACAAAACCAAATCTTTTGAATTTTTCAGCTTGAAAATTAAATGTACGTATGGATCTGTTGCCCCATACATCAGATGCCCGGTCATTTTCATATGCACTACGATCGTAAACTTATTATTTAAATTAATTAAAATATTTTTACCTCTTCTTTCTACCGAAATTATTTTCGCTCCAATAACTTTTTTCTTGAACTCATCAAAGTATTTTTTATTTTTGATCGTCTCCCGTCCCCTATGCGCCGTCTTCAAATGAAAATCCGACCAGACGCTCTCAATGGTCTTGCCAATAATGACTGTCTTCAATCCTTCAACGGTGGTATGTACTTCAGGTAGTTCTGGCATGGAATAGAATTATGAATAATGAAGTATGAATTATGCTGAATACTAAATACAAAATCAATTAACTGATTCATCCTAAACTAGCCTTATTTATAGGCTCCTTTTGCTGGTTGACAGATTATATTAATCATGCTATCTTTAATGTCAGGAAAAAGGAGGCTCCGATATGGAATTGTCAGAAGTTAAACGGCTTAAACATGGACTCTACCATGTGTTTTGGAAAGACGATGGTGGCCATTCATTGGCGGCAGTCGGCAGTGATCGTCGAGGAAGACGGTGGCTCGCTCCGACCAACTGGTTGATTTCGAGTGGGGTGGGTCTCACAGATGCCAAAATCTGGCATCAAGTCGAAAGAATCGACCTAATCGAAGCTTCGTGATATTGATTTCAAATAATTCTACGGGTCAGCTCACACGGGCTGACCCTCCTACCAAAGTATTTTTGCAAAAGAATCTTTTGGTGGGAGTAAAAAACCCAAAATTCAAATTCAGTTCTTTGGGAGATGAATAATGGCACTACAGCAACTGACACAGAAGGTTTTCGATGGAGTCGTAGTTGGCTTCGTCATGATTGTCGATGGTGTGGCTCCAACAGGAGTACAGCGTCGAAAATTCGATACTCGTGAGGAAATGCAACAAGCTCACGAACGACTTCAGGATAGAGCTTTCAAAGCTGGTTGGGATGAACCTATCCCGACCGAGTTCAAAGTTCGATTCAAGATCAACGATTCCGAAACGGAAGAAGAAGTTGAATACGGGGACTTCTACGCCCCTCATTTGAAAAAGGGCGTCGCCGCCAATAAAGCAGTTTGCAAGTGTGGGGCGACCGCATGGAGAATGGGAAAATCCGAGCTTATTGCCGACAGACCCTTCATTTGCGGAGACTGTCGAGATCAAGAAGAGATGGACGGAATAACCTATCTCGACGAGATCGACGCCGATCCTCGCGATTATCCGCAGTAGTTCATTGGGTGACAGACTCATCCATACCTTATTACGGGGCGACCAGCGATGGCCGCCCTTTTTCTATTTCGATAAAAGCAAACTATTTAAATAAATTGCGTAACTCTTCTCTCACCACTGTCGCATCATCCCAGGAAGTGCGGGTGCCGCGCTTTCCCATGATGTAGGGGTCGGTGCCTTTGCCGGTGACCAAAACCGCTACTGCGTTTTGGTCATCCCGCGAAGCTTGCTTGTCCAGCGTAGCTTCAGCGGAGTTGGAAGCGAAGTGGGAAGCTCTAGAAATCGCCGAGGCTATTGCGTCGCGGCGGTCGATAATTATTTCACAAGGTTTCTTGGTAATATTTTTTTTCATTTCTTCGACAATAGCAAGAGGATCTTCGTCATAAGGATCTTCGTTGGTTAAGATTATTTCACTGCAATATTCATC
>OBEQ011658378.1_pt1 | contig 10678 bp, 1 predicted proteins | sample 1670901 | NCBI WGS metagenome assembly OBEQ01 (sample SAMEA104232315, study PRJEB22302) | groundwater metagenome | biome: forest; feature: aquifer; material: groundwater | place: USA | collected 2011-08-07 | depth 5.4 m | reverse complement strand
CAAGTCCCATAAAGATCTTAGAGAATAAGTCCAAACCGCTTCCGATCAAAAATGTCGCCAATGCACTTTGAGTAAATTTTTTTATAGGGCTTTTATTTTCCCCGGCGAGGCGGGAGCCGGCAGAAACCATCGGCTGATAAGGATTCTCCGAAAAAGAAACATTTCCATCTTGGCCAATACGAAATCGAGATATGATTTGCTGCTCGAGAACTGCAGAAGGTCCTATTTTTTTTGGTTCGGTAATAATATATTCTTTCCCAAGTTCCAAGGGGGTTTGTCCGATTCTTATAAAACCGTCTTTTGTGCGCTGCGGTTCAATAAAAAGCCAATTTTCTTGATCCATGAGTTGCGAGCGCTCCTTTAAGTCATCTCCTACAAAAATCGCCATAAATAAATGGGTGCCTTGAGATACAAAAAGCACGGGAACACTCATCTTTGTTTTTTTAATATAGGGGCCGATGATTTGATAACCATTTTGTTCAAAAATGGCTTGTGATTGATCAAATTGCTTCCCAAATCCTTTGGCTAAGATTAAAAACTGAACGGAGAAATGAAAGCAAACAAATGGGTTTTCCGACTCTTCGCGATAATGGTGAGTGTACATTTCGGGGACAATCCAGCGAAGCTTGTCTTGGACGCTTTTGATTCTTTCATTTCTCGACGCGACGGAAACTTTTTTCACAATTTCTGACGGCAATAAAGCAGAAAGGCCGAAAGCCGTAAGTCCTTGGCTTACCACTCGCAGGAATTTTCTTCTTGTGGAGTGTTTTTGTACTATCGCCGCGCGGGCGCCTTTCGACTCCACCTCGTTTCGCTCAGCTCCGCTCAGGGCAAGCCGACTCTCTGCTCCTCCCTCTTGAATTTTCGCCGCTTGTAACGAGTGAAGCCGAGGAATATGAGCACCTTTTAAACTCCGGCGGTCATAGCTTCTTTTTAAAATCCAGGCAGCACCTTTAATTGTGCCTGCCCAACCCGATAGAACATCCGGCCAATCGATTTCTCCGTGATTATCAAACTTCTCGCTTTCATAGTTGAAAACGATTGAGACAAAAAGCAAAAATACCGCCAAATACACATCAAAAAATCTGTTCGGTTTTTGACTTTCTCTAAGTAACCCATATCCTAAAAAGGCGGCTAAAAATGCAAAAAAATTTGAACCGTGTTGATCGATCCATAAAGGTACCCACCTGGAATACCAATCCACAGGGTATCCAGAGTGAACTACCTGAGTTATGACAAATGCAGTCATTGCAAAAATCACAGCTATAAACGATGAATAACTAAAAAAATTAGACGAATTGGATGAGACTCTACTTCCAACATCCAACTTCAAACTTATAACTTTCTCCGCCGCGCGGTCGCCGGATTTTTTTCGATGGGTATTTTCGAGAAAACTTTTTTTGTTCTGATCAAGCCATTTCTGCACAAGTTCTCTTGATAGGGATCTCAATTCATAGGCTTTTTCGCCTATACTCCGTTCTAAAACGGCTTCGTTTCGAGAAAAGCCTTGAGGATAATTGGGCGCTCCGGAGGCCAAAAAATGATTGACGTAAATTTTTTCTTTGGATGTCAACCGCCGGTAAAAATCAGCTTGTTCTATTTGACGGCTTTTTAAAAAAGAACTGGCGGCGGTTGTCCACAACTCGGACTGAATAGCACCGCCAATTTCCAAATAACCATTGCCTTTAATCTTTTCGCCGTCGGCACCGCCGATGACGTCGGTCTTTTCAAATGCATTGTCGTAGTCAAACAACACGGTAAAAAGCTCCTCGAAAGCTTTTTCGTATTCGCCGCGTTTTGCAAAGACCTTGCCCCGAAGAACATAAGCTTCTGCAACGCTATTAAGTTCTCTCTGCAAAAGCGGGATGACCGGTGAAACCTGATAGCGAGTCACTCCTGAAGCGTTCCGGGCAAAAAAGCTTTTTCCTATCCCTTGCTTTTGCTGCGAATTCGCTTGAGACAAATATTTTCTTATGATTCTTTCAGTCAAAGATAAAACGCTGTTCCATTGGCCCTTTTCAAACGCCGTTTTGGCCAAAATTAAATCAGGGTCGACGATCTCCGGTTTTTGTTCCGTCAAGAATTCGGGCTCGCCAGAGCGGTTTAAACGGAGCTTAACCAAAGAGGTTCTATTCAAATTAAATAAAACTTCACCCAAGATTTCCGACATCCGTAAATCAGGAGTAAATCCCGGAGATAAAGCAATGGTCAATAAATCCGGCTTTATATTTCTTTTTAAGAGCTCATCCGCCAACTGACGCGTTGATTCTTGAATCTCTTGAGAAGTGACTGTGCCTCCGTGCTGCTGACGGAATTCTCGGGTCACAAAATAGTCGAGATCGAGACTGGCGACAACGGATGCGTCTTCGTCTCCCAGCTTTTCAGGAAGCTGATCGATAAATACTTGATGAACTTTGAGTGGAGCGTCGTCAAAGATCTTAAAACTTTTAATCTGTATTCCTTCTCCTATCTTTGCCTGCACTCTCCGAACAACATCTTCAGTCGTGGGTTTTTTGCCCTCCAAAAGAATCGGCGCCTCCACTCCATACTGATCGATAACAGTGACGATCCAGAATTCTTTTTCACCTATCTCTTCTCCGTCATAAGAGCCTTGCTTTCGGCTCGACGCATAATAAACATCCCGTATTCCCAAGTGAACGGCAGCCGGAATAATCCAACTGGCAATGCCATATTCTATCTTTTCGGCTTCCGAGAGGTTTTTAGGCACAGATACCATTCCGGTTTTATCACTGAGATCCGAATGGGAATCGATTTGTAAAAGGATGATTTTCTTCTTTAACTGGTTTCTCAATTTGGCGCTCATCATCGAGGCATAAGCCCAGCCGTGATGGGCCATGATATCTACTTGGCTTTTACTTGCCGTAACCATATGTGATTTTAAATTAGGATTTTTTAAAAGAGCGCTTGTTATTTTTTGTGCGGCAATTGAAGCTTTTTCCTTGTTTAAAGTAGAGCTGGGTTGATTTTGTGCAAGCCCATTGATGCCCAATTGTGCTGCGGTTATACTAGCAACAACCCCGGTCGCGCCTTTTAAAAAATCTCTTCTTCCTACGCCTTTGCGAGTACTCGTTGTGCGGGCATCTAAATTTTGGATTGCCAGACGTGAACCTGATCCGAGATAGGCTCTAGTCATCTCCAAATCTTGTTGGACTCGATCACGAACAATTTCCTTTTGTCTTTTGACCATTTCCAAAGCGTTTGTGGCGCGCTGAACAAATGCCGGCTTATTTGATGACTTCAAAACTTGATCTAACAAAATCTGAGCAAGATGATACGGCTCATAAATGGGCGCTTCGGAAGTGTTTTTGTGGGTAACCGTTTCAAAGCGGTCCTCATCGGAGGCAAGAACCCAAAAATCTTTGAAATTAACGTCTGTTCCATAGTAAGGCTCCATTTTCTGCATGAACCATTCCTTTAAACTTATGGGCTTTTCGAGGAGGCCAAACACCTCGCTTAGTTGACCCGGTTCCAGATTGATGGACTCGGCCAATTGAATAATCTGGCTGTATAAATCCCTGAGCCCATTCACCGTATCAATGAGGCGAGGCTTGTGTATCCATATTTTTTCGCTGTCCATAAAAGCCAACAAACGCTGATGTTCTAAGCGCAGCCAGAATCTTCCCATTTCTTCTTCTCCCATTTCGGTCAGGAGCAACATCGGTATAAAAATGTTTCCTTCTCTGAATATTTGCTCGAACTCCTCCGGGTCAAAAGCGCTTGAATAAACCCTTCTTAAAAGAAACCGCATTTCGTGATCGTAATCGATCACGAGCGCTCTTTTACGCTGTAAATGGAATGCTTCGCTTATCTGACGGGTCTGATCGGTGATAAAATTCGGCTCCTTTGCCCGAGGATGCTTTTTGAGCGCTTCTATTTGCTTTGTTCTCGCGGCAATGAAATTAAGAATCTCCCAGAGTGAATCCACCGAATCTTTGAGGATAAACTTTCCCCTGCCGAAGGCATGAACGACATTTTCCGATTGGCGTAGATCGGCATCCTCAAAATCATAGTAATTTTCGAGTTCGCTCAATTCTTCATCCCGGTTACTCCAAACCTTCACCGAACTGTGATCGGTCCCATAAAAATAAAATTTCTGTGTTTGCAAATCAAAACCTGCGCCGGTGATAGGATCTTCCGTGGCGATAATTTTTCGCCCTTGATAGGCATTATCAAACATATTGGCCAAATTCCTCGTTTGTAAATCGAATATGTCGCGCCTTTCTGCAGGGGAACATCCCGCTAAAACCACAGTCCCCTCGGGCAACAAACCCTGATACAACTTTTGTTCTTTTAATTTCTCGGTGTATGACACATCCAGGATTTCTTTGGCGGCAAAAGCTCCACCCAATGACGCGCTTTGGGCGCTTGAGTGGAAAGGATAAACATGCATCAAAGCGGGGTGGGGCTTATCCGTATTAAGCCCGGCAAAGGCGTCAACAATCCCGCGAAATTGATCCGGAGAAACCACTTCTTCGTAAAGAACCAAATAACCTCCATGGATAAAATTTCGCACCAGCTCTTGATTGTTCATCAAACCCCCGTTCCAATCTCCCCTGGAAATCATAAAAAAGATTCTGGGCCGCGGATCGGCGTTTAGTTTATTTTCTTCCAACAAAGCGCGGTTCTTTAAAAGCTCGTCACGCATATCTTTGGACCAATTGGCGACCCTCATCATGCCGAATCGTTCATAACGTCTTAGCTCCGACTCAAATTCGCCGATCGTTTTGGCCTCATTCAAATGATCGAACAGTGTTTGAGCCAATCGCAAAGGAAACCGGTTGACGGCGGATGAACGACTTTTCCTGCCGGTATTTTCTTCGGCATATTTCATGAGGGAACGCACGGCCTCTGAATTCATCCTAATGGCGGCCACTCTGTCCGACAGGGATACTATCGGAGAATCAGCGGTGTGGATGATTTCTTTGGAATACGACAGCGAACGACGAATAAATTCCAATTGTGCGAGAGACCGTGAAACATAATCTGTTGAGGTATCATCAATCGTTGCCAACAGTTTTTCCATCGGAATTATAATTCTCTGTTTAATTTTGTTCGAGACAGTTTTTTCGTTTTGAATACTGGCCAAAGCACCGATGACAAGAGTTTCGAACTGTTTCTCCTTGGACAACTCGGTCAAAAATTTGAGCCTAGATTCTGAAATCAGTTCAGGGTGATTTTGGATCGCAATGATAAAAGCCTCCTTAATTTCTTTTTGGTCATAGCTTCTGCTCCTTGCCAACCTTTCCAAAACATTAAAAAGCACAACCGAATTTTGCTCTCCCAACGAAGAATCCATGAGAATCGTTATCCCTTGCGATGCCAGAACCGGAGAATCCATAGCCAGAGACTCAACACCCTCGATGAGAGCTGGGACATAGGTTTTGGGAAACTTGGATATCATTTGGCCCAGAATGTTAAATACCTTAAGTTTTCCATTAACGGAAACCGAGGAATCGTTTAACAATAAAACCATTGCCGTCAGTATCAAAGGGCGAAATTTTTCATTTTTTTCGGCCAAGTACGCGATGGCATACGCGTCAAAGGCCGAGTAAGAATTTGATTGCGCGTCGTCAAACATCGCATAAATCAAGTTTTCCGCATGTTCCAATTCCATGAAATTTATATAAGACGCCGTAAAACAATGACTCATGATTTGAGAGCCTTCTATATAACCTTCTTGAATCAAATTGTCCGCAAGGATTATCATCTGCGAGGCTGTTTTCGGCTCATAATGTTGTATAACGCTAACTTTGAAGCTCCTTTCACGAACTTGTTGATTGTATTTAACGTCAGCAGGGAAAATCGAAACCAGTATGAAGGGCTGCCCTATCAAACGTTTGATATTGTCGTTTATTGGCAATGAGCCGATGGCCTCCTTAAAAGCATCGAGTGAAGAGAATATTTCAGGCCGAGAGCTCTTTGACTCCATAATAAAAGATACTAAACTTGTGACCTCGGCGCGATTGGCATTCGTCAATCTCTCATCCAGTACGCTTAGTAATTTACCTTCCAATTCCTTTTCATCGGTCAATTTTTGTGGAACATAGGTTAAGTAGCGATCGAATTCTTTTTTAATCTCATTTTCGATCTTTTGATATCTCTCAACCGATAATGTTCGAGCTCTGTTCTCCCGCTCCCTCAGAAAATCTTCCTTTCTCTTATCGGTTGTCAGTCCATCACGGGCCATCCGGGCGCCAGCTTCCTGTTTCACACCTTTCGTATCTTTACCTTCGGAAAGCGTGAGAACTTCAGGATAATCATGTCCGGCCTGTTCTAATAAAGCTTCCTGCATCGCTTGAACTCTTGCGATTTCTTGAGCATGCATAAGTTGTCTTACTTGCTCTTTGGCATCTGCCGCAGGCATAAAGGGAGCCCAGAATTTCTTGGGTAGATCGGCAGCTTTCGCTTCTTCGGCAAGGCGCCTGGCCCATTGAGGCGCTGCTTTCATAAGTTGACTGCCGATAAGCAATATCCTGGATGCCAAAATATCCTTTGTTTTATCATCGGTGGTTGTTTTATACGTTTCCAGGTCGTACAGTCCGAGGAAATGTAGATTCCAATTGAGAGAGTTGATCTTAGGCCGATTTTGCGCGCGGTTCAGCAGAGAGGAAGAGGACAGCTCATTCAAATAGGCAATCCAGAGATAAACCAGTAAGTTTTTAAATTGTTCGTCTTTTGAGATATAATATTGTGTAATTTCATCCAAAGTAATTTTTGGGCGAGCCATATTGTTGAATAGGTAAATGAAGTATTCTCTAGCCTTGTCCAGCCGAGTAACATCTTTATATATCGAATAAACTCTTTTCCTGATGGCTTCGGAAGCTTTTGAAACAACCTTCTGATAATCATCGTGCATGGTGGCAAGTTCAGCATGAGAAAATTCATCTAACCGGCGGTCTGTTTCTTCCAGCTCAAACATATTCTTATAACTGATAAGGCTGATGATTTTTTCGTCCAAATCACGCTCTTGATAATAATTAAGGTTCTGAAACGACCAGGACAGTTTTCCCAAATCTCTGAAATATGCCCACTGCGGTCCATGACCGGAATCGTCCTTCCCGTTCAAACCTTTAAATGTGGCTATAGGGTTTCGGGAGGGACGAAGAAGCTTAAGAATGAGCTTTTTTTCGTTTGCCATCCTCGATGCGGCAGGAACTTTCGGTCCCGTTAGAGCGTTTTTAAAATCCGCTCTCTCTTCATTCGCGGCTTGCACCAATTGGCTCATTCGGGAACCTTTCACAATATTTATTGGCTCAATCTCAAACATGCCAAATGGAAAATCCGGACTTAACACCACATATTCTTTCCGTACCCCATCCTTCTTCTTTGAAAGAATCAGGTCTGTTTCAAGAGCACTCAGAGATTTGTCCTTCTTCCCTTCCCCTTGGATTGTTTGAATAGTTTTGATCTCTGGTCTTAAGGGAGAAAGAAGCAGCTTCTCATATTTAGCTTGGTTGGTTTCTTGAGTGACGTTGGGACTAAGAACGACGTAGGAATAGCCTTTTTCTTGAAAGAGTTCTTTTAAGTGTTGGGTGTGGTAGCCTCCGGTGATGAGCACCGCTGCGCGGGGATGATGGATGGTGGATGATGGATTGTGGATCGTGAAACTTTTACCATCCACCATCCACGATCCATCATCCAAGATCCTTTCGGTGTTCTTCATGAACGCTAAGTCTCTCTTATCGACTGAGTCATAGAAGTTCATCAGAGCCTTCTTTCCTTGTTCTAGGATGTTTTGGTAAGGGATTAAGTCTTCAAAGAACCCTTGTTCAGCTAGCTTTCTGTTTAGGAAGGCTTGATAAGAAACAGTGGAAAAATCAGGTTCATTCACTTCGAACATTTTAAAGTCTTTGGTCGTCATTTGGATCTTGTAGGCGGTCAGAAGAAGACTGATGTAACGGTCTATTGAGCGGATGAGGAGGGCATCGTGATGAAAACTGTCATCCCCGAATGCTTTCATCGGGGATCCAGGCACTGCCTTTATTTTAGTGTCTGGATCCCCGCTTACAGATTGCGGGGATGACAGAGAGGATGATTGTGAGGACGACAAAGAGGTCGATTGTGACAACAATTTTTTGTAGATTTCATCTTCCAGTCTTTCTTGTTCCTCTAGAACCTTCTCAGGATCAAGACTTGAGAAGTCTTTTAAGTATTCCTGGTACTTCATGAGATTCGGATATTTTTGAAAATCGATGTGTTTGTCTTTTGCAATATTAAAAGTATTTTGAAAGAAGGAAAATTGAGAGAGTTTTTGATTCTTTAAGTCGGTCATTTTTTTTAGATGTTGGTCTAGATCCTCTTTCCCGCCTTTTTGGATGATTTCTTCAAGGAGGGCGGCTTGTTCTAGGTTGGCGAGGTTAAAGTTGATTTGTTGTTCTTGGGTTTGAAGTTCTTTTAATCTTTGGAGATTAGGAAAATCTTTCAAACTGTCATCCCCGAATGCTTTTATCGGGGATCCAGGCACCGTGTCTGGATCCCCGCTTAAAGATTGCGGGGATGACAGAGCAGAAGACTTAGAAGATGACAGTTTCTGTGTTAGCTGAGTCAACGCTTTAAAGCTTTCTTCAAAGTTTCCTTCCACCTTCGAGCTTCCCCCTTCGACCTTTAATTTTTCATAGTCTAGAAGTTCTTGGGGGTAGTATCTTGTTTTTAATTTGTTAACAGCTCTTTGGATAGTGTTTAAGTATTGAAGGATAGATTCTCTTTTGTCTGCCAGTTCTGCGTAGCTTTTAAGGCTCTTAACGTAGAGATTGATATCTTCGATGCCCATGATCTTCATGGGATGGTTGGAAGTGAGATTTAAATACTCTTCTCCGGAGATTTGGCCTTCTATGAGTAGTTTTTTGGCCGTTATCTTTAAGGTGTCTTGTGGGATGATTTCTCTTAGAGGTGTTAAGGTTCCTTCTCGGGAACCGCCTTCGACTAAGACTAAAGAGACAGAGTATTTGTTCATGATTTCATCTAGGGTTTTGGCTAGGTTCTCTTGGCCTGAGAGATTGGAATGAGCATCCTGGATTTGGATGATTAAAGTGTTATTAGTTCCTTTGTGAATCTCTTTTAGAGAGGAAAAATTAAGAGGAGCTTCGAATCTCGAAGGCTCTTGGGCAATAACATCAATCGGCTTCTGGAATGAAACGAAATTAGCCCCTTCGGGGGGGGTGGGGGCACAGTAGGAGACTTCTTGGATACAAAAAGTGCCTAAAAGAAGTAGAGAAATACCTCTTAGAAAAAGGATTCTTTTTCTGGGCACAAATTGAGCGATTTTAAGCATATTTAACAGAAGTATGCCCGATAAAAGGCGTAGAGGCAAATAAAAGGGCTGAGCATTTTAAAACTCAGACCTTGACTGTATCAACGATGCGAGAAGATCTTTTATCCTTCCCGATGTTCAGTTTGGCGATTGCATTTTTTAAATGATCGGTGGTTTGGTGAGTATAAATCATCGTCGTCTGAATATCCGCATGTCCCATGAGTTTTTGAACGCTGGGAAGATCAACGCCGTTGGCAATAAGTTGTGAAGCAAAGGTATGACGCAGGGCATGAATTTCTGTAAGATTCTCGATCTTGGCTTTCTTTGCCGCGTCTGCGAGTCTTTTCCGAAGTAAATCAGGGTTTAGTTTCTGTCCCTTCTCATCTGTAAAAACAAAGTTCCCCCTTTTGGGAAGCTTCATCAAGATTTCCTGCGCTGTTTCATTCATCGGGATTTCGCGCTCACCTGTTTTTGGAAGCCAGAAGGATTTGCGTTGAATCTTAATCATGCCTTTACGAAAATCAATATCGCTCCATTCCAAGTTTACAAGCTCCGCTCGTCTCATGCCGGTATTCAGAAACAATGCAAAAACAGGATAATCTTCCTTTTCGGCATCATCTAAAAGCCTTTTGCACTCGGACTCGCTAAGAAAGCGTCTTTGTTTGGAATCATCCGTCTTTAAGAGTTTGACGCCGGAGGCGGGATTCTTTTCGAGATACTTCCATTGGATAGCGAGATTAAAAATGGTTTTTAGGGCTGTAATCTCGAAATTGACCGTGTAGCCCTTTGCGCCTTGACTCACCGCTTCTTTTCGCACACGTTCTGCCTTCGCGCCGTTTCTTGCCACTGGCACAGAACGTCTGTGTATTTTATATTTCTCGATCACATCAATGCTGATCTGGCTGATTTTATTGCATTGGGTAGCTGTTTGGATGAAACGTTGAAAGTTTTGGACTACGGCACGGTATCGGGCTTGGCTTGCCGGACGATGGTTAGCTTGAGAATATTGTCGGAACTCTTCGAAAAAGTCTTTGATGGATATTTCTTTACGGTCTAGGAAACCAAGTTGACCACGCTCGGCTTTTAATTCAAGGTCTTTTAGAAGTAATTCGGCGAGCTTCTTGGACTTTCCAGCCTTCTTGCGGATGCGTCGCCCTTGAACATATAAGTCAACGTAATGAACACCGACTCTCTCATAGGTAACGCCCATCTATCCTCATTTCCAGCCTTTTTAGTCACAAATTGGTCACAAGGCTTAATTTTGAGGATATTCTAACAGGCTATTTTAATTCTGTAAATAACAACTTTCAGCCAAAACCGGCGGAGAGAGGAGGATTCGAACCTCCGGTCCCTTGCGGGACATCCGCTTTCGAGGCGGACGCAATCGACCACTCTGCCATCTCTCCT
>OBEQ010987015.1_pt1 | contig 10681 bp, 13 predicted proteins | sample 1670901 | NCBI WGS metagenome assembly OBEQ01 (sample SAMEA104232315, study PRJEB22302) | groundwater metagenome | biome: forest; feature: aquifer; material: groundwater | place: USA | collected 2011-08-07 | depth 5.4 m | reverse complement strand
GGCTTAAGTTTTTTCACCTCTTCCACTAGCTTGTGCCCGCGGCGCCTAAGCGTAATAAACTTTATTCCCTGACGGTTCAGTTCCGAAATGTTCTCGGATGTGGTGAATTTGGAATCGAAGATGAGCATGGGCTTTACCCCCCGACGCACGCGTTGCGTATTTCGCTGATGGCGACCAGTTGATCCGGAGGATCGCGACCACCTAAAACGCATGGTGGCGCCGGAGGGTTTCATCTTACTTCCGTTGGTCGCGATCAGTCAAGTTTGTCCTCGTTTTTCTCATTGATTCTCCCTTCAGTGGTATCTTGTGAGCGTTATGGACGATCCTGTCGAGGATGGCGTCAGCGGCTGTCGGCTCGCCGATGCGGTCATGCCATTTTGAGACAGGGATATTGGCTGGTGATGAAGGTTGACTTCAAGCCGTGGCGGTCCTCCATGAGTTCCAGGAAGTCTCTTCGTTCCTGTTCGGTCAAGGGGTCTACGGCCCAGTCATCTACGGCCAGAAGATCGGCCTTGGCGAGCTTGCTGAGGACCTTATAGTAACTGCCGTCGCCTCGGGCGATCTGAAGTTCTCCGAAGAGTCTTGTAGACCGGTAATACACGGCTGTGAAGCCCTCCCGACAAGCTTTATTCACAAAGGCCTCGGCGAGATAGGTCTTGCCGATACCGGTCGGGCCGGTGGTGATCACGTTCTGGTGAGATCTTATCCATTGGCAACTTGCCAGGGATCTGATGACTGATTTATCAAGCCCTCTGGGGTGCTGGTAGTCGATGTCCTCGACAGTGGCATGGGTCCTCAGGCGCGCCGCCTTGAGCCTTCTGGTAAGTTTTCTGTCCTCCCGTGAGGTCCACTCCTGATCCACGATCATGGCGAACCTGTCTTCAAAACTCAGACTGCTGAGAGAAGGCTTTTCGAACTGCTCCTGGAAGGCTGTGGCCATCGCGTGCAGCTTCATCTGTGAGAGTTTCTCGATTGTCTGATGCAACGTCTTTCCTCCTTCATGCTGTTTTTTGGGGTATGTCTACCCTTGGGTCTATATCTTTGCTTCGATCCTGGGCCATTTCACGAAGCCGTTTCTTCCGCGAAGTATTCCTTTCCGCGGATATTGTCGTGGTAAACGGGTCTCACCTCCTTTTGCTCGTCCATAGGTACACGGTCGAGGCCGGTTTTGAGGATCGACTCGATGCTCTTATAAGAATAGCCCCTGATACTGATCGCCCTTGCGGAGGCGGCCTCGAGTCTCTCCCACGTGTATTTCTTGCCGAGCCTCATTATCCCCAGGCATGATCTAAATCCCTGTTCGGGATGGGGTCTCGTTGAAAGGATGGTCTCTACGATCTTCGCCGTGGCAGGGCCGGTCTGCTCAGCCCAATTGATAATCCTCGACGGCGTCCACTCCAGGTGTTTCTGATGAGATTTCGGCATGTGTTCGGTCAGGGTGGTATACTTCCCCTTCTGAAAACTCCGCTGATGTGTCACAAGACGTCTGCTATTAAGGAAGACCTCCACTGTATCGGCGCTAAGAAAGACCTCTACCTTCTTGCCTCTGAGCTGGTAAGGAACGCTGTAGTAGTGCTTCTCGACATCAATGTGATAGTCGATATTCACAGTCGGCTGCTTGAACCCAATATATCTGTACCGCTCGTTAGGAAGGGGTTTAAGGTAAGGTCTCTCAAGAGTTTCGAAGAGCTCTCTGCGGCTGCTGTTAAGCTTCCTGAACTTTCGTGTATTAAGACGTTCCAGAAGCTCTTTGATCCTGACGTTAAGCTCATCGACACTGAAGAATGTATGATGTCTCAATGCCGCGATGATCCATCTGGTGACCAGAAGGACGCCTGCTTCCACCTTGGCCTTGTCCTTCGGTCTGTAAGGGCGCGCGGGGATGATGGCTGTGCCATAGTGTTGCGAGAGGCTCAGATAAACAGGGTTCAGGTCGGGTTCGTAGCGGCATGCCTTGGAGACAGCCACGAGGGGATTGTCGGGGACCAGGATTTCACTGACCCCTTGAAAGTATTCGAAGGCATGGATATGCGCCTTGATCCAGTAAGGGAGACTTTGCGAAGGGAGGGCTTCGGCGAAGGTATAGTTGCTCGCACCAAGAACCGCCACAAAGATCTCCGCATCGCTGGTCTCACCGGTGGCAGGGTCTTTAATGGGCACCGTCTGTCCGGCGAAGTCGATAAACATCTTCTCGCCGGCGCGGTGCTCCTGCCTCATGCTGACCTCTAAGGTTTTTGCCCAGCGGTTATAGTACTCGCAAAACTGCGTATACTGATATCCTTCCGGGTACCTTTCCTTATACTCAAGCCAGAGCAGCTGCATCGTGACGCCTTTTTTTCGAAGTTCACGATGGATCTCATCCATGGCGGGCAGTGGACGGGGATGCAAGGGCTTTCGGGACGCCTCCGGAGCATTAAGCACCTCCTCAAGTGTCCTGTCATCGAGGTCCTTGGGCAGAGGCCATGACAGCCCTGCAGCATTTGCTTTTTGCAGGTATTTGCCGACGGTGCTATGGGAAAGACTGCAGCTACGGCCTATCTGTCTCTTTTTCAGCCCAAGCTCGAAATGCAGCCTTAAAATCTCTCGTATGTTCCGCATGGATATCCTTTCTGTTGGCATCGTTCCTCCTTGAAGTAAATTCAGGAAGCAACAATGCACTATCCAGAGTGAGATTATCCAGCGTCACTCATGCGTTCGCCAAGGCAAGTTTGACTGCTCGTTTCGCTATCGCGACCACCTCTTTCGGAGATTATCCAAAAATGGTCGCAATCAGACCGAAACAAGTGGTCGCGATGGTCCGAAACAGCTGGTCGCGTTCCCCCGGAATGACTGGTCGAGATGGTCCGAAATTCGCAATCAACATAGCGCGACTTGTTATATTTTGCTATTTCAGCCCTTACAAGAAGCTGCACATTTTCAAAGTCTACGTCAGTCCATTTGATTGATAAGAGTTCCTCTTTTCGAAGACCCGTCATAAGGTCGAATATAATCAGCGGCAGCAAATGAGGGGCCTTCTTTTCTTTACCGGCAACAATAATTAAGGCATCCAGTTCCCATCTTTCAAGTATTCTTTTCCGCTCGGTGATCCTGAAACGCTTGACCTTGTGAACTGGATTCAAAAATGCCTTGCCCCAATCAATGGCCTTCGTGAAAATACCACTTAGGGTATTGATCCGGTTATTGATGGTATTGCCAGCAGAGCCGCCCTGTTGTAATATCTGCTTATACATTTCCACGTCTCTGGATGTGATCTCATGAAGATGCTTTCCCTCGAAATGAGTCTTCAGCTTTTCGCAAATGCCTTTAGTGTTTGGCTCGCCTTTTGATCCTTTAACATGAATAGGAACGTATTCATTGTCTACGAAATCAGACAGAAGAATATGAGGAATATATCTGTCGGGCAGCTTCTTTCGTTTTGCTACTTCGTCTTTTCTATTTGTCAGGAGTTCATTCGCAAATGTCCTGGAGCTTGAGCCGGTGCTTTCACGGATACGCTTGCCATTTTCATCATAAAAGTCTATGTAGTAGACTTCACGATTTTCCGTTTTATCTAGTTTCTTAAAAATACCCATGTCTCAGACACCTTTTTTCTCCAACTCCATAATGTAGGGTTCAGCAAATCTTACAAGCCGACCGAGCTTAACCGGAATGAGTCTCTTTTTCATGACCCAATTCCGTAGGGTACTTACCGGAAGCTGCCAGCGCTCTGAAAGGTCTTTATACGTCAAAAGCTTGTTCACTTTTCCTCTTTCATTGCTTTCTTTTTTATTTGCTCAACAATCTTCTCACCTTTCACAATTCCCTCTATCTGAGCGCTTCTTACAAATTGGCGAAGAAGAGAGCCAAAGAAAGCCAAATTAAATCTAATCCCAAGATCAGATTTCTTAAGGTCTGGTAAAGCTCTGTTAAGATCTCTGACGTACTGACGAATCACAAAATTTACATTCAGGTCTGGATCTCCGTACTCGCCAAGTTCGTTTTTCAGCTTTTCATACTCTTCTTCATCCAACCGTAACGAATAAGTCTTGAGAGCCATATTTCGTTCCTCCAATTTCAGTGGTAATATAAATTATTACAATAGTAATAATTTGTCAAGAGAAAAATAATCTATGAGATGGGGGACAAAGGAATTTCAATCTTTTGATGCTTAGATCGGAAGCTTAATCAGTACTTACAGGATGAAAGGCTATTAGAATATGCATTCGTCATCAACTGAGGAACTACTTATTATATTATCCGGAAATTTTATACATGAAAGCGTCTCATAAATAAACATAAGAGATTCAGGAGTATGATTTCTGTTATGCAACAAAAACAAGAAATCATTCAACCATACTTCAAACCACTTTTCATCAGTTAATTCAGAAATGACGTCTTTATCAGTATACTCTCCACAAATTGACAAACCATGTAAAATTGCAAAATATTCATTCGCATATCTTTCCCTATCCCCTTCAAATTCCTCAGACAATGGAAGGATAGGTCTATATCTTAATATCAACGATGTCATCAATCCGGCGATCTTATGTAACTGTATTCTCTCATCGATATTGTAACGAAGTTTAATTATGGATACATCCATCAAATAATGCTCAACGATTTCATTGATCAAAGGAACTGATAGCTGAAATCGTGAAGGATCTAAAACATTATTTAAGGTAATGTATTTCCAAACGCCAAGCAACGTTTGGGTCCGCTTGACCTTTAAGGCTTCTTTTTTTTCTTTGCTATTATTTAAGCCAGTATCCAATGATCAATCCTAGGGTTCCAGAAGCCCACTTTTTCAAACTTTCGTCGCCTGGATTCTTAAAAATAATGATAAGACACGCAATTAGAAGTACGAGTGACACAGTTGCCTGCATGGCAAATTTAAGATAATCTTGTGTAGAGTATGTCTTACCGTTTTTCATAGTTCAATAAAAAGGCATACAAGAGTATGCCTTTTTCATTACTTCAATGTAAAATCTTAACTTTTATTTGTGAAAAACTGACTTTATAATATTATACGCTTCTCTCAAATGTTCTCCAAAAAGGGCGACTTCAGGCGAAGACATTTTTCTCCCAGCTATTTTTTCTGAAATAGTTTCCGTAATCTCTAATGTGCCTTCCATAGTTGACTCACGCGAGTTATTTTTACAGCCCTCCCTCATTTTTTCTTCAATGAATCTCGAATGAGAAATAAATCTTACTGCTTCCTCGCGGGACTCTGCGATACACATACCCACAGTCTTAGGACTGTCTTTCTTATACAGAGCATCAACCGGTATATGCATTTCCATTTATCTCCCTACTTTCTTTCATTATCGTTAATAAAAAATAATTCTTCAAATTACTCTATTTGATTTGTCCGTTGCCCACACAGCGAACACCGTGTCGGAATACAATAAAACTCACCAATTAAGGTAAGCACTATTATAACAACTATATATAAAAACGCCCACCCATGGCTAATTAATAATTTTTATAAGACTTAATATTTTTTCTTATAGCCATTTAAAAAGTCTATAACATTAAGACATTCATCCAGAAAAGTCAATATCACATAACCACACTTCATCTTGCACCGTTAAGGGGCTGCGTCAGCAGCGGCGAAGCATTCCAACCAGAGACTTGTTAGGGAGTTTTTGGGATTTTTGCCGGAAACTCATAAATAAACTTGAGCAGCATTTCAGCAAAGGAAATAAGTTCTTCTGCATCGCTTTGTTGCATTAGAGCGATCTCGTGGGTTGCTTCATTGCCTTTCTTGCGAATGTGATCCACCCATCCCTTCCCGTTTGGGGGGACATACCCGTGATTTGCTAAATACTCCACATACGAAATAAAAGATTTCCCTGCTTCTGCTCCTTGAGTAACCGCTATATTCATTAATAGTTTTCGGCATGTGAGAACTGATGCTGTATTGGCTCCTACGGAAACACTATTTCTTGCCTCTCTATAGAGTGCCTCTAATTCAGGCGGAACATTATGTACTTCATCTCCTGGTGCTACGCCCGGTATTTGATTTTTGTGAATGTCAAAGTAGGTAGGTTTATCGCAATGTGGGCATATATAGATAAGGTTGTGTACATTTTTATCAATGAATCCAACAGAGCTTGCGACAATATTTCCGCAGAAGCCGCAACGAAACTCTTGCGAGATTATGTGAGAAGCGCTTTGCCAAGACACGTTCTTTTCCTTTCTCACCACACAAAATTATTTATGCTGATTACGTCATCTTGATGAATTATAGAAACAACCAAGGGGGGTGTCAAGTTAGTCAGTAAACACCTCACAGCTCTTAAGAACAACATTACTCCGGTGAGATATGTATATATTAAACAAGCCCGCCCCATCTCCGTCGTCTACAATGTGCTGATAAGTGGTGCCAGCCCTTAAATGTTTTTCATCGCCAGACCCCACTATTTCATACCATGCCCTAGAAAGCCACTGTTTGTTCACCTTGCCCTTGACCAGCACATGCATATGAGGAGCACCCCTTCCTTGAAACTCTAAAACCCACAGCGCCGCCATGCCCCTTCTGGCAACTCGCTTACGCATCACGTCAAGGTCTCTCTTTACGATTTTGCCATCATACGGGAAATCGGCAGGATAGGTAAGAGCCACCATTCCGTCGAATAGGTGCACCGTGTTACGCAGCTGGAATTTAAGACGCTTGCATGAGTTGTCGCTGAAGGCGTTTATCTTGCCCCTCTTACCAGTCTTAATGCCCTTTGCCCCAATGGTCTTATACACCGGCTTATGCTTTACAATCGCATCGACGTTATAGCGCTCGACGATTAAATAAGACTCGGATTCTTTGGACGGTTGCTCAATACAGGAATCTTTATTGATGCGATAATGCTTTACACCCTTGACCGTGGAAGAACAATTGTCTATACTCGACAGTAACGGATTCAAGTATCATTTTCGAAGAGGGCATGTTCAAGCATGCCCTTTCCTTTTTTCTCAGCCAGTTTTTCAGGTGTCCATACAGGTGTCCATCACTGGTAAATTTCTGTTGATTTTCATGAACGATAATCAACAGAGATCAACAACGGACACTCAGTCTTTCTTTTCATTACAACTGGTTGAGCTATCAGGATTATCCGAGGGATTAGACGTATTTGTCTCTGATGAATTTCCTAAACCTGGGGCCGCAAGTTCGAATCTTGCAGGGGGCACCATATTTTTTTAATCCCAAGAAATACACTCGTACTCTCTTTCTTATGCGGCTGACATAGGATAAAATGACCTTTATGACTGCCCTCAAAAAAAACATCTTCCTTACGGGCGCCCCCTCATCAGGGAAAACCACTGTCATCAAGAAACTCATTGGCCGGCTGAACCATCCGGTAAATGGTTTTTATACGGAAGAGGAAAGGTTCGACGGCAAACGGGTCGGATTTATGATGCATACCATTGACGGGAAAAAGGGCCACCTTGCACATCAGGACATAAGGTCGGAATTTCATATAAGGCGCTACGGGGTGAGCATGGAAAATATCGACACCATCGCCGTGCCTTCGATCGCTCCAATAGGCGACAATATCATAATAGTCGATGAGATCGGTAAGATGGAGTGCTTTTCCGAGGTCTTCAAACAGGCGGCGAACGAGGCTCTTAACTCCCGAAATATAGTCGTCGGCACGATCACTTTCGGCGGCGACGAGTTTATCCTAGGGATAAAAAATAGGGGGGATATAGAGATTCATGAGGTGACCGCTGAAAACAGGGATCTGCTTCCCGCAGTGATCTTGCAGAGGATTTCAGTGTTGCTCAGAGATCAGGAAGGGTGTATAACCTCGGGATGAACCTCTATATCGTGTTCAGCGCCTGCTGCAGATCTGCTATGAGATCGTCTACGTCCTCCAGGCCGAGTGCGAGCCTGACCAGGTTGTCTACCATGCCGATGGACTTCCGGAATTCTTCGGGGTAGTCGAAGAAGGACATAGCCCACATCTGGGTGACCAGGCTCTCGCTTCCTCCGAGACTTGGCGTGATCAAAAAAAGTTCTAGGGCGTCGATGAATTTCCGCGTCGCCGCGTTGTCGCCCTTGACCAGGAAACTGATGACACTGCCGAAGCCCTTCATCTGTTCCTTGGCGATCTTGTAATCCGGATGCGACGGAAGCGCCGGGTACCATACCTTTTCTATCTTCGGGTGATCTTCCAGCATACGGGCGATCTCGAGTCCGGCCTTGTTGTGGTGCTCCATGCGCATCCCGAAGGTCTTGAGCCCGCGTTCGAGCAGGAAGCATGTCAAAGGTCCCGGTGTTGCGCCGATCATGCGTTGCATCTTGTAAAGGTCGGTCATCAGGGGCGCCGACCCGAGGGCAACGCCTGCCATGAGGTCGTTGTGGCCTCCAAAGTACTTGGTGGCCGAGTGGAGCACGATGTCTACGCCAAGTTCGATGGGTTTGATGTTATAGGGCGTTGCCAATGTGGCATCGATTATGGTCAGGATATTACGCTTCTTTGCAACCTTCACGATGGCCGGGATGTCGAGCACGCGCAGGTAAGGGTTGGTCGGCGACTCGGTGAAAATGATATTCGTGTTCGGCTTTACCGCCTTCTCTATCGCCTCCGCAGTGGGGTCCACAATCGAGTATTCGATGCCGAATTTCCCGAGGAAGTTTGTGGCAAAATCGCGAGTCTGACGGTAGCAGTCGCCAGTGAAGATAATGTGCCCCTCGCGCTTCATAAAGGTCATAATCACGAGCAGTACCGCCGCCATCCCCGAGGAATAGAGCACCGCGCGCTCAGAGCCTTCGATTGCGGCAAGCTTGCGCTCGGTCTCTTGTTGGGTCGGATTGCCATAACGCGCATATTCATGTTCACGGGTTACCCGGCCCGCGCCCTTGGCACGCATGAAATCTTCAACCTCGTCTGCTGTGTCGAAGTAGTAATTGGAAGTGTGCATGATCGGCGTGGACACAGCGTGGGGGGCCTTTGGAAGCCGGCCGAGGCCGTGGATCGCGAGGGTGGCGGGATGCCATTTTTTAGGATCTGACGGGGTCTTAGACATTCGGTTCTCTCCTCTTTTGCAATGCGCGCTTGAGCGCTTCTCTGACTGCATCGACACTCGGCGGCAACTCGATCGGTTTATTGGCGAAACGGCAGGGGAAGTCGAGCTTCTCCTCGTGATAGTTGACCTTGAAATCTGTGAACTTTAGCCCGTGTGCCGTGGAGATCACCACGACATGCTCTGACTTATCTATCTTGCCGGCCTTGAGCAGCTTTATCAGGGCTGCAAGCGCTACCCCGGTATGCGGGCAGTTGAACATGCCCGTGGTGTCACCGAGGGCGGCCGCGTCCGCCAATTCCTGCTCAGAGGCGTCAGCGACGATTCCATTGAACTGCTTCAGCGTACGGATAGCCTTATGAACGCTGACCGGATTTCCGATCTGTATCGCGCTCGCGAGTGTCTTTTTTGCCTCGATCGGCTCAAAGCTCTCAAAGTTCTTCAGATAGGAGCGGTAAAGCGGGTTGGCGTTCTCTGCCTGGGCCACGACGATCCTCGGCAGCTTAGCGATCAGGCCGAGATCGCGCATCATAAGCAGACCGCTTCCAAGCGCCGAAACATTGCCGAGGTTACCGCCCGGGATGATGATCACGTCCGGGATCTCCCAGTCGAACTGCTGGGCGATCTCTATCCCTACGGTCTTCTGTCCTTCGATGCGCAAGGAGTTCATGGAATTGGCCAGGTATATTGTCTCGTCTTTGGTGATCTCCTGAACGACCCTCATGCAGCCGTCGAAGTCAGTATCCAGCGACAATACCAGTGCGTCGTTGGCTATGGGCTGAACGAGCTGGGCTATCGAGATCTTGCCCTTTGGCAGGAGCACAATCGACTGGATGCCGGCTGCGGCACAATAAACCGCCAGTGCGGCAGAGGTGTCGCCGGTTGATGCGCAGGCCACCGCCTGAATGGGCGCGCCCTCGCTGATCATCTGTTTGACCTGCGATACGAGCACCGTCATACCGAGGTCTTTGAACGAACCGCTGTGAGAGTTCCCGCAGAGCTTGAGCCAGAGATTCTCCAGCCCGAGCATTTTCCCGAACCTTTCGGCCCAGAACAAGTTGGTGCCGCCCTCATACAGCGAAACGATATTGTCGTTGTTGATCTGGGGCAGGATCCATTCCTTTTTACCCCAGACGCCCGAGCCGTAAGGCCACTGGGTGGACTTATATCGGTCCTCAAACAGTTTCATCCACGCCTTTGCGTCCCGGCGGGCGAGGGCCTTGAGATCGTGCTGAACCTCCAGAAGAGACCCGCAGGTCTTGCAGCGGTAAATGATCGAGTTCAGCGGATATTGCGCCTTACACTGTTCGTTGATGCACTGGAACCAGGCTCGATATGGCATAGGCTTCACCTTTGGTTTTTTGTATTCTCCGTCGCGACCTCTTGCGGCCGGCTGCACATGAGGAAATTTCATGAAGATTCCTCAAAATAACGAGACTCCTCACGCACCGAATCAGAATATCATAATAACCCGAGAGGAATCAATCGCGCAAATAATATAGCGAGGCGTATTCGAGAATCGTGAAGTAGTAGCTGCAAAAAATGCAAGGCAAGCTTTTTAAACGTTCATAAAAAATTTCAGAAGAAAAAATACGGCGATTGCGACGAGGACAAAGGTGACAGCGGTCATCACCAATCTCAATCTTTTCTTCCCGACAGATCGTTTTCCGGGTGACGGATT
>OBEQ012930516.1_pt1 | contig 10682 bp, 7 predicted proteins | sample 1670901 | NCBI WGS metagenome assembly OBEQ01 (sample SAMEA104232315, study PRJEB22302) | groundwater metagenome | biome: forest; feature: aquifer; material: groundwater | place: USA | collected 2011-08-07 | depth 5.4 m | reverse complement strand
AAGCACGGTGGGAGATGAAAAAGTATCGGTCGCTTTTTCGGCTGCCAATGTGGCTACTTTGGGTACAAGTCTGGTCGCCACTTATTGCACCAAAGATGCTGACGGAAACACCCCTCTCACAGGGGTAGAGGATGCCGCAGGAACAGATGTTGATCTTCGCACAGCTTTTTTTGCCGCGATCGGCCCGATGGCCACCATGACCCCGACAGAAATTAAAAGCGTGTCTGCCACCGACTTTCAAAATTATATTACAGGGCTTACCAGCAGTGCGCAGGTTAAGACAGCAATGACCGCTTTTGCGACTAATCCTACAGCTATTAAAACTTATAAGGAACAGATGCTTCAGGGGAGTTATGCAACAGCAGCTAATGCCGGCCCCGCTTTTGGTTTTGCCATGGCAAGTTTCCCGATGACGACTGCTGGCGATTTCAGCACGCTGGATACCACCAAGATGGCCACATTCGACTACCAATCAGCGGCTCGTGCGGCCTTCAACACCATGGGAACTTATGTCGCCGGGGCCACCGCCGGTAAATTTGCCAGCGCTGACGCCATCTTTACCGGATGGAATGCAACGATGAAGGACAACCTCTCAGCGTGCGCTACGGGGGGAACGACTGCATTCGGTTCTGCCATGAATACTTACTTGGCTGGAGGAACCCTTACTTCCTCGAGTATCAGCTTTAAATCTGCCGGCGCAAGTTGTACCGACGACACCAATTGTCTCCCAAATGCTCGCTGTACCGGCGGCACCAAAGCTGGTACCTGCACCGCCATTACTTTTAGCGATGGAGCAAGCTGTAACTCCAACGCGGATTGCGCAGTCACAGAATATTGTATGGGAACAGTGAAAAAATATTGCATGTTTGCCGGGGGAATGTTTACCGGGGCCCCTGTATATACTTCTGCAACGTCAACGACTCCTGTGTTCTATGGTGGAACAGGTACATCAGATATAGCTATTACCAGCGGAACTAACGGTGCTATCTGCAACCAAGCAAAAACGCTTTGCGCTACGGGCTATTCGTGCAGTGGCGTAAAAGGAACGGGAGGATCGAATGGAATCTGTTATAAGAGCCTTGGAGTTGCCGGCCTTCAGTATGGTATTGGTTTTCCTTGCCAGGCTAGCACTGATTGTTATTCCGGTTCATGCAGTAATCAGATCTGTGCCTTCACTTCTGCCATGTATAGCTCTTGGTCAGCAGGAACCACAGCAAGTGGTACCTCCATCGGGACGCCACCTAAAGAAGCAGGTTTTGCCTGTACCATGCCGCGAGATTGTCTCAGCTACAATTGCACCGGTGGGGTTTGCAGTGATACCGCCATATCAACGTCCTGGTTTGGAACAGCAACAACCAGTTTAAAAGCAAAAGGGGCCTCTTGCACCGATTCTAAAGAGTGTGCCAGCTTTTTCTGTGCTGCAGGAGTGTGTGGAATGTATGCCGGAGAAAATATGGCAACGGCAACAACAACAACAACAACAACACCGACCGCTGGTACAGTAGCAAAAGGAGGGGCTTGTACTTATACAGGGCAATGTTCATCGGTGGGGGGACTCTCTTGTCTGGAAGGAACGTGCCAAAGCTTTACCTACGCTGCTGGTACCTATACAGGAACGACACTGGGGACAACAACAACACCCACAACAGGGACAACAACAACAACACCCACAACAGGCACAACAACACTGGTTGCTTGCACGACCTGTACCGGAGCAACCCCCTACTGTGTGGCTAATAATGTTATAGTGACAACGACGGGGATTTGCGTTGCAAACCCTCCTCTTACAACCACAACAACAACACCGACATCTACCACTCTTGCTGCGGGAGCGGCCTGTACCGTCGGTAGTACGACGAGTATGTGTGCCCCCGGAGTTAACTGTGTCGGTACCCCCAGCACCTGTCGGACAGTTCTTGCTCTTGGAGCGACCTGCAGCCTGAGTAGTACTACGACTGATTGTGGAGCCAGCAACAGTTGCGTCAGTGGAACCTGTCAGGTGCCAGTGGCTAGTAGCCCCTATGCTCATCTGTGGAACATCACTTCGGCTACAAACATGCAACCTCCTCTCACTATAGGGATGACAACTGTCACAGTTAACTGTACCGGTAACCCTGGCCCTTGCACTGTTGGAGGGCTTAGTGGCTCTAATACAATTAAGATTAGCCAATTTAATTCAGGAGCTGGCACTTGCAGTCTGGCTGCGGGAAGCACGACGACCCCTCCTGCATGCACTGGTGGCTGTACGTTGGGAGGACCAAAAACAGGGGCCGCGGGAACAACCATGACGGCAACTGGTTGTAATGATGCGGGCAACGGTAACATCACCTTAACCGCTCCGTAAAAAATCTACACCCCCACACCAAATCTTTGGTGTGGGGGTTTTTATTTAAAAATCTTCAAAATCTGATCGCAAGGCAAATAAAAAACCGATTGAGGGGCATATAATAGACAAATTTGTCAATTGCCAGGGGTGTTTAATATTATTTTCCATAACATTGTTGTTGATTTTAATTATAATCCATAATAGTGTTATGGAATACCGCCCTCAGAGAGGACGGTATCTGAGGCACCGGAGGTGCTGATCCATGGTCGAATATGAACGGATACTTAATTTAAGGAAACTGCTCCAGCAAAAGTCCTTTTTCCTCTTTGGTCCTCGCGCAACCGGCAAGAGCACGCTTATTGAAAAACAGCTTCCCGACGCTCGTATTTATGATCTTTTAGACGCCAATGTTTTTTCGCGTCTGATGCGAAACCCGTCACTTTTGGAGGAAGAAAATAAGATAAAAGCCCGCAACACTGTTGCCCCCATCATTGTCATTGACGAAATTCAAAAATTTCCTCCCTTGTTAGACGAGGTGCAACGCTTGATGAGGAAGCATAGGTGGACCTTTCTGCTTACAGGGAGCAGTGCCCGCAAATTAAAACGGGGAGCCGGTAATCTCTTGGCTGGAAGGGCTTGGATGGCCGAACTTTTTCCGCTGGTATCTGTAGAGATCCCCGAGTTTGACCTGCTCACCTACCTGAATCGGGGAGGACTCCCACAGGTCTATGGAAGTGACAATCCTCGCGAAGAACTGGAAAATTATATTTCTCTTTATCTCAAAGAAGAAATTCAAAATGAATCACTAACACGCAATCTCCCCGCCTTTTCCGCATTTCTTGATGCCATTGCCCTTTCCAACGGAGAGGAAATCAATTTTGAATCCTTTGCCAATGACTGCGGGGTATCGCCAGTGACCGCAAAAAACTATGTCCAAATTATCGAGGATACCCTTATCGGGTTTTCGTTAAAAGGATACACAAAGACTAAAAAAAGAAAGGCGACCAGCCGCATCAAACATTATCTTTTTGACGGGGGAGTGGTGAATACGCTTTGTCATCGGGGTGAAATTTTTCCAAAATCGGAATTGTTTGGAAAGGCTATGGAACAGTTTATCATCCAGGAAATCAGGGCTTATCTCAGTTACAAACGAATCCGAAAAGAGCTCAGCTACTGGAGATCTGTTTCCCAGTTTGAGGTTGATTTAATTATTGGGCAGGATATGGCCATTGAAATCAAGGCAACACCCCAGGTCTCTGAAAAACATCTGAAGGGATTGCGTGCCCTGAAGGAGGAGGGTCAAATTAAAAATTTCACCCTAGTTTCCATGGATGAGTCCATTCGGCAGACCCAGGACAGCATTTTCATTTATCCCTGGAAGGAGTTTCTAAGCCGTCTGTGGAACAATCAGCTGATTTGATGGCGAATTACCCTCCTTCCGCCTCCTATTGTCATTCTATTGACGTAGAAATAGAACTTATAGGTACTTTAACACCCTTTTTAATAATTTTTTAATTTAAGTTATTGAAATTACTAAATAAATTATTAACAATATGGCACAGGGATTGCACTCAAAGTAGATAGAATTAAAGGAAAATATGATGAAGCGCTGGATCACACCAATCAGTGTTCTTATTATTACCAATTGGCTCTTGGTCGGGGGGGTGTTTACTGGTTGTGGCGGTTCATCGGGAACTACCTCGACAACAGCCAGTGGCGATGGAACCGCCACCACAGATTCGGCCGCTTTAACCCTATCCGGCACGGTAAGTTCCCCTAGCGTATCGGTTTCAAGCAGTAGCTTATCTTTAATGAAGGCCGCTAAAACAAGCTCCCTTCCTCCCATTACAACGGATGCTACTGCCGATGCGGCAACGGTGACAGTCACTCTCTTGACAACCGATGGTCCCCTTGCCGATAGTGTAACATTGGGCGCACAAATTGGGACAGCCACGACAGCTAGCGACGGGACTTTTACAACGGATATCACTTTTGCTGATCTTGGGTTTGAAGAGGGAACAGAAAGCAGCGCCATCGTTCTTTTAACCGCGGCAGGAAGAGGCGAAGGGGTCGAAGTTGTCAGAAAACTTTCTTATGATGGCATCACCGCTCCCTCCTTTTCGGACATGGATATGGATTCTAAAACCACCCTCACCGCCGAAAATATTGCGATCCCTCAGGGCATAAGCGACTGGGAAACGATGACGGCAGAACAGGTGGCGGCATTAATCAGCATGGATCTGGACTGTTCAAGCGCCACGCAAAAGGCGGTTATTCAATCAGCTTCGTCCACCGATTCTGTAGGGGTTGGGACAAACATGAACACAATGAACTCTACCCTTACCGCTCTCCTAGCTTCTAACTTTGACCCTGGAGCCTTGTCACTTTCTACCCTGCACGAAGTTCTTTATTCTGTTGCCAAAGGGGACATGGATGCCTCTACATTATCAAATATCGTCGTCCCTGCACTCAATAATGGCGGAGTTCCTAGCGCTTTTACCAATAATCTCATTACACACTATGCCGATGCGGCCGATACCTACAGCACGCTGGCATCGACGTTTGTCGATCAGCTGGTGGGAAGCGACGGAGTAGGAAGTACAGCCTCTGTCAGCGCCGCCGTAAGCGCTGATGAATCAACGACCACCACAAACTGTGAGTCAATCTCCACAAGTGGAGATGTCAGCAGTGCCCTGGTCAACATGATGCTTCAAATGCCAGACATCGCCGGTTTTAAAAAGGCCTTTGCAACGGGGAATAAAGAGACTGATCGTAAATTTTTCAAGTCTGCCATGGGGGTTGCCGCTACCTGTACCGATACTGCCAAGTGCTCTTTTTTGGGCCAGGGGGGGGGAGCATCAACGGTTGCGGCCTTGGCGGCCATGCGGGATAAACTCCCAACGACAGGTCTCGACGCAACGGGCATCAGTGATTTGATGCATACAGCCAGCGCTTGTGTGACAGGAACAGGGGTCGACACCAGTGGGGAATGGACTAGCAAAACAATGTCCAATTGCGGTGCCGGAGTAGGACTGGCAGTGATGAATGGAAGTAGTAGCGGCGCCACTTTAGACTTTAGCAGTATGAAAGACAACAATGCCGCTTATGTGGCCAATTATTTTGTCAAACAGGACATCGATGCGAAACTTTTTGTCAGTCAGACAACCGATACCAAGAATTTTTTCAATAGTATTATAGAAAAAGGAGCCTCGGGGGTTACCACTCCTCCTGCCCAAATTTCTGGCTACACAGCTATAACGGGGAGCAAAACAACGACAACAACGACAACACCGTCACCAGTTCCGACACCAGTTCCGACACCAGCTCCGACACCAGCTCCGACGACACCTACAGTCGTCGCTTGCACAAGCGATGCTTCCTGCACATCCATTCAGTTCTGTAACAATGCGAGCACGAGAGTCTGCGTCGCTCAATTGGCTTCGGGAGCAACCTGCACGGCTGATACTATGTGTCAACATGGTTTAACTTGTAATGCGGGAACTTGCGGAACCCCCCCACCGCTGCCTCCTCCTGCAGTCATTGCCGCGGGAAGTATCAGCCTAACTGCTGTCTCAGGCACCTGTGGGTTTAGCAATGGGGCTCAAGTAGTTCTGACTGCGACCCCAACGCCCGCGCCAGCCGGCACTTTTGGGACTAGTGGAGGGCTCCGTTTTGATCCTGTGGCGTCAGGAAGCGCTGCCACTTTATGTAGGGCTCGAACTGGCGTCGTCCCTGGTAGCAGTATCGGCAATGTATGCCAAACATGTACTTTGACCCCCTCTTCAGCCAATACCAGTAAGTTCCAGGTCCAAGCGATAAACTGCGGAGCCTGCACGGGATTTACGGCGCAACAACTCTAAAAACTCATCGATAGATTCTTGCCGTTTCTTCTGCTAAAATAGATGAGTGAAACAATCTCCAAATAAGAACCTCGCCTTAGTACTTTCGGGAGGAGGAGCCAGAGGAGCTTATGAAGCCGGGGTCATGCATTACATCCGAACCATGCTCCCCTCCAAAGCGCGCCGTCGCAACTTTGATATTCAAAGCGGAGCTTCAGTCGGAGCCATTAACACTTCTTTTGTAGCGGCCACCGCTCACGATCTTGAATTTCAGGGAAAAGAAATCTGGAGGCTCTGGCAAGATCTCCGCGAAGAAAATATTTATCGCCGCGACAAAAGAGCCCTTTGGGATTTTTTATCACGAAGCAGCAAAGGAATTCTCTCGGGACTTTTGGGAGGTAAAACCCACGACTCGCGTCACTTCAACGGTTTTTTGGACACAGCTCCTTTTCTTCCCTTCATCCAAAAAGTGGTTCCTTGGAAACAAATTACTCAAAACATTCTCGCGGGGTTTATTAAAGCGGTCAGTATTGTCGCCACCAATGTTTTTACCGGACGCACCGAACTTTTTATCGAGAAACATCCTTCCGTCGAATACACCGGGGAATACATTGTCCATCACGGACCCATCAACGCGTTGCACGCCATGGCCTCGGCGGCGATCCCCATTGTTTTTCCCACGATCATGATCGACGATATTGCTTACACCGATGGCGGACTTCGCCTCAATACACCGATGTCTCCCGTCATCCAACTCGGGGCCGATTCTATTTTGGTGATCGGTCTTCACCATCGCGCCAAACCGGGGGAAAAAATTCCGTTTCACGGAGAAAAAGGAAAACCACCGGCCTTAGGGCAAGTGATGGGGCGGGTCATGAACTCGATGTTTCTGGACCGTATTCAATACGACATGGAACAGCTTGACCGCATCAACAAAATTGTCGACTGGGGAGAGATGCTTTATGGCAAAACATTTTTGGAAGATTTAAATCAAATGCTGTTGAAAAAGAAAATCAGGGGAGACATCGCCAGCCGCGGGCTTAAAAAAATCCACGTTTTAAGAATGCGCCCATCGGAAGATATCGGCGAAATTTTCAGCCACTGTTATAAGCGCGGCCGTGACAAACATTTTGGTTCGTTCGAAAAATTCATGGTACGCATGCTGGACATCGATCCCGCCGCCGGCGTTGATTTTCTCTCCTACATCGCCTTCATGCCCGAGTACCTCAAAAAACTTCTCGAGCTGGGATTTGAAGACGCGCGAAAAAATCATGCGGAGCTAAAAGAATTTTTTGAAGCTTAAATAAGACAAAAATTGCCTCCCCCTCTGTCTAAAAATTGACATTCACCTCCCTATTTCGCAACCTCTAAAATCAGTAATACAATAATATCAAATAGTTAAAAAAATAATTTTCAGACTCAAATTGGCACCTACTTTGCTTATCTTTAGGGTGATGACCCCGACTATTTTCTTCTCCACAGTGCTTTTATTATACATCTGCTCCTTTCCTTTAGCGGTTCGTTACGTTCTGAAAAATGAAGACGTCCATCAAAATCAAAAAGTAACTCCCACTTCTGAGGGGACTAAACTCTTGACGCCTTCTTAAGAATCATTCACAATCTTTCTCCAATTCAACTTAAAGGAGAAACAATGAAGAAATTTTATTTGATTCTGGTGTTGGTTTTTATGAGTGGTACCATTTACGCCTTTAATCTTCCTCAAATTACAACCCCTTCCACAAGTAGCCATGCAGGACCTACATCTAGACCCCTGACACAGACAGTCACTTCTAATGTTGGCAACAAACGACAAGCCTTGACTGCCGAACTTAACTCCTATCAGAGCAAACCCGGAGATGAAGCCTTGGCCCATTTTCGCGGAAAATACGGACAAGAAATCGAACACAATCTCGGCTCTTACTATTGGGACACTCCGGGAGACTCAGCCGGCCAGTGCATTAAATTTAGCATTTTAATCAACGGACCTAATGTCTCCAATTCGAGCCTTCTGAGCCATCCCTGTGGTCAGTAAAAAGAAAAAAGATTTTCTGTTCATCAGCGTTATTCTTCTGTTGTGTTCTCAGTGGATTTTTTTAAGTTTCAGCGGCGTCTTTCTTCCTCCCCCCTGGAATTGCATCTCACCTGGGATTGCCATCTTTGCGGCCGCCTTTATGCTGTCGTGGGGGGCCGAACTGGCGCAGTTTGAAATTCCGCAATCGTTGGCGATCGCCTTTTTGGCTCTTGTTGCTGTTTTGCCGGAATATGCCGTCGATATGTATTTTGCCTGGCACGCTGGAAAAAATCCGGAATACATTCACTATGCCTCCGCCAACATGACCGGTGCCAATCGCCTGCTGATCGGCCTGGGATGGGCCGCGGTAGGACTCACTTATTTTTTCAAATCGAAGAAAAAAGAAATCCAGCTGGATCCCGGTAATCGCGTAGAATTGTTTGCCCTGCTCGCGGCCACTCTTTATTGTTTTGTCATTCCCCTCAAACACAATCTCAGCTGGGTCGATTCACTTATTTTGATCAGCATTTTGGTTTGGTACATGATCCAGGCCACCCGCTCTCATCACATCGAGCCCGAAATCGAAGGCCCCATCCAAGCCATGGCAAAATGGTCTCGTGGAAAAAGACTTCTCATCACTTTTTTCTTTTTTCTTTTTTCCGGATTTACCATTCTGGTCGCCGCCCAACCTTTTGCCGAAGGACTTTTGTCAACAGGAGCCGCGCTGGGAATTGAAAAATTTGTCTTGGTGCAATGGCTCGCCCCACTAGCCAGCGAATCTCCCGAATTTATTGTGGCCATCCTATTTGCCTTACGCCTACGTGCCAAAACGGGCCTTGGAACTTTGATCTCGTCCACCGTCAATCAGTGGACCTTGTTGATCGGTATGCTCCCTCTCGTCTATAATTTATCTTTGGGACATCTAACCCCCATGCCGCTTGATGCACGCCAGTCGGAGGAAATATTTTTGACCGTCTCGCAATCGATTTTTGCCATCTTGATTATTGCGAATCTTAAATTCTCTTTGTTGGAAGCAAGTTTGGTAGGAATCCTTTTCGTCACACAACTTTTTTTCACCTCAACCGAATCACGGATACTTTATTCGGAACTTTATCTTGGCTTGGCTGTGGGATGGTTTTTATTTGTCAAATCGAATCGCCAAGGTTTTGGAAAAATGTTGCGAGATGGTTTTCGACATCCAAAAAATATTAAATGAACGGAGAAAAATATGTCACTCGTTGAATCCATCAATATTCCGTTGGGAACTCAGATGCCCTCTTTTGAACTCAAAGATCCGGATGGAAAAAATTATTCCAGCGAAAAACTTTTTGGAAAAAAAGGATTGTTGGTGGCTTTTACCTGCAACCATTGTCCCTACGCCCTGGCCATTTGGCCACGCTTGATCCAATTAGCGGTGGACGCCAAAGAAGGGGAAATTAACACCGTGGGCATCAACCCCAACATTCATCCCGATTATCCCGAGGACGCTCCCTACCAGATGACAAAAAAAATCAAAGAATGGAAAATTGAATTTCCTTATCTCGTCGATGAAACGCAAAAAGTAGCCCGAACTTTTAAGGCGCAATGCACACCCGATCTTTACCTGTTTGATGCCCATCAAAAACTTGTTTATCACGGACGTCTGGATGACAACTGGCAGGATGAAAAAAAAGCGCAGCGGCACGAGTTAAAAGAAGCGATTGAAAATCTGGCGAAAGGAAAATTGATTGAGCCCAAACAATTTCCGTCGATGGGATGTTCGATTAAATGGAAGTAAGCCCCAACAACTCTCTTCTTAATCTATCCAAGGCAATGGAGGAAACCATCTGCTTAAACCATTCGCGATTTCTAGGCAGAAGATATTTTTTCTCCCAATTGCCCGCTTGGCTGGCCAACGCTATGTGCACGGTGCCCACCGGCTTAGCCGTGGTTCCCCCGTCGGGGCCTGCAATGCCGGTGACGGCAATTCCGTAATCAGCCTTGGAAATTCGACGAATCCCCTGTGCCATCTCGATGGCGCATGGGGACGAGACAGCGCCATATTTTTTGAGAGTGTCAGCCGACACCCCTAAAACCGCACTTTTGGCTTCGTTGGAATAAGTAACGACACCATTGGGAAAATAAGCACTGGCCCCTGGCACATTCGTAATGCGATTGGCAAGTAGCCCCCCCGTACACGATTCGGCCGTGGCCAAGTTTTTCTTGGCCTTGGTCAAAAGGTGGCCCACGATGGATTCGAGCGTTTCGTCCCCTTCTCCGTAAATATATTTTCCCACGCGCTCGCGAACTTTAGATTCGACATCCTTCAAAAGTTTTCGGGCCTCGGCCAAATTTTTATGCCAGGTCGAAATTTTGATGAAAGTATCCGGAAAGTGCGCCCTGAAACCAATCCGCGCATTTTCAATGTGGGTACGGTTAATATAAAGGTCTTTGATGGCAAAATCCAATTCGCTTTCGGCCGATCCGAAACATCTCAACATTTTGCTCTCGAAATGAAGAGGGATTT
>OBEQ011519945.1_pt1 | contig 10682 bp, 8 predicted proteins | sample 1670901 | NCBI WGS metagenome assembly OBEQ01 (sample SAMEA104232315, study PRJEB22302) | groundwater metagenome | biome: forest; feature: aquifer; material: groundwater | place: USA | collected 2011-08-07 | depth 5.4 m | reverse complement strand
TAAGATCAGTGCAAGTGATTATTCGGTACGATACCTCTCTCGCGAAGAAACACTTGAGCAGTTAAAAGATAAGCTACTCGAAGAAGCGCAGGAAGTTTTTGATGCATATGGAAGTGAAGATAAATCGGCACTCAAGGAAGAGCTCGCGGATGTTATCGAAGTCATTGATGCCATACTCCACCATAATAATTTTACCCTCGAAGAAGTGCTCGCTATCCGTGATGCGAAGAAATTAAAAAAAGGCGGTTTTGAAACCGGACTGTATTTGGAAAGTATCGATTATTTTGATAAAGAGAACGAATAGGGTTATAACGAAGCCGCAATCAAAAAATTACCGACACAAAAGAAGCGTCTACTGCTCATTGAGGCGGTGATCTTATGATACAATAAAGGCAATTAATTTTATTTTTTCTTAATATATGCTCACAAAGGAACAGGAGGAATATTTGGATATGCTTCGCACGAATTATCCTACTCTTGATGAGGCGACACTTCGACAGGCACTCACCGGAGCAAAATGGTCTGAAGAGCAAATAGCAGAAGGACTTGCCATTTTCACCGCGCCTACTCCGGCAAGTATCCCCACCCCTCCTCTTGAGGTTGAGACATCATCCCCACAACCGTTCGCCACTCAGGAGTCTAAGAAAAACATGAGACGAATAATGCTCATCGGAGGAGTTATTTTTTTACTGAGTGCGGTGAGTGCGCTTGGGTATTATGTGGTGACAGAGACATCGCTTTTTAGACCAAAGCCCGCTCTTCTCACAAATGAGAACTTGCTCCCAAATATCATGGCAAAGCTCGGGGAGATCAGCACTGTAGAATATGATCTTGAAGCAAAACTTGAGGTGGTGCCTCGCGAGCCGAATGCAACTCCTTTTGCAATAGCGGTACCTCCCACACCTGAGGTCTTATTGCAATACCAACGTGACCAAGATCGCATGCGTGATATTGCAGAGATTCTTCGCGTAATCCAAAAAGAAACAACATACCACACGAAGACACCGACACCATCTTCACCGAGTGTTGTACATTATGAATATCCCGCTGATGTTTCGCTCTTTGGAGTAAAAATGAGCGACGGACTTGGAGTACCTTATGTATACACTGCTTCAGCTGACAAACAAACCTACACGCTTGCGGTTACTTTTGAAACACAGGAAGCGGTCGACTCTGTTTTGCAACAAGAACCGGTCGAGGGTGTTTCGAAGGGGTTCGACGGGAATGCCAGTAGACTGAGACTGAAAGAGTCCCTGAATGGAAAAACAGTCACCATTTCAAATGGCAGTTACTTTTCAGCTTATGGGTTTACGGGTAAGCCTGCGCAACCAAAGCTTTTTGGATTGTTTGATGTTGCACAGCTCGAGACAGTTATTCCCGCAGACTTGAGTGGAGCATTTTCATTTGGAGGAACACTTGATACGACCAAAGAACGACCCATCGATGGGCGTGCTCATATAGGAGGAATTCTCTCTTTTGGTGATGCAAATTTTGCTTTTGATGCCGAGGGAATTAAAAAAGGAGCAAAATATTTCGGTATCGTAAATAAGTTGCCGAGCTTCTTTAGTGCAATGGGTGCATTGCGAGGGAAATGGATCTCTCTCACCGAAGAAGACCTCAAAAATTATGGCTATGCTTCCTTTTACGAGTCGCTTGTGCCGAGTGAAGAGAGCGAGCGCAAGGCTAAGCTCGAGAAAGTGCGCGCTCAGTGGAAAACTTTGCTTCAGATTGCAAGTCAAGAAGGGGTAGTGGTCATTTCGGGAACTCCGGAAAAAATTCAAGCAGGCGAAGAAGAGTTCACGCAATATCGACTTGCACTCGTGAAAGAAAAAATCCTTCCTTTCTATGAACATGCCACTGAAGCACTTGCATCATATGAAAAAGAGAGCATCCTTCCTCGCGATAAGAAGACGATTGAATATTTAAAAGGAGAGAATTTTTCTTTGATTGCCGAGTATGTAAAAAACAGCACCACCTTTACTCTTTTGATGGATGAAAAAGGATTCCCTGCGAAAGTGGAGCTTCTCTCGCGTTATGTCCCTTCTCCTGATGCACGTTTTCTTAAAGAGAAGCAGATCAACTTCACTCTTACCAGCACGCTGAAAGATATCAATGAGACCCCTCTTATAGAGGAGCCAAAGGAGAGTATTACCTTCGATGATCTTATGGCGGAACTTACCGGCAAGAGCAAAGAAGAACTTAGGTTGGAACAACAAGCGGCAAATGTCGCAAAGCTTAAGGGTGCGATTAATCAATATTACGAGTGGACAGGGGCTTATCCTGAGACACTTGCTGACCTTAAAAAACTTCACAAAGATGTTCCGCATACTCCTGCAAGTACGACAAATGCTACCTATTCATCGGGATTCAGTATGGATGAGTATTACAAAGAACTTCCTTTTTTGAAGAATATTCCCATTGATCTTTATACAAAACAACAATTTCCCTATCGAAGTTATATGAGCGGTGCTCCGATGTATGATTTTACGTATATGATGGAAATCCCACCATATAAAGGGACAGTAAATCCATCAGTGTATGCTTTTGCGGAGGCGGTTGGTGAGTATGGATCCGCGAATGGCAAAATGCTTTCCCGCGAGGAAAATAAAAAAAGAGGAATGACGTTTACTCCGCGTTTTGTGAATGGGAAAAATACTGCGACAAAGTCGAGGTACGACATCTCTAGTGAAGCAGAGACATATTCGATGTTTGATCAAGATGTTGATGGACTTCCTGACATGCTTGAAGAATATTTTGGTACGGATGTGGCAAAAAAAGATACCGATGATGACGGATTTTCGGATGCCGAAGAATTGATCAAGGGAAGTAATCCACTCGGTCCGGGTAACCTTGATTTCAAAAATAACAACAATCTTTTCATGGGTATGTAGTATTTGTGAGTGATAGTGAGTGCTCAATGAGGATAAAAAAAGGGTTCGCATGTGCGAACCCTTTAGTACATTCAAAATGATTATTTCAGCATCACTGACAATTCAGCTTTTACGCGTGTATGCACTTCGTTTGGAGTAAGTTCATATCCGTTGTCGAGACATTGGATAATACTCCATGCGAAATGTTCCGCATAGAAAATTCCTGCTTCGTGTCCGGCTTTGACGTAGTCGAGGTCTTTTTCAACCGCATCAAGACTTTCACCTTTTTCTTCTGCCCGCCGAGCTGCACGAGCACGAGACAACCAAAATGGAATAGTGAGGTATAGCACAATTCCCGGTTTTGGAAGTTGTAGCAAATCATATTCCAATTGAAAGAGCCACCGTGCAAAATGCAAACGTTCTTCCGTTTCTTTAAATTTGCCACCCTGATGGAGCAAGTTCGACTCGACATAGCGGTCAAAAATGACCACATCATTATTTTTGATCAGCTCTTCCAAATACGTTTGTGACTCTTTGCGATCCATTGCGTAGAGTAGACTTGCAACGTACGGATCAGTTTTGGAGAAGCCATATCCATCGGAACGTTCTCCTTTCAATACTTCATGAAGCAGCGTGCCACCAAGTGTTTGGTTGTAGCGAGGAAAAGAAACGCGCGCGACTTTTTTTCCTTGTTCTTCCAGAAAAGTAGCCAACATATCCGTTTGCGTTGCTTTTCCTGCGCCGTCGGATCCTTCAAAAGCAATAGTAAGTGCAGTCATGCTATTTCTCCCGAGCCTTTAAGGCAGTAGTTAAAAATACATCTTTTGGCATACTACAGGAAAGAGTCAAAGCTTGCAAAGAAGTTGTTAAATAGAAAAAGAAAAGGTCTTTAAGAGATTAATCTCCTAAAGACCTTAATAAACAACTAATTACTGAGCCCGCTTCACGATATCTTGAGTGCCACGTTTTACATCGAAGCGTCCGCTGTCTGATTCATCGATATAAACTGGCACATCAAGCAATGCAATCGCTTTGCCCATGTTTTGAGCAATTTCACGCAACGTTGGATGCACTGTGGAGCCAGCACGCAACTCCACAAGATACAGCAATGCTGGTAAATCCCCCGTAAGTCGGCAAGCGACCAAAAACCCCATGGGAAGAAAATACTGGAGAATCTTTTGGTCCTCCTTGTGGAGAACTTTATGTTCCCACCAGTGTCTTACTTCCATGAGAAGTTTTGCAGCAGTTTCCTTCAAAGAATCACCAAGCTGATCAAGGTACCAATTGTGGAACCCGTACTTCGTCGTGAGCAAAGGCATTCTTTGAATCACGGCGCGCTGTCGCTGTATATCGCGATACGACCCAAAATCAATCGCGAATTCAAACTGTAGCGTGCCGATTTCAGCAAGATGCTTCGGAAGTTCGGTCTTGGCAGGACGCGTCTTGATCGACTCCGAATGTTCGAGCATGAGATTTGGATTGAGTGAATTGCGAGTCAGAATCACTTCTTCCTTCCAGTACATAGGAGCGAAGTAGTAATCCCTTTCCATGCATTTTCCCCGATACAACTCACTTGCTTCATACCGCTTATGTCCAAAGGAATTCGGATGAGCTTTCATTACCGCTTCTTCGATAAGCCTCGCAACGTCACGCACTTCCGAAAGAGGATGCACTCGCAACCAGGCAAGCTTGTCTGCGACCTGACGCAAATTACTTGTCCACGCCAAATTTGTCTGTGCTCCTGCAGGCAAGAAGCCTCGCAAAATATCGAAAGCACGTGCGGCAATTGCCTTGTCATACACGCTTTCTTTTTCATCATCATTCCTCGGATAGCGCTCTTTCAGTTCTTGCTTGAGCACAGGAAGTGCATCAAGATAAAACTGACGAAGCTTCTCTTGAGGATGGTCCTCCGGACCACCCTTAGGAACAATGAAAGGCTGCGTAGCAAAATCGACATAACGTGTCGAGACTTCCTGTCCATTGTAGAGCGCCCAGTCTTGAATGGCCTTTGCAACGAGCATCGACACATTTTCAATGAAAATAGTCGTATCGCCGCAATCGCCGATGGATTTGTGGTTGTACTCCACATAGAACTGATCCATAAACTTTCCTGAGCCGGACTCAGCCAACTTTTGCAAATGCACCAATACTGACGCTGGCGAGCGTGAATAAAGTGCCTGCAACATTGCCCGATCTTCGGCGGTGATGATTGCCCCATCTTGAAGGACGAGCACAAATGTACCTTTCACATCACCGGAGATGAAGTGCTTCAAGTCACTGATATTCATCTTGATTCCTTTCGTTGTAGATTGAACAAAATTACTCCGCTCCCAATCCTACATCTTTATTTGTGTAAAAGCAAAAAACTATTTCCCCGTACTCCCGAAACCTCCGGTTTTGCGGGTTGAGTCCGCAAGTGCTGCGACTTCCTCGATTTCCAGGAGCTCAACTTTTTGAATGAGCATCTGAGCAACTTTATGTCCATGTTCGAAGGTATACGGAGTGTCACTCATGTTGTGGACCATAACTTTTATTTCACCGCGATATCCTGCGTCGATCACCCCGCCAAGTGTTTTGATGCTTTTTGCTCCGATGCTTGATTTGTCCCAAATAAGACCGACATACCCATCGGGTATTTCCAGTGCAATTCCTGTGGGAATAAGAACGGTGGAGTGAGGATGTGCAATGATTGCTTCGCATGCATAAAGATCTATGCCTGCATCATTGTGATGTGCACGCAAAGGAAGGCGTGCATCGTCTCTCATTTTCTTTGCGAACAGTTTCATGCTTTTTACTATAGCATAAAAGAAAAAGCCCATCTTGAGGACGGGCTTTAAATTTACCATTCGCGGAATTGCTTCGGGAGTCTTGTGGCGATCTGTCCCGCGTAGTTGCCGCGAGTCGCATAGGAAGGGGTTTCCGAACGCATCCTTTCAAGTACAAATCTTGCCAGAGGCTGTTTGTGACGAAGAAAGACCGTGCGTGGGGAAAAGACTTCCAGTGTTCCGGTGCCGAAAAATCCCGGATCAAAGTAGCCGGCAAAATGTGTAAACACATCACCGAGCCTCCGATCCAAAGCAACCAATTCCGAAGAGCAGGTCGTCGGCACCTTGAACATCTCATTGGTGCAAAGGAGAAAGTACCTCTGCGCCTCGATGTTTACTCCCCAGGAAGCAGTGTTTCCACTCTCCAGTTGTTCAGCGAATACCGGTTCAAAATATTTGTGCGGGTCGAGTGACCGATCAGACAGATCGATAGCCTCGACTCCTCCCAAACGTGTTTTGTAGCCGATATGCTCTGTGCCTTTTGCAAACAATGTAGAGAGTACGCTACCATCGTGAGTAAAGAGCGATAAGCTTTCTTGAGGATATGCTTCTTGCGTCTCGCGACGATAGAGCAAGTCTTCGGTTTGTAGCAACTGTTTTAAGTCTGCATCTTTGAAGCGCGTGTCCGCATCGAAAATACGCAACTGATTGAAGCACTCTTTGGAGTTCAAGATGATCGGAAAGGCGAGTGGTTCGATCACGAGCCACACTTCTCCTGAACAGCCTTCATGTCTGCGATCTGCGGAATCAAACATGAATATTCTGTCTGCGAGTGTGCGAACAAAAACAAACAGCCTTCCCGATGTTGACTTGGCATTGAAGAAGCCGTACATCCCGGGAGAAAGATTGAGCTCGATACTTGCTTTTGCGAGATAGGAACGTCCGACATGGAGCACGCCACCAATAGCAAGAGGCTTTGCTCCCATCATGTGAAGCAGATCTCGTACCGACTCATTTGCTTTCTGATTGGGCTGGAGCACGCGGTCGATGCTGTAGACTTCATCAGTGACCGTGACATCAATCGATGCCTCTCCGATGTGTTCCGGTAAAAATGTTTTACCGGGAATGATGCGCCCGGCTTTGATAAGTTCTTGAAGATCGGTTTTTGAAAATACTCCACCAGTATGGCCCATGAAATTCTCCTTACAATTGAAAATAGCAAATCCCTTTACGGGTCTGTGTGAATCCTACACCGCGATATCAAAAATCGCAACTTTGTGGGTGTATAATGAACCCTCATGGAACATATTCAACTGTATATCGGATACGCGGCGGGAATACTCGGATTTGTTCCTTACTTTTTCATTATTCGCTCCATGAAAAGAGGGATCACCAAACCCAATCTTGCGGGGTGGGTGTTGTATGTGATAGCAATGAGCATGATTGCCATAAGCAGTATCGCGCTTGGTGCATGGCAGGCGGTATGGCTCGCGCTTGCGTATGTCGTCGGGAACACTCTGGTGATTGGGGTCGCTCTTCGTAGGGGTTATTTTGCTTTTTCGCGTTTTGACTACGGATGTCTCGGTATTTCATTGTTCAGCCTTGTCTTGTGGATCAGTACAAGCAATCCTCTGTATGCGCTCGTGCTCAATGTTGCTATTGATGTGTTTGGAACATTTGCGATTGCACACAAACTTTATCAGCATCCGGGGACTGAAGATAAGACTGCATGGGTGCTCGCTTTTCTCGTCGCGTTGCTCAATGTGGGAGCGGTGGTGGTATTTGACCTTGCTCACGCGCTCTATCCTGTTGTGCTTGCGCTTTCAAATTTCCTCATCATGGTTTTTGCATTTCGGAAATCCTAAAATATTTTTTCACCGCACCCTTTTTGTTTAGCGCAAATTATTTTAAAGATCGTAAGAAACGTTGTTCCTTGAAGGTGGAAAATGGTATACTGCATAAAGGTCTTTCCATGGAAACACAAGAAAAAAAAATTTTGATCATCGAGGATGAGCGCCCTATTTCGCGTGCACTTGAATTGAAACTCACCCGAGCAGGTTTTAATGCAAAGACTGCGGCAGACGGAGAGGAGGGAATTCACTATCTTGAAAAAGAAAAAGTTGATATCATTCTCCTTGACCTGGTCATGCCGAAAAAAGACGGCTTCGCAGTACTTGCAACTTTAAAAGAGCGTGGCATCAAAACTCCGGTACTCGTACTTTCCAATCTGGGTCAACAAGAAGATTTTGACCGTGCAAAGGCACTTGGGGCAAAAGAATTTTTTATTAAATCGAATACTCCCATTGCGGATATCGTGCATCACATTGAAAACATTTTAGGATAAATATTTTATGTCAATGAAATTTAGCGAAAATTCGATAAAGAAGATTCTTCTCGATGGAGCGTATATTACCGAGGAAGACATTCAGAAAGCTGAAGCATTTGCAGGAACTCATCGCACGACAGGGATTATCGATTATCTCTTGAGTGAAGGAATTATCACCAAAGATATTATTGGGCAGGCGGTTGCCGAAGCCTTTCATCTGAATTATTCCGATCTCCATGCGAATCCTCCTTCTCGTGAACGGGTGCTGAAAATCCCTGAAGAAGTTGCACGCAGATTTCGCGCGGTACTTTTTACCGAGAATGATACCGAAGTTGTCATCGCGAGTGACCACCCGAGAGCACAAGACATCGAAGCTGAATTAGGGAAAGTATTTCCCGAGAAAACAATCAAGATTACCTTTGCGCTTGCCGAGGATATTGATGCGAGTTTTGTGTATTACCAAAAAGCACTCGAACTTCGTTTTGAAAAAATCATTGAAGGAAAAACGCGCATTGCCCCCGAGCTTCTTGAGGCGATTTTTTCTGATGCACTTGCGCTCAATGTTTCCGATATTCATTTTGAGCCAGTCGATGAAGTGGTTTTGGTGCGTTTTCGTATCGATGGGGTGCTTCGCGATGCGGGACGACTGCCAATTGAACACTATGAAAATATGCTCAACCGTATCAAGGTGCAGAGTGGTATTCGACTCGATGAACACTTTGCGGCACAGGATGGCTCGATGCAGTTTGTGAATGATGACGTGACCATCGATTTGCGTACCTCCGTTGTTCCAACGGTTGAAGGGGAGAAGGTGGTGCTCCGTGTACTTTCTTCATATGTACAAGGACTTACGCTTTCGGAGCTCGGACTTTCGGAGTCGCATCAAAAACTTCTCGAGGAAACCGCAGGAAAGCCCTTCGGCATGATCATGGTGGTTGGCCCTACTGGATCAGGAAAGACGACGACGCTCTACGCACTGCTCAAGGTATTGAACAAATCTGATGTGAATATCACCACCATTGAAGACCCTGTGGAGTACAAGATGAAAGGGTTGAATCAAATCCAAGTGAATACGCTTACGGGGCTTACCTTTGCGAAAGGCCTCCGCTCGATTGTGCGTCAGGATCCCGATACGATTCTTGTTGGAGAAATCCGCGATAAGGAAACTGCAGAGATTGCGGTCAATGCTGCGCTTACCGGACATCTCCTCCTTTCCACATTTCATGCAAATGATGCGGCGACAGCGATTCCACGTTTGCTTGATATGGGCGTCGAGCCATTCTTGCTTGCATCAACCCTCGAGCTCATCATCGCACAACGCTTGGCACGTCGCATTTGCAATCATTGTCGCGTGGGGAATCCCGACATACTTCTGGAGGTGCTCAAGAAACGTGAAGACTTAAAAGAATTTTTTCCCGATAAAAAGATTACACTTTATGAAGGTAAAGGTTGTGATGCGTGCGGACATTCGGGATACAAGGGGCGCACGGCGGTTTATGAATTCATCCAAATTACTCCGGAGATTCAAGACCTCATTCTCAAAAATCCTTCAGCACAAGAGCTTTGGAAAGTTGCACACAAACAGGGCGCACAAATGCTCTTTGAAGATGGTATCACGAAGGTAAAAAATGGCATTACGACCCTCGAAGAATTATTGCGCGTTGCCGAACCACCTCGATTTTAACATCGCTCTTCTTGTTTATGTCTCCACAAACTATTTTACAAAACATTTCTGATAAGTTTCGATTTTTTGGGCTTGGAAAAGAGCGCGATTATTTTCTTGAGAATATGAGTTCGCTTTTTGCTTCGGGAATGCCTATTATGGACGCAGTCGCTTCTGTGCGTGCCGAAGTGCGCTCACAGCGACTGGGGCGCATTATTGATCTCATGCGTGAAGATATTGATGCGGGTGCTTCATTGGCAGACGCTTTTGAGCACACGGGACTTTTCTCTCCGCACGTCAGTTCGCTCATGCGTATCGGAGAGCAGTCGGGGAAGCTTGCAGAGAATTTAAAAATTATCGCCATCGAGCAAGAGAAAGAGCGTTCGCTCAAATCAAAACTGCGTTCGGCAATCATGTATCCCGGGTTTGTGCTGGGGCTTACTTGTGTAGTGGGGACGAGTATCGCATGGTTTATTCTTCCCAAGCTTGCGATTGTCTTTTCGCAATTACATTTGCAACTTCCGCTCATCACTCGAGTACTCATCGGAGTCGGATTATTTTTGAATGCGTACGGCTTCTTCGTTGTTCCATTATTTTTTATTTTTTTGAGCATTATTTTTTATTTTATTTTTTTTAATCAAAAGACAAAATTTATCGGTGAGATTATCTTACTCTCAATCCCCGGAGTGAAGCTCTTGCTCAAAGAAACAGAGCTTGCGCGCTTCGGATATCTCCTCGGCACACTGCTTTCGGCGGGGCTTTCTCCCACCGAGGCGCTCAATTCACTTTCCCAAGCAACAGGGCTTTCACGATATCAAAAATTTTACCTCTTTTTGCGTGACAGTATCGCTGAGGGTAATTCATTTAAGAAAAGTTTCGCTCATTATCCGGGAGTGAGCGCACTTTTGCCGGTACCAATGCAACAGCTCATTGTTGCGGGAGAGCAATCAGCAACACTCGCGCCAACACTCATGAAGATTGGTGAAAATTACGAATCAAAGACCGACACTACCGCAAAAGACCTCACTATTATTCTTGAGCCGATTCTTCTTGTTATT
>OBEQ010530482.1_pt1 | contig 10682 bp, 12 predicted proteins | sample 1670901 | NCBI WGS metagenome assembly OBEQ01 (sample SAMEA104232315, study PRJEB22302) | groundwater metagenome | biome: forest; feature: aquifer; material: groundwater | place: USA | collected 2011-08-07 | depth 5.4 m | reverse complement strand
TTGGATTTGGAGAGTCCTTGCTTTGGCTTCCTGCCACTGTGTGCGAGCAGCTTGGAGCCTAGCTTCAGCAGCCTCAGCGTACTGTTGTCGAATTAGATCATTAGGCGAAAGGTCGGCCGCTTCTTTGTGGTGCCGATTGTTTTCGTAGGCGTTCCTATACTCCTGGGAGGCCCTTTTCTCATTGCTTTTAGCTTCTTCTAGAGTTTGAGGAACTTTTGTTGGAACAACCTCAGCGCTAAGTTGAGATTGGATTTGGAGAGTCCTTGCTTTGGCTTCCTGCCACTGCTTGTGAGCGACCCGGAGCCTAGCATCAGCAGCCTCAGCATCCTGTAATTTAACTGGATCATCAGGAGAAAGGGCAGCAGCTTTTTGGCGCAGCCGATTGCTGTCGTAAGCGCTTTTGTATTCTTTGCGGGCCACACTCTCATCGCTCTTGGCTTCTTCAAGAGTTTGAGGAAGTGTTTCGGTGCCCTGAGCCTCAATTTTTCCTTCAACTTGTGTGGCAGGAATCGTAGAATCTTTGGTAAACTCGGCCGCCTCGATCATGCGAGCTTCCTCTGGGTTACGTACAGCGGTTTTCTTGGGAATTTCTTGGGAAGGATTTTCTTGTGCTTGACATGCAACGGATACCACAAAGGCAACGACACTCATTCGAGTCATGCTTCTTAGCTTTGAGAGTTTAAACATCATCTTCTCTAGCTTAAACCTGATTTGAACCAGCTCGAGCTCGTAAATTAATTGGTTGTATTATCAGAGTCAATAAAAATTTCAACTTATTTGAAAGTCAGGTGCTGTTAGTCAATTCTCAGTAAGAAGGCCAACCTGGATTTAGTTTCGTTGTTGAAAGACACACTTGAGGAGCCTCTGAAAAACTATGATGCGTGGCGCGAAAGGCAGCGTTGTGCTCCCCGCTCCGAGACTGTTACGGGTATCAATTCCGAGGATCTTGACGTTCGATAGACAAGGGTATAGGTTTGTAAAAAATATGCTTCAGACAACGAGTAAACTTGCGGAGGCAGTTCTTTCATTGCCTCCACGATCCCGGGCAAAACTGGCCGAGAAGTTGCTACAAAGTCTTGACGATCCGGAGCAAAAGGAGATTGACCGTCTCTGGGGTGAAGAAGCTGAAAGACGTATTGATACCTATAATCAAGGCTATCTTAAGGCAATTCCTGGTTCTGAGGTGTTTCAAAAACTCAAGCTCCATAAGAAGTAATGGAGTTTGAGTTTTTTGCACCAGCCCAAGCCGAACTGACACAAGTGGTCGACTACTATAATCAGCAACAAGATGGACTTGGCGAAGAATTTGCCAGTGAGGTCTTCAAAGCCATCCATCGAATATTGGAACAGCCGCATGCATGGGGTAAACTGTCTCGTCGATGTCGTCGATGCCGAACAAATCGTTTCCCTTATGGTGTCGTCTACCAAGTTCGAGAGAAGTGCATCTTGATTATTGCTGTGATGCATTTGCATCGAAGGCCTGAGTACTGGATGGAGCGGTTGAGATGAGGTAAAGGGTCATAAAACATTATGAGAAACTTGCCGTATTTTTATTTTTTCTATGCGTGTGATCACTGGTTCTGCGAAGGGTTTTGGTCTTAAAGCACCACGTCATATAGGGTTAAGACCGACTCCTTCGAGAGTGAAAGAAGCTCTTTTTTCGAGTTTGGCGAGTCGAATCCGTGGTGCTCGTGTTCTCGAGTTGTTTGCAGGGACGGGGGCTTTCAGTATCGAAGCGCTCAGTCAAGGCGCCGCTTCCGCTATCTTGGTTGAAAAAGATTGGCGTACTGCAACCTTAATCGAAGAGAACCTCAAGAAGACATATCTTCAAGATAAGGCACAACTTTTGCGTATGGATGTGTGCCAAGCTTTGGAACGGCTCCAACGAGATGGGGCGCGGTTCGATCTGATTTTTGCCGATCCACCTTATTTCAAAAAAGCACCTCGTTCCTGTGGAAATGTGAAAAAAACTGAACGTTTTCGTACAAGAAAAGATTTCACCCTCGGAACGGTTTCCCTTCCCCCATTCTTTTCGTGGCTTACCTTTCTTCTTCACTCATCGGTACTTGCCAACGTCCTTGCCCCAGAGGGCATTCTCCTGATCGAGTATTTTAAGAAAGAAACGGACTTGGAATCTCCCTACTTTACCCTTTGCTCGCAAGGTCGCAGTCGGTTCCAGTTTGGAGACACGGTGGTGAGTATTTTTGTGCATCGGGAGGATTAGATACTGCTGAAGCTGTAAATTGTCCTTGCACAATCGAGGTGCTTTGTTATATTTACTCGGTCGGTTTAAAAAAGGAAATTCCCATGGCGGTTATTGCTAATAAGCATAAAGAAAATGTGGTGGGGAAATATTATGTCGATGATCAGTGTATTGATTGCGATCTTTGTCGCGAGACAGCGCCCAGCAATTTCACCCGGAGTGATGAGGGAGGGTATTCCTACGTTTTCAAGCAGCCTACAACGCCAGAGGAAGAAGCTCAGTGTAAAGAAGCCATGGAAGGTTGTCCGGTAGAAGCCATTGGGAATGATGGCCAATAATTCCTCTTTCGCATCTCTCCGGTTTTATTTTTATCCTATTTTTGTTCCGGTGGTATGAAAGCTAGGCTGAAGCAACGTTTGTTGTCGGAATGGCTTGGGATGCCTTATTCTCCGGCTCTTCCTTCGAGTCCCTCTGATCTCAGGGCAGCTTTTCAAAAAGCGTTTACGCGGTTGGGGTTGGGTGCACGGTTTCAGGAAACGACGTTAAATGATGGCTGGGAAGAAATTGTTGGCCCGACTTTGGCGGCTCATTGTCATCCATGCGGGGTGCGCCGAGGAGTTTTATGTGTGCTTGTCGATCATCCAGCATGGTTGTATCAAATCGTTTTAGCCCACAAAATGGATATTTTACGAGCTGTTCAAGCGCGTTTCCCACATTTAAAAGTTCAAGAGCTCAACTTGCGAATCGGGTGAACTTTCTGTCAGAGAAAATCACACTCTTAAGAACTAGCGCTTGTGTAGAAGCGAAGTGCATATCGAAACCAAAAACTCGCTAGCAAAATGAGCGTGGCAGTTAGACCAAAAACCCACCAGACACCTATGCCCCACAATCCACGTGCCAAAACCGCTGCAGGATAGTTTGCGACGACCAACATGGGCAGCACTAGAGTAAAAAAAAGTTTAATACCCCCTTTAAAAGCTTCCTTGGGGATACGAGTAATTTGGAAGAGGTTATAATAACCGTAGACTAATCCTTGGGCACGCACAATCCAGAAGGAAAGCGTTACAATGGAGAGCATGATTGCATAATGGATGAAGGTCCCATTGAGCACCATGAGATTATAAAGGATGACTTGTCCTGCAGTAGGGTGAAGTTGCAATTTCCAAGCTGCATAAACAACGAATCCGAAACCGATATTAGCATTCACCAACGCTCCCAAGTCAAATTTGCGGATGGAAACAAGGAACTGGCTGTTTGCAGGTTGCAAAAGAGTAAAATCCAATTTACCCAATCGCACATTTTCTGGCAGTTCAATACAATTGACCATGAAGATGAATTGGAAGAGTTGTTGTACCCCTTGGCTGGTACCGATTAACAAAATCATTTGATATTTGTTCCATCCAGCAACTTCTCGTACATGGGAAAAGATAACTTCGATAAAAGTCAGTTGAATGATAAACCAAGCAAGATCCACGAGGATCCAGAGGAGAAAGTTGGCCTTAAACATCAACTCGCGACTTAGGCTATAGCGAAACAGAGCAACAGCCAGTTTGAGATAGCGAAGCACGATAAAGTTTCTAGTTTCTAGTTTCAGGTTTCGAGTTCAAAATGAGAGCATTGGAAGCTGAAAAATCCGCCCATGAGAAAAAAGTTAGGTTCCTGACTAAAACTTGAAACCTGAAACTAGAAATTTCAGCCACCTACCGCAGTGTAATGGCGAATTCCTCGTGACCAAATCCAGCGAGCGATTCCCCAAAAGATGAGGCACCATAAACATTGAATCAAAAGGCCGCATAAAATCTCGTTTGGCCTAAAACGTTCCAAAAAGAGACCCAGCGGAAACCAGTATTCATAAGGAAAAGGTGTGCACATAAGGAATTGATAAAGAGATGCTGGCAGTAAGTCTAAGGGAAACATGTGGCCGCCTGCGAGATATTCAAATGAGTAGATGATGAAGATGGGAGCAGAGACATCGAGGATCCAAAAAGCCATCAAAGCCATGCAATAGGCCATGAGGAATTGCAATGTGGCGGAAAGGAATGTGGAGAGAATGATCCACAACCAAAGGGTTCCGGAGTGAGGGAAGATGAGATAATGCCTCATCCCATAAAGCACCATGAGCACGGGTAGAATCGTTGTGGCCGTATAGATTAGACGATAAGACCAAAAAAGGCTGAAGCGATAAGCAAGGTAATCCATCGGTTTGAGAAGGAATTGGCTAATCACTCCATCGCGAATTTCGCCGGCGATCTGAAAATCATCTTCTGTGGGTGACGCGAGCGAGTCTAGAAGAATGAGCATGAGAAAATAGGAAATCATCCTGTGAAAAGCATATCCCCCGATATCGGCGGATGAGTCTCGAAAAACTGCATTCCACAGGTAAAAAGTACCAATGAGTGGAATAAAACCAAACAGAACACGGAGTAAAAAATTCCACCGATAAACAAAGGTATTTTGAAAACCAAGGATAACGACGTGAAGATATTTCGAAAGGCTGGAGAGCCCTCTCTTAGGTTGATCCATGGCTACTTTTAACCTAAGAAATGTTTAATGACATGAAAACGATTCTTTTTGTTTGTACGGGCAATATTTGTCGCAGTCCCATGGCCGAAGGATTAATGTGCCATATGCTTCATGGCGACAAAAGCTTTGAAGTCATATCTGCAGGGTTAAGTGCTCTTCGTGGTTTATCTCCGAGTGAATATGCCGTGCGTGCGCTTCGCGAAATCGGCATCGATATTTCGGGGATTCGATCACAACCAGTAACTAAAGAACTCATCTGCAAGGCCGACTCTATTTTTGTGATGACCCACGGTCATCGTCATTCGCTGATTTCTATGGATCCTTCCTCGGCATCGAAGGTATTCCTGTTGCGAGCCTTTGAGAAGGGATTATCGAACGCTGAACGAGATGTTCCCGATCCCATTGGCCAATCTTACTTCACCTACCTCCATTGTCGTGATACAATTCGCGCCGCACTTCCCAGTGTTCTCGAATTTATGAAGAATCAAATCAATATTTCTTCTCGACCGGTTGAGGGGACTGCATCTTCGAAACCGCGCTTTGCGATTGCATCGGACCATGGGGGACTGGAACTCAAAAACGCGATTAAAACTTATTTAGAGAAAAATCGATACGAATTTTCCGATCTTGGGACATTTACCCGCGATGCAGTCGATTATCCCGATTATGGCTATGCGGTTGCTCGTGAGGTAACCGAGCGTCGGGCAGATTTTGGGGTATTGGTTTGTAAAAGTGGGATCGGAATGAGTATCGCGGCCAACCGTATCCATGGTATTCGAGCGGCTTTAGTCCATGATGAGGAAATGGCTCGCTTAAGTCGTGAGCATAATAATGCCAATGTCCTTTGTTTATCCGCCACGCAAACAAAACCCGAAGGAGCGATTCGCATCTTAGATACGTGGCTCAATACGCATTTTGTTGGAGGGAGTCATGAACGACGAGTCGAAAAAATGGACTCTTTACCGGTAGGATCAGGCCCTCCTGCACGAGAGAGTTTGCAAGAGACGATGTCCAACGGCTCGAGCAACTTAAGGGAAGAGGATCCTGCGATTTTCGAAGCTATTGAAAATGAAAAACGTCGCCAGCAGGAAAATTTGGAACTTATTGCCAGCGAAAATTTTGCCAGTCGAGCAGTCTTAGAAGCCCAGGGGAGTGTGTTAACGAATAAATATGCTGAAGGTTATCCCGGCAAACGTTATTATGGCGGATGCGAATATGTGGATGTGGCGGAGTCTCTTGCTATTGAGCGTGCCAAACGTCTTTTTGGCGCTGAACATGTCAACGTCCAACCCCATTCGGGAAGTCAAGCCAACATGGCGGTTTATTTTAGCGTCCTCAAGCCTGGCGATAAAATTTTAACGATGGAACTCGCGCATGGAGGACATCTGACTCACGGTTTTAGTCGGAATTTCTCAGGCCAATTTTATCAAGTTGTCCATTATGGTGTTCGTCCAGAGGATGAAAGGATTGATTACGATGCGGCGGCGCGTCTTGCACAAGAACACCATCCGAAACTTATTACCGTAGGGGCCAGCGCTTATTCACGGATCATCGATTTCAAGAAAATGCGCGAGATCGCGGACTCTGTGAATGCTCTATTGTTTGTAGATATGGCGCATATTGCAGGTTTGATAGCTGCGGGGATTCATCCAAGCCCAGTGCCTTATGCCGACTTTGTTACCACGACAACGCATAAGACGTTGCGTGGTCCACGTGGAGGATTGATCCTTTGCCGTGAACGTTTTGCGAAGGAGATCGATGCTATGGTTTTGCCAGGAATCCAAGGTGGTCCACTAATGCATGTTATTGCTGCAAAAGCAGTTTGTTTCCTTGAAGCTCTCCAACCTTCTTTTTGGCTTTACCAACAACAGATCGTCAAAAATGCTCGGGCACTCGCGGAAGCTCTTCAGAAAAATGGTTGTCGTATTGTGAGTGGTGGAACGGATAATCACCTTATGTTGGTTGATCTTCGTGCACAGAAAGTTACAGGGAAAGAAGCTCAAGTTACTCTCGATAAGGCTGGGATTACAGTCAACAAAAACTTGATTCCATTTGATCCTGAGAAACCTCTTGTAACCAGTGGGATTCGTTTGGGAACGCCTGCAGTCACCTCACGAGGGATGAAAGAAGAAGAAATGCGTCAAATTGCTAATCTTATCTCAACGGTGCTTGTGAGTATTGAAGATGAAGCTACTCTTACTGATGTGAAGGAGAAAGTCCATGCCCTAACCCGACATTTTCCTTTGCCGTATTAACCAAACACTAGTCTTCCGAAACACCTTCCTCTTCTTCCTCCTCCTCGACTTCCTGGCGGATACGTTTTGAAATGAAGGGGCGGACGAATCCGTAAATGAGGTAGGCGAGGAATACAAGGGCGAGTGAATATCGCCATGTTTGAACCACGAGATAGAGGGCTATAAAAGTAATCAAGACCTGGGGCATGGATCGTTTGGCTCGCCAGTCGATGGATTTGAAGCTCGGGTAGGTGATTTGACTGTACATCATGAAGGAAAGGAAAATGAGCAGCGCCGGCAGAAGATATTTCCAGTTCCCGAGCTCTTTGTCGTTTTGATGGAGGGTGAGAATTAAGAGGGTGATTGATGCGACTAACCCTGCTGCAGCAGGAATTGGGAATCCCATAAAATCTTTGTTACTATTAGAGTTGGCCTGGGGAGATTGTTGGAGATTGGGTTGATTGGAGACAACGTTGAATCGTGCCAATCGCATAATCCCCGCAACCAAATATACAAAAGCAACAAGACCGCCGATCCATCGAAAGCCTTCGGGTAAATCAGCCAGGATAATTTTGAGAACCAAGAGGGCAGGAGCCAAGCCAAAGGAAATTGCATCTGCGAGCGAATCAAACTCTCGCCCAAAAGCGCTTTCACGCCCTCCGAGCCTTGCAAGACGACCATCGAGCATGTCGAAAATGAAAGCGCCAAGAATGTAGATCAGGCTCGCTTCATATTTTTTAATCCATTCGGCGCTGTCGTCAACCTGCTGTTCCAAACTCCCGGCAATAATTTGAAGAATGGCCATGAAACCACAGAATAAGTTACCTGCGGTCATGAGAGTCGGCAGCAAATAAACTTTTGGGATACGCCGTGTTGAGGAAAGAGGAGGTACCGTTTCGTGGTTCATCGTGATTTGTCGTTACTTACGAACTAAGATTTCGAAAGTTACCTTCTCGGATGGTTGATTTTTACCTTCGGGGATGAAGCGTAGCACAACTTCACCCGTACCAAAACTACGTGCTTGAAACAAAAGACCCCAAGATCCGGACGGTGTCTTTGGTGAATCGCTGAGAAGTAAGAGAATACGGCGTTCGTAATCCACCAATTCCCATTGGCCTACGAGTGTCTTATCCTGGTCTATTTTGAAGAAGAGATTTTGGTCCAGTTTCAGTTGGATATCCTTACCGATATCCTCTCGCCTCACTTCCAAAGTGTCTGCGATCGTATAAAGGTTTTTATCGGACCCCCGTTTTATTTCGGAGGCACAGCCCATGAAGAAAGCCCCAACGAGTAGGGCTAATATGATGGATCTCATTGAGAAAAGAATATCCTTCCTACGGATCGGCTCTCAATAGAGCAACCCCAAAAGTTTTCGGGGTTGCCCTACAGGATTCTTACTACGCACTGCATATGACAAACACATTCATAGAATCGCTTGCAAGTGGGAGTGAACTATTGGCTTACTTTGAAGTATTTCAGGAGTTCTCGCAGTGCTTCGGCCGCCTTATCCATTTGACCCTGGTCACGGTATCTCAAATAATTTTTGTACATTTTATCTAATTGAGGATAATTATATTCGAGATCATCGTATCTGCCTGGTAATACAGTTGAAACTCTTCCATTACCACCCTGAGCAAGATCTGGGTCATATCTTCTAATCCCTCCGGTTCCAGGAGTTATAAGATAGCCTGGTATACCATAACCATCCTGCAAAGCACGGTCTTGTCTAGAGAAAAACTCTATGAAAGGGTGATAGAATATACGCCCGGAATCTTTGTACTTAATGAGTACGAGACTTCCATGTGTACGGTAAGTTGCTACAATAGAGATTCCGATCGGCACCAACCCCTCCCTATAATCTGCCATATGGTAGGCATTCCCTTCAAGCGGTGAACTGTATGAATAACCTCGCAAAAAATGATTCCAATAAATTACTCCGCTATGTTTATTAGAAGTTCCCCTTTTTGAAACCGGATTCAAGTTTTTTAATACCGTCGATGCCGCTGCTTCCTCGGTTGGAAAAGAGTTCAGACCAAACCCGAAAGGGTGATTAAATAGTAAATCCACAGGATGGTCAACGTTTCGAGTCAATTGCCATAAGGCTTGATCTGCGTTTTCAAAATGCTTTGTGGCCTCTGCGGGGTCTAATGAGACTTTTGCATAATAAGCTTCATTTATAAAGCGTTCTGTGGAATCTGTCACAGCCTGGCCTAATTCGAAATTTGCATAACCCCTCTTGATATTCAATAAATGTCTTGAGAGAAGCTCTTTTAAGTATTTGACTCGTTGAGCATATAACCTTTCGACTTCTTCGATATAGTAGAGATCGTAATTCTTTGGATCTTTCAATGTTTGATCCTTCGAAAACCTCAAGGGGAGTCCTCGTGAACCATGGAGTATCGCGTTGGCTTCCGGGTCAAACGGATCGCGCATAAAAGTCTTTGTTGCTTCATCAAGCTTCTCCTTGGCTTCGAGCTCCTTATAATTTTCTACAAGGGCTCGCGTGTATTTGTCAGGAGGAACGCCGTGATTTCGTTCTGCCTCCTCCAATGCATTGAGCATATCTGCTTTTGTCGGAGGAGGCGGCCGAACGAGGTCGATGGGTATATAAGCTGGCTTGTGACCCGACGCGGAATAATGCCCGGTAACTTCCTGCAGGGGTAAGCTCACTTGCGTCTGACCAAATGAAATATCCGCGTTTTCAAAGAGTAAAGGGATTGCTACAAATAGAACCCATTTTATCAATTTTCCCATTCTTAAAGTCCTCTAGTTGAAATCTCAGCTTTTTTGCGAAGAGCAAAGCATGCTGGATTGTTAAAAAAAGTCAACCCCATTTTAATTTTTATTCGCCTTCGCCGAATATCGCCGTAGTCGCGCTCCTGCGAGACGAAGGCGGGTTGGCTTCGGCAGAATGAATCTTGTTTTCCCACAATGATACCCCGCAGCTTGCTCGCCTAATCGTTATACACATCTCTGGTTTTTATCTCTGGTAGGGGCGAGCATCCTTGCTCGACCGCGGACGATCGAGGACGATCGTCCCTACCATTTGTATTTGTGTATAACGATTAGAGCAAGCTGCGGGGAGATTCATTGCGATTCTCGGTTCCACCAACCCAGAACGGCGTGGACAGTAAGGACAATGCTAGCACCTAAGCCTAACCATGTGTGCCAGTGGGCAGCCCACCTTTGGATATTATCTGAACCTGAGTAGTAAATGACCCACCCCGTCGTCGTCAATGTAAGGAAGATAGCAAGGGTGAGCATGCCGGAGATGATGTTTTTTTTGAGTTGCCAGGCTCGCACCACATGGAAACGCCAGATGACACCCAAGACAATAAGAAATAGGGGGATGGTCCAACCATGAAAAATGCGCCATCCCTTATTTGGCCACAACCAGAGTCCAATCCCGGATCCAGCATTAATGAAGAAACTTCCTAGGAACAACATCATCATGGGTCGCGAAAGCGCAGCGGTTGTAGGCTGGCGCGTTTTAAGTCGTTTTTTTCCCATTGAAAATATAAAAAGATTGGGGGGAACGTGGGCGTCCCGCCTGCCGAAATGGGTGTCTCACCCATCTCCCCTCAGACAAGCAGTTTGGCGAACCACCAAACTGAACACGCGTCTCGCCAATAGTGTTCGGCATCGGAATTGCTACATAATGGTTAATGGAGTGTCACAGAAATGTCATGTTGATGTTACAATATTGTAACCGGACTTTTTGG
>OBEQ010139566.1_pt1 | contig 10682 bp, 7 predicted proteins | sample 1670901 | NCBI WGS metagenome assembly OBEQ01 (sample SAMEA104232315, study PRJEB22302) | groundwater metagenome | biome: forest; feature: aquifer; material: groundwater | place: USA | collected 2011-08-07 | depth 5.4 m | reverse complement strand
GAGAAAAAAGAAACTAAAAGCCTTAAAGAAAGAATATCAGAGATTAATAACTTAGATGAGTTATACGAAGTTTTATTAGCTGAGGGTAAAATTTCAATGGGAAATAAAGGTAAGCAAAGTGCTCAAGAGCTTGTTGATAAGATGAAAGAGATTGAGAAAGGAGTTGTAGGTAGTGGTAATGTTCCAGCTAAATCAAAAATGGCCATAACTAATACTGGGGGAGTTAGAGATAAGTTTCATACTTTACTAACTGATAAAGTATCCAAAGGTTTAGAGGACAAAAAAGGACAGGGTCAGCCAGCTACAGAGAATGCTGTTAGTAGTTCAACTCCAGAAGATGAAAAAGCAGAATCTGGAGATGTAAAGAAAAAACTTTTTGAGATTTTAGAAATTAGTGAAGAGATGGCAGCAAAAGAAATTGTAGAGTATTTGCAAAATATTTATGATAAAGAAGGCAATGGTGGCAAAGAAGCAGATGAAGAAATAGCCAAAGTTCATAAAGGATTTGAAGAGTTCTTTAATCAAAATGCAAAATTTAAGTTTGATCCATCTCAACTTAATAGTCAATTTGGAACAAGAAGATTGGAAGTAGCTATTCAAAAGATTTTGGGTCAGAATGGTAACATTGAAACAACATCATCTCATGCGCCTAACATTGAAACTAAAAAAGAAGAACAAAAAAGCAAAAATGTAGAAAAAGAAAAGGGTCTCGAAGAAAAGGTGTCAAATGTTGGCAGTCTTTACGATTTATACAATCTTCTAAAATCAGAAGGCAAAATTACTTTGAGTGATGGTCAAGAACAGGACGCAAAAGAGATTGTTGACGCAATGAGAAATATTAGAGAAGAGACTAAAAAGGACGGTCTTCTTCCTGCTAAGAATGGTGAAAAAATGGAAAAAATTACCAATGAATATGGAATAAAAGACAAATTCTACGGTCTTCTAAAAGCTATTCTTAGGGCAGAAACAAAGAAAAATAGTGATAAAGATGTTGAAAGAGAAGATGGTACAGAAAAAGAGAGAGAATTTAGAAAAGAAGTTTCAAGCGTAGATAATCTTTATGGATTATACAATCTTCTCAGGGAACAAGATAAAATTATTTTGCGTAACGGTCAAGAGTATAAAACAGAAGAAATTGTTAGTGAAATAGAGAGAATTGTTGATAAAGCTAAAAAAGAATTAGAAGTTTCTAAATTAGATAGTGAAGAAATGGCGAAAATTCCTAAGGAATATGAAATCAGAAAAAAAGTCCGCGGGTTATTAGTAGCTATTGTTAACATGGAAAAGAGTGAAAAAGCGAGAAGGGAAAGAAGAGAGAAAAATGGTAATACGGGCGCAAGAAAACTGCAAGAATCAGAAGAAGAAACAGGTAAAAATACAAGCGAAGAAGAAACAGAAAAACCAGTGGATGCTGAAGCTAAAGAACAAGAAAAATCAGAAGAAAGAAGTGAAGACATTATTGGGGGCGCGGACTTGTCGCTTAAGAATATTGAAGAGTCTCTTGACGATGGAGATCTTATTGAAGTAAGAAGGAAGATTAATGGGGGGTTTGAAGAGGGCTGGAGGATTGTATCTTTAACTGATAAAACCCATGTTCTTATTGAAAAAGATGGGACTAGGTTAAACTATAGTCTCAAAAAACTCAGGAGAGAAAATCGTCCAGAAAGTGGCAAAAAATAAAAAAGAGCAGTTACTGCTCTTTTTTATTTTTTAGTTTATCAATGAGATCCCTTAACTCGGCTGCCCTCTCAAAGTCTAAATTCTTAGCAGCTGTTTTCATTTCTTTTTCCAAGAGTTTTTTGTCCTGGATTAAGTAAAATTCTTCATCAATATCTTCTTTCTTTGAGAATCCCCAGTCCCTAATATCTTTTATAATGGCCGTAGGCTTTATGTTATTTTTTTTATTATACGCTTCTTGGATTTTTCTTCGCCTGTTTATTTCATCTATAGCTGACTGCATGGAGCCTGTAGTTTTATCAGCATACAAAATAACCCTGCCATTTTTGTGTCTGGCCGCCCGGCCCATCGTTTGTATTAACGTTGTCTTATTCCTTAAAAATCCTTCTTTGTCAGCATCTAAAATGGCGATCAAAGCAACTTCTGGCAAATCCAACCCTTCTCTTAAAAGATTTATTCCAACCAAAACGTCATATTTTCCCTCTCTTAAGTTTTTTAATATTTCTGGCCGTTCCATGGTTTTTATTTCAGAATGAAGATATTGAGTTTTAAAACCTCTTTCTATTAAATAATCTGAAATTTCTTCAGCTAACCTCTTTGTTAAGGTGACCACCAAAACTCTTTGATTCTTTTGAACCTCCTTTTTGATTTCTTGCATTAAGTCTTCTATTTGATGTTCTGTTTTCTTGATTTCTATTTTAGGCTCTAATAATCCCGTAGGCCTGATAATCTGCTGTACAATATTTTTTCCTGATTTTTCTTTTTCATAGTCAGCTGGAGTAGCTGAAACGTAAGTTGTCTGGGGTTGCCGTTCTTGGAATTCTTTAAAGGTTAAAGGCCTGTTATCTACAGCAGAAGGTAACCTAAAGCCAAAATCAATCAACGTTTCTTTCCGTATCCTGTCTTGTACTGACATTGCCCGTATTTGAGGGGTTGCAATGTGCGACTCGTCGATAAATAGTAGAAACCCATTAGGATTAAAATGTTTGAAATAATCAACCAAGGAAAACGGAGCAGAACCCGGTTTTCTGAATTCTAATTGCCTTGAATAGTTTTCGATGCCATGGCAAAAACCCGTTTCTTGTAACAATTCCAAGTCATAGTTTGTTCTCTGTTCTAATCTTTGGGCTTGGACTAATTTATTTTGCTTTTTTAAAATCTTCAACCTCTCTTGAAGCTCTAACCGTATGTTTTCAATGGCAATGTTTAAATTATTTTGCGGAGCAACCCAAAAAGTTCCCGGAAATAATTTATAGCTTCCCGTAACTTCTGAATATTGAATAGATGGGCCAGGTTTTGAAATTGAAATTTTTAATATTTTATCTTTTGCAAATTCCACTCTCAATATTTTTTCTCCGGTAACTAAATATACTTCAATCACGTCGCCCCTTACCCTGAAAGTACACGGTTTTTGATCGATGTCGTTTCTTTTATACTGCATTGAAATTAAGTGGCTGATAAAATCTTTTCTCGTCATCTTTTGACCTTGCTTAATATCCAAGGAGACATTTTGGTAGTTTTCTGGAGAACCAATGTTATAGATACAAGAAACCGAGGCTACTACAATAACATCTTTTCTTGATATGACATCTTGAACGGCTGAATGTCGTAATCTGTCTATTTCTTCATTTATCTTTGCATCTTTTTCTATATAGGTGTCGGTTTGAGGGATGTAAGCTTCAGGCTGGTAATAATCATAGTAAGAAACAAAATAATGGACGCCATTATGAGGAAAAAATTCTTTAAACTCTTGATACAGTTGGGCCGCCAATGTTTTATTGGGAGAAATAACTAAAACCGGTTTTTGGATTTTTTCTATGACAGAAGCCATAGTAAAAGTGTTGTGTGCAAAAATTCCTCCGAAACCGGCAAGAAAAGTTTCATTATCTTTTACCGAAAGATCATACACATATTTTTCACCTCGTATTTTTTCAATGCTTTTTATGGGTGTCCAATAAAGATTTAAAAGATTTTCTTTATCTTTAATAGAATTTAAGAGTTCGGTATTCTTATTTTTCTTAGCATTTTTCTTCAAAAAGTTTATAATTTTCTTATAAACATTTTTTGAGGGCATTCTTTCATTGTTTTCAATCATTGAAATATATGAACGGTTAATGCCACATGATGCTGCTACCTCAATTTGAAAAAGGTTCAGTTTCTCTCTAATTTCTTTAAACCATCCATTAACTGGTACAATGTCAACATTGGTATTATATGTGTTTTTAATAATTTTACCTAACGATGCATTTTTTCTATTTAAAGAAAAAGAGATTTTCTCTTGAAAGATTTCTATAAATTTTTTACCACTAATGCTAACTGTCCAATATTTGCCCCACACATTTTTACCGGGAATTTTAATGCGTCTGTTTCTTAGTCGTGCTATTATGCCAAATCTTAAAAGAGCATACATAATATCTGATGCCAATTCTTTGCTTGCAGTTGTACAAGAGATAACTCCACTTTCTACGCCTCCATCAGCCGAAAAGTATGCCCTAAGTAAGTTAGAAAGTTGCGTATTGGATAATTGTGGCCAGAAGTGGGGAAAATGTTTGTTTTTTGAATTATCTCCGCATAATTGAGAAATAATTTCACTCCAAAAGCTAGATGAAATTTGATAATCGTATTTTCTTAAAAGACGCTTTTTCCATTTTAAGTTAAGAGATTCTAGAGTTTTAGTAAAGTCCGAAATTATTTCTTCGTCACCTGAAGAAATAGTAAAATATTTTCTATTAGAGCAATGACCCTCGGCTATATAATATCCCAAAAGACGAATAAAGGTATCATCAATTTTTTGAATTAAAGGGAATTGATAATTTTTTTTAATACTTCCTACGGCAATTTCAGAGTTTCTAATTTCCGGAATTGTGCTTATAATACTTTGATATATTTTAAAAGAAATTCTTTCTTGGTGATATGCTATATTACTTATTTTAGCAGGAATCAATATTTTAGAGATAGCTTTCTTAAAAGGAATAATGATCTTAGGTTTTAAGATAGATACATATGTTTTATTTTTATCAAAATAATGAGAAAGATTTATAAACGAAATTGGGTTTAAGGGTTCTTCTATGACTGTAGGTAGGGGTAAATAATGATTTTTTTGTAATTCAGTAGTTTTAAACAAATCTAATTTTTCATTGTGTAGTGCAAAAAAATTATGATCTCCAGTTGTTATTATTTCGCGTCCACATGTAGTAGTTATTTTATATAAATATTTTGGAGATCTATGACGGATAAAATATGTTATAGGTTTCCAAGAAGATTTTTTGGTATATGGATTAAAGCTATAGGTTTTAATATAAGGCATGCCACTTAAGTCATTAGTTGAAATGATTTCGCTATCGTTTATTATTTTTATTTTATTTTTGAAGCTATTAAATAAATTATCAATATAATTTCCAATATACTCACGAGTTATAATGCGATCATTTTTAATGAAAATTTGAGTTTTAGCCGCTACGCTCTTGCCGGATCCCGTAACACCTAAAAGCACCTGGTCTTTTATGCCAGAATTTAAATTGCTGACCAACTCTTTAATTGCCATCGGCTGGTCTCCCGTGGGCTTGAATTTTGATGTTAATTCAAACATACTAAAATAATGATAGCATTTCTTGAGGGAAAAATTATACTAAAAAAAGATAAATTTATAATCTTGGAAGTCAACGGTATTGGCTATAAGGTTTTTTTGTCTAGCCAAACCTTGTTAAGACTACCAGAAATGGAAAGCTCAATCAAGTTGTTCTGTTTTCAAAATGTGAAAGAAGAAGCTTTAGATCTCTATGGATTTTTAACGTATGATGAACTCGAGTTTTTTGAAATATTAATGGATATTCGGGGAATAGGACCTAAAGCTGCTTTAGAAATTTCTGTCTTGGGGCCTTTAGAGAGAATAAAACAAAAAATATTAGCTCAAGATGAAAGCGTATTTTCAGGCATACACGGAATAGGAAGCAAAAAAGCTAAAGCAATTATTTTAGAGCTTACGGGGAAAATAAATACGTTTACTAAATCAAAACCATCTTTAGATGAAGCAGAATCTGCCTTAATGCAGCTTGGTTTCTCAAAACAGCAAGCCAAAGATGCTTTAAGCAAAGTGCCATCTAGCATAAAAAATTCTGAGGAGAGAATAAAGGAGGCCTTAAAGAAATTAGGTAAAGCTTGACAGATGAATTTATAAGTTGTAATATAAAAATGTGAATCAGTTCTTTGTTTGGCAATAACAATGAGGAGAAAAAGCCCCATGTCTCAAATGATGATTTGCGATCTTAGAAATGCGGTTTTAATTGCATGGAGTAAATCTCGGTATAGAGAGCGGATGCAAAACTCGCCAAGGAAAAAGTGTGCCGAATGTTTTGATGACTGGATAAATTCTGGTCATGATGCTGGTGAGTTTCCATATTTTTTCCCTTTAGACTATGAGGGCTTATGCCCTCTGCATGAGGTGCCTCTTGCTGATCCTTACCAGTAGGGTGACTTTATTTCAAAAACCGACGACCCTCTTAGCCAGATAATGGCAAAAGTCGTCGGCTTTTTTTTATAGAGACTTTGTGTTAAATTAAACTTATTATATGGGTTCAAAAAGTAATGACAGTTAAAGAATCATTCAAAAAAATAATCCCGTCTTTCCTGCTTAACTTTTATCATTATGTTTTGGCTTTTGCCGGAGCTGTTTTTTTTGGTTTTCCTTCAAATAAATTAATAGTCATAGGAGTTACAGGAACAAGCGGGAAATCAACCGTAGTTGATTTTATTACGAGGATTTTAGAGGAACCCTTCGATTCCGCTCAGGGTAAAGCAGGAAATAAAGTCGCTTCAACTTCTTCTGTTAGGTTTAAAATTGGAGAAAAAGAATGGAGTAATAAGCTAAAAATGACTATGCCAGGGAGGTTTATGATGCAAAAGTTTTTGTGGCAAGCAGTAAAAGAAGGGTGCAACTACGCTGTTTTAGAAGTAACTTCTGAGGGCATAAAACAGTTTCGCCATAAATTTATACATTTTGATACAGCTGTTTTTTTGAATTTAACTCTTGAACATATTGAGTCTCACGGAAGTTTTGAAAAATATAGATCAGCTAAAATAGAATTATTCAAATCAACAAAAAATATCCATGTTATAAATGCAGATGATGAAAACGCTGATTATTTTTCAAACATACCAGCTCAGAAAAAAATATATTATGGGGTTAAAAATAAAGCTGATGTAAAAGCCAATAATGTAACTTTAGGCAAAGAAGGTTTTGAGTTCACGGTTAACGGAACAGTATTTAACATGCATCTTATTGGGGGATTTAACGTATACAACGCTCTAGCTGCCATAGCTGTTGGTTTGCACTATAATATTTCTTTAGAGAAATGTAAAAAGGTTTTAGAAAAAGTAAAAGGAATGCCAGGCAGGCTTGAAATTGTAACCAAAGAACCTTTTTGGGTAGTTGTAGATTATGCTTTCACCCCAGATCAGTTGGAAGCTTGCTATAAATCTTTGAATCATAGGCCGTTAGTTTGTGTTTTAGGAGCTACGGGAGGAGGAAGAGATAAATGGAAGAGGCCAGTTTTAGGCAACATTGCAGCTCAATACTGTAAAGAAGTTATTGTGACCAATGAAGACCCTTATGACGAAGATCCTGAAGAAATTATTAATCAGGTTGCGAAAGGCGCAGGTTCTAAGGCTCAAAAAATACTCAATAGAAAAGAAGCTATTAAAAAAGCCATAAAGCTAGCTAAACCAACTGACACGGTTATTATTACGGGAAAAGGCTCAGAGCCTCTCATGGTTGTTAAAAATGGAGTGAAAATAGCATGGGACGATAGACAAATAGCTATAGAGGGGTTATCTAGCAGATAATAATTTGCCTTTTTCAATTTTTTATGGTAAACATAATATGTTGTGACTTTTCAATGAAGTCACTTTTTATTATGGAAACTCAAAAAAGATTACCAAAATCTACTAGAAAATATATTAGATTGCAGAAAGCCTTCATAAGGAAGAACTTTTTTGATTTGAAAAAGCAAGAAGAACAAATATCAAACCTTTATAAAAAATATTTTCCAGATATAATAAATAAAGAGACTAAAGAAAAAACCACCACCGTTGACGAGGTTAAGCAAAATGCGGAGAAATCTCCAAAGCCCCTCGGCCATAGACCCTTAGGGCGTAGCTCAACGGGCGAGCCTACGGGCGAGGCTAAAAAAGTAAAAGGGAAACTTTCAAAAAAAATATCGAAAGAATAATGCGACTCCAATATACGAATAACACTCGAATGATACGAATATCTTATTAGTAAATTAGTGTGTGATTCGTAATTAGTGTCGCTATAATGATGAAGTTCAAAAAAACAAAGCAAAACTCTAGAATAAATAAAAGGTGGAGAAAGAGCAGAAAAAGAAATAAAAAGAAAAAATAAGGTGAAAACGCAAGAAATCTTTAATCTTTTTTTACAAAAGGGAATAGAAGCTGATTTTAGGGGAAAAGAAGGAATCGAAAAACTTTTAGAAAGAAAAAAGAAAATTTTTGATTCTCTACCTCAAGACCAGAAAGATGAATTTGACCAAGAAGCTTTAACAAATCCATACATGGATTCAGGGGTTTTTAATGTTTCTGATGACAAAGAAATAAAAAGAGTACTGGTTGGCATCGACATTGAACCAGCTGAAATTCTTTTGGCTAAGCATTTAGGAAACATTGATTTGGCTATTGCCCATCATCCAGAAGGCAGGGGGTTAGCTCAGTTAGCGGATGTCATGCATTTACAAGCTGATGTTTTAAATCAGTACGGAGTTCCCATTAACGTTGCTGAATCCCTTATGAAAGTGAGAATTTCAGAAGTTGCCAGAGGGGTGAATGCCATTAACCACCAAAGGACAATTGATATGGCCAAGATTTTAGGAATTAATTTCATGGCCGTCCATACTCCAGCTGATAATTTGGCGGCTCAATTTGTAAAAAACCTTCTTGAAGAAAAAAATCCAGAATATGGGGGAGATATATTAAAAGTATTAAAAGAAGTGCCAGAATATAAAGAAGCTATGAAGATAGGGGTGGGGCCTAAAATATTTGTTGGCTCTCCTGAAAACAGAGCAGGAAAAATTGCTGTCACCGAATTTACCGGAGGAACAGAAGGATCTCCAAAGCTTTATGAAAAGATGTCTCAAGCTGGAATTGGAACCGTAATTGCCATGCACACTTCAGAAGAGCACAGAAAAGAAGCTGAAGCCGCTCATGTCAACATTGTTATTGCAGGCCATATGTCATCTGATTCTTTGGGAATGAATTTACTTATGGATGAATTAGAAAAGCAAGGAATTGAAATCGTGCCCTGTTCTGGTTTCACTAGGTTCAAAAGAATTTAAGATAAAAACAAAAAAAAGAAAATGTACGCTCTCGGAGAGCGTACATTTTCTTTTTTTGATTGCAAAATGATGAATTTCTGTTAGTATATGAGAAATGTTCTTTCCCAACCCACTAGCCGGAGAATTGCCATGGATTCTTATTCAATGACAGTTAGAGCGCTTTGTAATGTGCATTGTCATTTGCGTGAAGGCAAAGACTTAATGAGAGATTTAATTGCTTTGGCTGTTAAAGGGGGAGCTGATGTGTTAGCTCCCATGCCCAACACAAAAGATGGTCTTACTACAGCTGCAATGGTTTTAAAATATTGTGACATTGCCAAGGAATGTGTTCAACCTGAAGAAGTAACGTTTTTACCGATTATGATGATTAATGAATATACTTCGTCTGAAGATATAAAAAGATGCTTTCATGGTGGAATTGATGATTGCAAGGTTTATCCGTTAAACAGAACGACAAAATCTCATAATGGTGTGAGACATTATAGTCGTCTCATAAAAATCATTAGAGAATGTGGCGAATTAGGCATAAAGTGTCATTTTCACCCAGAACATCCTTGGAATCTTTTCAGCAATAGGGATGCCGAATTTGTTTTCTTGTCTACTATTGACATGTTTATGAACGAAACCAATGCAACAATCATATGGGAGCATGGTACCGATGCTCGCTGTATTCCTTATTGGAAAGAAATGGCACAAAGTAAGCGATTCTTTGTGACGATCACTGCTCATCATTTGGTTGCCGATGAAGATGGAGAATTCGGTGATGTCAGATCAGTTTGTAAGCCGCCCATCAAGACTTATCGAGATAGGTACGAATTAGTTCGGTTTGTTAAAGAAAATCATTCCTGGGTAATGGCGGGCCCCGATGATGCTCCACACGATAGAGCAACTAAGCACCCTGAAACGGGTTGCTGTTCCTGTGGCGCATACACAGCACCATTTTTGTTGCAACTCTACGCTCATGCATTAAATCCTGCCAACGATAATTTAGCATTTGAAAACTTTGTGAGTCGTAACGCAAGAGATCTTCATGGTTTGCCGCCATCAACGCGCAAAATAACACTTGTGAAGAAGCCTTTTCAAATTCCTCTTTCCTACCAAGTCGGGCCATGGACAGTCGAACCGTTTTGGGCTGGCAAGACTATCGATTGGTCTTTGGGTTAAAAAACGAGGCCGTCCCGATTCGAAGAATCGTGGACGGCATTTTTATTGAAAAATAGTTTTGGCTATGGTAGTTTAAGCAAAAGACCTTTGACAATTTCCACAACTTTTTAGAAAGCGAATGATTATCATGAAACTAAGAGGGATTGATTTTGGTAATGTTCTCGGTGCTTCAGGCGTTCAAGGTTTCTTTGGAGAAGGATATCCGTTTCATCATTTTCCTTTAGTTGGGCCAAACTTTAAGGGTATGACTTTTGTTTCAAAAACTTGCACCTTGCTTAAGAATAAAGGCCATATGCCTTTAAGAAATGATTTTACGCCAAAAGAATGGTTTCCTAAATGCATAAAGGTAAATTTTCTCAAAGGGTTAGCCGTTAATTCTGTTGGCCTAAGCAATCCAGGTATATGCACTTTATTTAGGAAAAAAATTTGGCAGAAATTAGATAAGCCATTTTTTATTTCCATTACTTCTTTAGCAGAAACTGCAAAAGACAGAAT
>OBEQ011092143.1_pt1 | contig 10684 bp, 8 predicted proteins | sample 1670901 | NCBI WGS metagenome assembly OBEQ01 (sample SAMEA104232315, study PRJEB22302) | groundwater metagenome | biome: forest; feature: aquifer; material: groundwater | place: USA | collected 2011-08-07 | depth 5.4 m | reverse complement strand
GCTCCGCATATTGGCAGGTGGGCAATATATAAAAGAGCTATTCGCATCGGGCGTGAACATATTGGAGCATTAGTGAACACGCTTGCTATTGCGTATGTCGGTGCCTCCCTACCACTGTTACTCCTTTTTTATTCTGGCGCGGATGCGAGTTTTGGCGTAATCATCAATCGTGAAGTTTTTTCTACAGAAATTATTCGCATCCTTGTCGGCAGCATTGGCCTCGTGCTCGCGGTGCCGATTACCACCATTCTTTCTGTGTATTTGCTTATAAAAAATCAGAAACAAAATCTTTCCGCTGAAATTTTAGACAAAGAAAAAAATGCCCTGCAGCATTTTGAACACAAGCACTAATTAAGTTTGGGGTGGCGGGGGTCGAAGCGGTTAGCCTCGATCCCCGCGCCCGATTGTTGTCTAGTGAAAGAGCTCGGGCCACTGCGTCCCGACGACGATCGTCAGGATGATGAGCACTGCTACTATGGTGAGCAGGATTCTGGGCAGCCGACTTGGTTCCGGGTGGGCGATCTTATCGAGCGTTTCCCACATGTTGTCCTCCTTTCTTCCATTTTTCATACTACAACTCTTTAAAATTTAGTCAAATAAGTAGAATATTTAAATTTTTTATGTTAAGATAACCCAGTTCATCGGGCTGTCGTATACCGGTAGTACGTCTGTTTTGGGAACAGATAGATTGGGTTCGATTCCCAACGGCCCGACTAGTTTAACCGAACTTGCGTATATAGTTCGGGATGATATAATATCTATATGACACGCCCGGCCACAATACGTGAACAGGTTTTTAAACTTCGCGAAGATGGCTATTCTTATAATTTCATCTCAGAAAAAATTGGAATTTCTAAAAGTACTTTAAGCGGCTGGCTTTCCGGTGTTCCTTATACACCAAACAAAGAAACAATTGCTAGAATTGGGAAAGCAAGAGCCGCATCCGGGGAATGGAAAGCCAAAAGAAAACTAGAATCTTTTGAGCAAGCGGCAAGAGCGGCAAAAAATGAAATAGGAAAAATTACAAAGAGAGATTTGTTCATGCTGGGCATCGGAATTTACATAGGAGAAGGAGCAAAAACAAATGATCATATAAGAGTGATAAATGCAGATCCAAAAATTATTAAGTTTGCTGTCGGATGGTTTGAGAAAGTATGTGGCCTTTCAAGAGAAAATTTTAGAATTAGACTTCATTTGTATCCTGATAATAATATAGAACAATGCATCAAGTTCTGGTCTGGCGCTTCTGGAATTCCTATGAATCAGTTTCAAAAAACTCATATTGATATACGAGAAAACAAGAAGATTTTTAAAAAAGGAAAACTGCCACATGGGACTGCTCACTTGAGCATTCGAAGCAATGGGAAAAAAGAATTCGGAGTTTTTTTGGCGAGAAAAATAAATGCCTGGATCGGAGAGGTTCTCAAGTAGAAGTTTTTATGTATAATGCAGATGTATGAATGCGGCCATGGTTTAGTGGTAGGACGGGACACTTCCAATGTCCAGGCGAGAGTTCGATTCTCTCTGGCCGCACAAAATATTTTTCAACATTCGTGTTTGACTAAAATTTTTATAGTTGTAGCATCAAAAGTGGAAAGGGGACACACCATGTTCGACACTCAAGTCGAAACGAGACGGACCGTGACACCGTTTCGAGTTGTGTTGTGTTTGGTGGCGATTGCTATCGTCGCCTGGCTCATCACGATGCCCTGGTAGTCACGCATCCACGTGAGGCGGGCGTCGGAGAACACCTCGACAACCGCCTCATCTTTTTTATGTTAAAATATTTTTATGATCCCGTTAGAAGCCGCGATCGCAATTTAAAAATAAACAAAAACATGAAATCAAGTATTGAAAAAATTAACAACATAAAATGTCAGACACGCGAGTTGATCGCGATCTGCTTCTAACGGGATGATAATTTTGATTAGCATCGCGGCATTAGTTGCCACATTTCTGGGTGGAATGTTCGCTCTCCATTTCAAAGACAAACTGCATTTAATTTTAGGATTCTCGGCCGGGGCGATTATCGGCGTCGCTTTTTTTGATTTACTTCCGGAAGCGATAGAGTTGGGCAGTAAAAATTACGACGTAGCATTTATCACTTCCATCACCGCGCTTGGATTTATTATTTACACTGTTTTAGATAGATTTGTTTTTTTTCATTCGCATCATATTGATCAGCATGTTCAGCAAGGACTACCCTTGCTGAACATGCTGAAGACAAGGGGAATATTGGGAGCCGGAAGTTTGTCGGTGCACAGTTTCCTGGACGGCGCGGCAATTGGTTTGGCATTCCAAGTGTCTACGGCCGTCGGCGCAATCGTCGCCATCGCTGTTTTGGTGCATGATTTTTCCGACGGTATAAATACGGTAAATTTAGTTTTGAAAAATTCCGGCACTCGCGCTCAAGCATTCAAGTGGCTGTTGGTGGACGCCGTCGCTCCGGTGCTGGGTGTTACCTCTACTTTATTTTTTTCTGTTCCGGAATCGGCTTTGGGAATAATTTTGGCAGTCTTTGCCGGATTCTTTTTATATATCGGGGCCTCAGATTTACTGCCAGAAAGCCATCACAGTCACCCGACAGCGTGGACTACTTTTGCTACAGTCTTGGGCATCGCAGTTCTATATGGAGCAATACGTTTAGCAGGAGTATAAACTTTTTGAAATATAACTTTTCGAAGGGGTTTCGAGCGCGACGGCGCGAGAACTTCAGGATTTTTTAAGCTTCAAAAAATCTGTACCGGAGAAAAGTTCGTATTTCAAAAAGTTTATACAGTTAATTCTTCCAGGACCAATTAGTCCCCGGATTTTTGGCGTTGAAAACTTCAAAATGTAGATGCGGTCCGGTGGAGCGCCCGGTAGAACCGACGTAACCGATGACCTCAGCTTGAGCAACTTGATCGCCGGTATGAACGGCGACTTTAGACATATGAGCATAGAGAGTTTTGGTGCCATTCGGGTGCTCTAAAATAGCCATGGTGCCATCCCCCCCGCTCCAGCCGGTCTTTGCTATAAGTACTGTACCAATGGCCGATGCATAAATCGGAGTGCCTTTGGGCGCGCCAATATCTATTCCGCGATGCCCCGGACCATGCAGACCTTGGGTCTTGTGCCCAGTCGGCACAGGATTTAAGAAGTAGCCGAAAAGATCTTGAAGTGGGTGCAGGATATAATAATTTTTATCTTTGGCTACGGCTCCGGCTAAGTTTGGCGCCGGCTTGTCGCCCCCCTCATCAGCCATTTCTCCGCCAGGAATCATCAGTGTGTCGCCAACCGTTAGCTTCGTATCTTCGGTAATGCCATTATAGAGAGCAATGTCATTGACATCGGCTTTATAAAGTTTAGCGATGCTTTGTAATGTTTGTCCTTTGGTGACAGTGTGTTCCAGGCCGGAAATCGGTAAAATAAAAAGCACGCCGCCCTCAACAAGCTTGTCACCCTTTTTCATATCATTAGCGGCCAGAATAGTGTTGACAGAAACACCAAACATTTGAGCTATTTTTGAAAGAGAGTCTCCTTTCCTGATTACATATACACTTGTCTGATCAACAGAAGAATCCCCGTTGTCTATTGCACCCGAGGCGCCTATTGGACCGGCGTTGGGGAAAAGGGCATTGTCAGAAACTATGTTCACGGTCGCATTTTCGTCAATTTGATTATTTTTTTTGACTGCCCCAGGGGTCCCGCCCTGGCGAGGTCCTCCGGGGTCTTGAAAAATCGGGAGAGAAGAAATGTTCGCTTGGAGCAGGGCCATCGTTTGGGAATTGTTCTGTGGGGTGTTGCCGGATGACTGGGTGGGATTAGTGGTGTTTGTTTGGGCGTAAGCATCGTCTCCTAAAAGAAGAGAAGAGAAAAACCCGGCCTCGGTTTTTGAATACGGAAAAAGCGTCCCTAAAAGAAAAGTTAAGCATAGGGAAAAGACTAAGACTGGGCTGCATATTTTAAATAAAGTTCTCATGATTGTACCATCGCCTCTGATTTCAACCATTTCCGACCATAACCGCCTTCAAAAGGTACCTTTCTAGGGTAGCCCAAAATGGGTCAAAAGTCAATCATGCTGGGGATAACGGTTTTTTGGAAAAATGTCAAAAAATTTGGATTTTTAAGAAAAAAATGCTATAATATCTATGAATTACGGAACTCACAAAATATCAACTTTTTTCCGGTACAGATTTTTTGAAGCTTAAAAAATCCTGAAGTTCTCGGCTCGCCAGCCTCGAAACCCCTGCAAAAAGTTATATTTCATGAGTTTCGTAATTTACGAATAATATATGAACATGACCATTCATGAATTTATAAAAAAAAGACCTTATTTGGTTTGGTATGTGAAGGATTTGGATAAGCTCGATGAGGCGTCGATTGTAGAGCATGTTTTGAATTATGGCAATTGGGATGATGTTCAAGAAATGATTAAAATTTTAGGCATGGAAAGGACAGCGGAAATTTTCCGCCGGAAATCCATCCCTTCCCCCATGGGGCGACAGAACTACAGACCGGAAATAATTCGTTATTTTAATCTATATTTTAATAGACATGCCCGTCAAAATGCATAAGGAAATATTAACAAAACAGCAAGTTGCATTTTTGCCTATGATTAAAGCTTTTAATAAGGATTTTCGTCTGGTGGGCGGCACTGCTATCGCACTCCATCTTGGCCATCGCCGATCTATTGATTTTGACATGTTTTCTTATAAATCTTTTAAAAACTCTGCCCTTCGCAAAAAAATCAAGGCCTTTTCAAAAATTGACCAAGAAATTGTGAACCGATCAGGAGAATTTACTTTTCTTTGTGGTGAAGTCAAATTTACTTTTTATAATTATCCATTTGACTTAGAATATAGGGAAGGTTTCGAAAATATAGTCAAAATTCCGGACCTACTTACTTTGGCGGCCATGAAAGCACATGCTCTGGCAGGCAGGGCAAAATGGAAGGATTATGTTGACTTGTATTTTATTTTGAAAGATTTTTATAACTGGTCGGCAATAACAGATAAGGCTAAAGAGCTTTTCCAAGGAGAATTCAATGAGAAATTATTTAGAATTCAATTAACTTATTTTGAAGATATTAACTACACCGAAAAAATAGAATTTATGCCCGGGTTTGAAGTTCCAGATGAAGTGGTCAGGAAAAAATTAACGGAGTTTAGTTTGGAATAGGAATAAAAGACTGTATAATATAAATATCATGCCACAAGACGAAGAACCTAAAGTAATAGGAAAAGGACAAAGCGAAGGAGCCCGAGTGGCAGGTCAAAAAACGAAAACAGTTGTTGATCCTTTGGGAATAGAATTAAGACGATCTTCTGAAGCAGAAATAGAAGCTCGTATGTTAGCGACTGCGGAAGAGTATGCCGCTCGTAAAAAAGTTGGAAAACCATCAGCCGAAGAATTAAAAGAAGAACAAGAGAAGTTGCTTTCGGGGCCAGGTCACAAAATGAGCCCAGCTGAAACGCAAAGATTTGAAGAGATTCAAAAAGAATTGAGGAAAATGGAAGACGGGCAAAGATTAGAGCAAGAAGAAGCCGCACGAAGAGAGCAGGAACAGAGAGAGACAGCGAAAAAGTTAGCCAGAGATCGAGCGATTGAAAAATTGAGGGGGACAATTGAAACCGCTCACAGAACCATTGAAGAAAATGAAAGGGAGATGGCGGCTATTCGTGTAAAGTTGGCAGAAATTCAAAGGAAGCCTGAAGATACCACAACCGAAACAGGTTTGGGGGGAGCGAATGAAAGAGTCCAGCAACTGACCAGAGAATTAAATTTATTAAAAAAGCAATTAGAAGAAAAAGATAAAAGAAGCGCAATAGTAAGAGTATTCACAACAGGCAGAAGAGAATTGGAAATGAGAATATCTAAATTAGAAGAACTTATTGCGGAAGAAAAATACAAAAATAAGATAGCGCAAGTGGAAAAAGAAAAAGAACAAAAAAGAAGAGAGCACGAATAAATTAATTAATAAATTTTATGGAAAGACCAGGAGATAAATCAAAAGAAGCAGAACTTTTAGCGGTTCTAAAGGCAAGAGAAGCAAGCACTAGGCAGGCGAGAGAAAAAATTGACCAGGCCGTGGCAGCTTTGGCCAGAGTTGAGAGAGGCGAACCCTTAGAGAATATTCAGATGCCAGATGAAGCAGTAGCAATGGCTGAAGTAGAAAATATGCCGGAGACGGAACGGAGAGAAACCGCAAAAGGTCTTTATAATTTGGGCTTTAGAGTGGAAAAACAGAAAAATAATATTTTTGCTGGAATATTTAATTACGCAAGTAAAAAATTTGGAGACGAGAAAGATACGACTGCCCGTTTCTGCGCCCAGATGCGTGATTCTTTTATCCGCGATGCTGAAATAGCGGAAAGGAAAGCCAAAGATTTAGCAGAGGGTAAAGGCAACTGGGTGATGAAATTACAAAATCCAAGTTTGCTGGTTGGCAATGTTTTAAAATACGGAAGACTAGTGGCAGATGCGACAGGGCTCACGCCAACTGCGGCCTCACGGATTACAATGACTGCTGGAATGGTTATGGCCCGAGTATCAGAAGCCGCCAAAGAAACTCGTTTGTCGAATGAAAAACTTATAGACCAGACAAGATTTGGCGTAGATAGGGAAATGTCATTTTATGATGCCGAAACCGGGCAATTTGATCAAGACGCACAAATGAGCGCCGACATCGCTCGCGCTCAAGAAGAAGCCTTTAGAGTATATGAAGGGGCGGGCGGGGTGGTCGGCAGCGATACAGAAAAAGCTTCCATAAAAGATTTGCAAAGCGCCTATCAAGTAGAGATACCGAAAAATTTAAAGGAAAGACTTGAGAATCCAGAAAATACTTCTCGAGTAGCTCGGGGAATAGTGGAAAAAGTTATTTTAAATAGAATAAACAGTTTAAACAAAAAAATACAAAAGATAAAACAAGATGATAATTTAACACGCGAGCAGAAAAAGTTACAGACAGAACAGCTGGTAAATGGGCTCCGCTGGAGAAAAGCTTTGCGAGATTATGACCGCATGATTACGAGTTGTGGCACAATAGACGAACTGGCATTTTTGGCGCGAACTTCCCAAAAAATCGGCAAGGGGATTGTTTTGGCTACGCAACTGGAAACACTGGTCATCTCGGTAGAAAAAATGTGGGGAATGGCATCGCATTTTCTTTCTTCACCTGATGCTCATGAAATTGTCGCCTCGCAAACATCTGCGCCAAGAGTTGCTCCGCGAGCTGTTCAGCCAGACATAGAACTCAAATCTGAAACAACAGCAGCTGATCAAGGGTTGGGAAAATTTGAATTCAGGGGAGAGCCCCAGGATGTCAAACCGATGCTGGACGAATTAAAACAAATGCCGTCCACCCCACCTACGCCTGAAACCGATACTTCTCATGAAACCCTTTTCTCCGGCGCGCCCCGTAGAGATCCCTTTTTGGTACCACCCGAACCCGAATTTAAACCCCTTGATATACCGCCCCCTCCTGCTGTGCCTACAATTGACCCTTCCTCTCTCCCGCCCAAACCGCCTTTCGGCGCCTCGCCGGAAGAAGTGAGAAAATATAATGAAGCAATCGGGGCTTTAATTCCTCGCACGCCACCAACTCCGGGAGAAATAGAAAAAGCCCAATTAGAGGAAATTATCAGAGACGCTGAAAGGCAGGCCGCTGCCAAGACCCCGCCAGCGCCGGAAGATGCGCTTCCTCGGCTTTCGCAAGAGGAAATAGCCAGAATGACATCTGAAGCTCAGCCCGAATTAACCGCCAGCCAAATACCGATTGTTCCTGACCAAGCTCCTCTTCCTCCGGCAGAGATTCCACATGGGACGTCGGTGGAAGACATAAGAAGAGCGTTGGAAGAAAAATATGACACTGTCACCCACGCCGAAGGGACCAGTGCACCAGGTATCACCGAGCATCTTGCAGAAAGCCCCAGGCTGGTTGATCATGGATATAGACCGCCAGAGAATTTGCCAGTTACAGAAAACCCCAGGCTGGTTGATTATGGATACAAACCGCTAGCAAGCGGAGGCAGTTATGTGGTTAAGGGCAGTTATGAAGTCCCAGGCAGCTATCAGGTTGGCGGATATAATCAGCCCTACGCTCAACCACTTTCCCAAGATGGTTTGCCGAGCGGACAACACGGAGAAAATTATATTGATCTTTCACCCCGCGAGAATCTTATCATCCAAACTCATCCCGAGCTGGCCAAAAATCCTTTTAACCTTTCCGGCCGAGAATTAGTGGAAACTTATTATACTAATCGAAGAAACTTGGCAGAGCTTTTTCCGGGCGAAGAAGTAGAAGCGCAGAGAATCATGAGCCATAAAGGAGCTATAGAGATTTTTAAAGAAAACACAAATGTAATAAGAGGTCTAAATCCAGAAAAAAGGTTATCTACCGAAGAAAAAATATTTGATTATATGCTGAAGCTCCGAAGATTAACGGGGTTAAAACCCAAAAGCAGAACTCTTTTCAATTGGGGAGGAGAGGCAGCTGATAAATACATAGCTCGCGCTTTGCAAAAAGCGGTATCAATGGGTGTGCCGATGGGCACGCTAAGAGAATTGGTAAAAAGATAATACCCTACACTAAAATTTTTAGTGTAGGGGTAAAATAAAAAAATTCTGTGCTATATTTGGGAAGTGCAACATCTATTAGGTCTCAATGAAAAACAAAAAGAAGCGGCTAGTCATATGGACGGCCCGCTTTTGATCATTGCTGGCGCCGGTGCCGGAAAAACTAAAACCATCACGCACAGAATTATTAATTTGATAAAAAATGGCGTCGCACCGGAGAAAATATTGGCGGTCACCTTTACTAACAAAGCGGCTAAAGAAATGCGGGAGCGAGTGATCGCAGAGATTGCGAAAAATATGGAGGGCAGCGCGTATTTTCCCCTGCGGGGTCTCTCGCAGGCCGACGGGCCGAGAGTGAGCGCTCCGCGAGCACGCGGAGACAGCGACCCCGCGGGGGAAGAATGCGTGTTGCCTTTCGTCAGCACTTTTCATTCTTTGGGAGTTTATATTATAAAAGAAAATGCCAGAATGCTGGGACTGACCAGGCATTTCACTATTTTAGACGAGTCCGATACAACTGCGCTCATTAAAGAGATAATGAAAGAACTTGATTTGGACCCAAAACAATACGATCCGAGGAGAATAAAAAATATCATCAGCCGGGAGAAAGGAAAATTCACCCATCTGGAAAATTACGCCGAGCGGGCAACGAATTCTCTAGAAAAAATTGTCCTGCAGGTGTGGCCTTTGTATGAAAAGAAAAAAAACAAAGAAAATTCGCTTGATTTTGACGATTTGCTTCTGAAATCGGTAAAATTATTAAAAGAAAATGAAGCGATTAGAAAAATCTATCAAGAAAAATGGGACTATATACATATTGACGAGTATCAAGACACCAACGAAGTGCAATATTTGATGTCCCGTTTGCTTTCGGAAAATAATCAGAACATTTGCGCGGTAGGGGATGCGGATCAAAATATATATTCTTGGCGCGGGGCAAATTTAAAAAATATTTTGAGCTTTGAAAAAGATTATCCGGAGGCAAAAATAATTTTATTGGAAGAAAACTATCGCTCCACCAAGAATATTTTGCAGGCCGCCAATGAAGTGATCAAAAAAAATAAATACCGGCCGGAAAAAAATTTATTCACCCAGAATAAGAACGGCGAGAAAATTAGTTTTTATGAAGCCTTGGACGAAAACGACGAAGCGGATTTCGTGGCCACGAAAATTTTGGAGATAACCTCATCCCGGCCTTCCCCTGAAAGGGGAAGGGGAGTTCCCCCTCTCCTTTCAGGAGAGGGTTGGGGAGAGGTTGCAATTCTCTATCGCGCGAATTTTCAATCGCGGGCGCTGGAAGAAGCGATGTTGAGATACAACATTCCATACCAAGTTCTGGGCGTGAAATTTTTTGAAAGAAAAGAAATTAAAGATACCCTGGCTTACATCCGCGCGGCCTTCAATCCAGAAAGTTTGTATCACATCAAAAGAATAATTAATTTCCCAGCCCGCGGGATTGGCAAAGTCACTCTAGTTAAAATATTCAGCAATGATACGGATAGTTTGCCGATAACAATGAGAATTAAAATTAATAATTTTTACAAAATACTGGAAGAGATAAAAGAAAAAGTAGGAACTTTAAAAACCAGCGAATTGATAAAATTCGTAGTCAAAAAATCCGGGATTGAAGCAGAACTGGCAGAAGGCACCGAAGAAGATATGGAAAGATTGGAAAATATAAAAGAGTTGGCGACACTCGCGCTCAAATACGACAGTCTGCCGGAAGGAGAGGGCATTGAAAAACTTTTGGAAGATGCAGCGCTCGCCAGCGATCAAGATAGTATTATGATCAATCAGGAAAAAAATGAGCGAGGACTACCCTCGCTCAAAAACGGGGTGAAGTTGATGACCGTGCATGCGGCTAAAGGATTGGAGTTTGAATATGTTTTCGTTACGGGGCTGGAAGACGGACTTTTCCCGCATCAGAGAGAAAATGAAAGCAAATCGGGAGAAGACAGGGAAGAAGAGCGCAGATTATTTTATGTCGCCATCACCAGAGCCAAAGAAAAATTGTTTTTGTCTTTCGCAAATTTCCGCACCATCTTCGGCTCACGCAATATAAACACCCCGTCAGAATTTCTAGCGGATATACCGGGAGAACTTTTAGAAAACTCGACACCAATACACG
>OBEQ011672416.1_pt1 | contig 10686 bp, 9 predicted proteins | sample 1670901 | NCBI WGS metagenome assembly OBEQ01 (sample SAMEA104232315, study PRJEB22302) | groundwater metagenome | biome: forest; feature: aquifer; material: groundwater | place: USA | collected 2011-08-07 | depth 5.4 m | reverse complement strand
GGCGATCCTTGATAATGTTTAAACCCTCGCGCCTGATAAACATCCTGATAAATGATGGCCCCTGTCGACACCACGGCATCGACCATGCCGAAAGCCACCATATCGCGAATGGTTTTTCTCAAACCGGCGGCTATCAAAGGCCCAGCCATCCCCAGAAGAATTGTCGGGCGATCCGTATCCGTCAGCATGCTTTCCAAAACTTGTGCACACTGACCCAAACGACGCGCCTGAATCGACATGCCCTGAAACGCTTCCAAAAGGTCGGCAATGGTTTTTGTTTTTTCCAAATCAACAGGTGTGACGACTTCCGAAAGAAGTTCTTTCTTTTCTTTTTTGAGTTGCAGGTCTGTTAATTCGATGGAAAATGTTTCTTTTTTCTGCATGCGGTCTCAATAGACCATTGACTTTTTATCCTTGTCAACCAAAACTCATTCACAATGACTTTGTTTCTCATTTTTATTTATTTTATTCCGTTCGTTGGCACACTTGTTTCGATGAAGAGACGCGTGTCTTCGCTATGGTCTTGGAGCATTAGTCTGCGCAATCTTTTGCCGGACGACCGTTTCTATAAAAAAGTTCGTCTTTGGGAGACTCAATTCCATCAATGGAAGCAACGCCATTCTCTTTCAAACTATGTTCATTCCGAAAGATTAAATTTGACGGCTGGAAAATTTGAATACGCGATCGGACATTTGCGCGATTACACCATTGGACTTTATATGATGGCCCATTTTGCTTTTACTCTCACCCTCATGGTGTTTGGAGAAAGCACCACAGAGTCTCGACTCTTTCCTTCACTTTTCTACTACGGACTTTTTTCTTTCCTGTCTCTGTGGACTTACAGACGCCACGTAACCAGTGGAATTCAAATGACTGAATTTATGCGCGTCAACACTCACGTCCATCCTGAAGAATTTTTTGAGCATTATTATCGGCGCCTGGGACCGACCGCGACACCTATTCCCACAAAAGCTTCACGAATCGTCAACCCAGAAAATATTTCCTACCTGACAGGAAAGAAGCCTCAACAAAGTCTTTGGCAGTTTGTTCATCTTTTATATGACACAGCCGTTTTTGCTCGGAGCGCTTATAAAGCACTCGATGCGGTGGGCAAAGAATATGGCCGCGAAGTTTTTGATGCGATGGCCTCGCTCTGGGGTTCCCGTATTTTACAATTTTATCGAGCCCGTCTGATTGTGGAAGGAACCGAAAAGTTCCGCCAACTCAATGGTAAAGTCATTCTTGTTTTTAATCACAAGAGTCATCTCGATTTTGCTCTTAACTTTTTTGCCTTGAGCCAGGCACGACTGGGTTCCGGAAGAATCGTTCGTCCACGATACATGGCCGCCAAAGATCATTTTGTGGACAACAAAATTGTTTATAACGGACTGGGCATCGGCCGACTCATCGAAAATGTCGACATGGTTTTTGTGGATCGCAAAGGCAAAGGCAAGCTGGCCATTGTGGATGCGTGTCAAAAATTAGCCACAAAAGAAATTGAAATCGCCATGTATCCACAAGGTACACGCGCTTTGGGCAACTTTGGACCCTCAGGAGAACGACTCGATGCGGGATTTTATACAACAGGCTCTCCCAACTCTCTCAAAAATGAATTGGGCCACTTAAAAAAAGGATGCGCTTTTCTGGCCCTCGACACAGCCATGGCCTTACGAGACAAGGGATTTCATACTCCCATTCATCTTGTATTTATTGGCATTGATGGCACCGGTACACTGGTGCCTAAATCTGGCTACTTGATCCAAACAGAAGGAACCGTCAAATTTACTGTAGGCGACGTTTTTACTTTGCACCCTGAAGACGTTGAAGGACTCGTAAAACCGGAAGGAGAATCATTCCTCTCGGAGTCTCAAAATAAATATCTGGAAGCCGTGGAAAAAATTCAAAAAGAAATTCAAAAAGGATTGGTCAAGGCCTTGGATCTTCACGAAAAACTCCGAACCCGATTTTTAGAAGAAATCAAAAAGAATTCCGAACTACGCCAGCACGTGTTGACGCTTAACCATTTTCTTGCACAAGCCAACCGCGAAGCGAATCTACTACCGTTTCAAATCATCGACCGCATTTATGCCTTGAGGCCTTCCCAGCAGGCCTCTTATTTTTACCGACTCGCTGAAAAAATTATTTCCCAGACCGAGCTCACGTCTCTTCGTGATGAAATCACGGATCGACTCTTTCGCTTAAGAGGGCAAGAATTGAAAAAAATTAGTGATCAAGAGAAATCTCTCCGGACGGGCTAACGACTTCTTCACTCTCCACCATCGGAGACTTCTTTTTAGAATCAAAAATACAATCATCGATATTAATCTCTCGGGTCATCGCACCCGATTGGTATCCCTTCTCAAACAAAGTCCGAATCGCTTTCAATCCCTGTCGACCAAAATCCACGGTCAGTTGATTGACATACATTCCTACAAATTTTGCCGTCCTCTCAGCATCCAAACCACGCGCCAGGGGAATAACCCCGGGAAGTACTTCCTCCTTATGATCCAAAGCGTATTGAATGGAGGAACGAATGACGCGAGCCACTTTTTTTTGCATGTCCGGATCCAAATCGCGCCGGATGGCAATCGCACCTAGAGGCAGGGGCAATCCCGTCTCTTTGTGCCACCATTCTCCCAAATCAATAATCTTGTGCAGACCCTTTTCTTCATAGTTCAATTGTCCTTCATGAATCACCAAACCGGCATCGGCTTTTCCTTGAGCGACAGCATCCAAAACTTTATCAAAAGAAACCTCGCTATAACAAACTCCCGACTTACCCTCGCCCGCCAAGGAATGCTCTAAAAGTTTCAAAACCAAAAACGCCGTTGTCGATTTTCCGGGAATGGCCATTCGAACTTTCAAAAGCTGCTTCAACTTCAACGGTTTTGCAGACACAACAATAGGCCCATACTTTTCCCCAAAACAAGCCCCTGTGGTCAGCAACAGATACGTCTCTGAAAAAACAGAATACGCGTGGAAAGAAACGGCTGTGACATCGTAAGTCCCAATCACGGCCTTGCGATTTAAAGCATCAATGTCTTCCAAAACTTCTTCAAACGAAAGTCCTTCGGTATCGACCTTACCTTGAAACAAAGGTTGAAACATGAAGGCATCATCGGCATCCGGGCTATGAGCAATAATCATAAAATCCTCCTTTTAGAGTCTGTTGATTTGCATTGCAAAGCTTACAGACTCTTAAACCCCCGGAGGGGGTCGAAACGCTTTATGACCCATATCGGTACAGTTCGTCAATATGTCGATCAAACTCTTTGTGAGCCGGATTTTGGGGAGCGCCTCGGTATTCCGCATGACATTTGTAACAAACCAACATCCAGGGAACACATTGATAAAGGATAAAATCAATCAGAGCCACGAGAATGAGTGAAATCCCGTAAGTCCACGGAACCGCAATCATGCCGACAATAACAATCGGAATCGCAATTTTTCGTGGAAAATCTTTTTGGCGGTAGAGGTCTTTGGCACTGCAGGAAGGACATTGAGAAAGCTGCTTTGCTTCCACGGACATTATAAAGGAATCCCCGAAAGCAAAAAAAGATACCGGGCCACCAGCTCACCGATAAACACAAAAGCAATGGCTACGTACATGATCCCCGTCGCTGATTGGTTTGAACCAATGCGGGCTGTACTCCAAATGAGAACCACCACAATCGCGGGAATAAAAAGGCCCACAAGAACCCTTTCCCAAAAAAAGATTCCGTGACCTTGGAATGACGTGAGTGCCAGCAGGAAATTCCCATCGGGTCGGATAATCTCCTTATAAAGGATAAGAGTTGCTCCCACCGCAAGAATTCGAAATACAAGAACGACAATTAATATCAAAGCCATCGTTACCAAAAGACGTTTCGGCATTTCGGTCGTCACCAAATAATAATGACCAAAAATCATCCCGGCTAAAAATCCCCCCAAAAGAAGAGCTGCGGAAATAAAATTGAGGGGCAACAGAAAATTTTGTGTCCAAATGGGAGAAACATCCGGACGATACATGAGAGACTCCAAAGTCAGCGCCACAAGACCAACCATCGTGATCAAAAGAAGTTCTTTCTTGGAAACAGAAACATCCCAAAATTGAATTCTCGCCCAAAGTTGAAACATCAAAAAAACAAAGACGTAATAAAGAATCTGACTCTCCTTTATAAAGGAGGCGGCCGGAAAAGAAAAAGTTGAATAGTATTTAAAGACAAGCCCTAGAATCGTAAAGAGCGTGGCCCAGAAAGTGATCGACCTGAAAAATCTTTTATCAATGAGTTGAGTCGGCAAAATCGAAACGGTCGCGACCATCCCGACGGAAAGTTGAAAAAGAAAGGTCACTAAAACAATTGAAATAGACATTTAAAACACCCATTTCAGAAAATAATACGTCAAAGACGCCACCAATGCTGATGCAGGAATCGTTAAGACCCAAGCCGTAATAATAGAACCCACAATTCCCCAGCGAACCGCTGAAAGTCTGCGTGTTGAACCAACTCCCATGATGGCTCCCGTAATCGTATGAGTCGTGCTCACCGGAATACCCGCAAAAGTCGCCATAAAAAGAGTGGCGGCGGCGGCGGTTTCTGCGGCAAAACCACCAACAGGTTGCAATTTTGTAATTTTCATCCCCATCGTTTTGACAATTCTCCATCCACCAAACATCGTTCCCAACGCAATGGCCAAATGACAAAGAACAATGACCCAGATAGGCACATAAAATTTTGCCCCCAAATGACCCGTCGAAAAAAGAAGGACAGAAATGATTCCCATGGTTTTTTGGGCATCGTTTCCTCCATGACCCAGACTATAAAACCCTGCTGAAACTAATTGTAACCGACGAAAATGCCGATCGACTTTGGAAGGAGACGAATTTTGAAATATCCGATTGATGATCGTCATAAACACAAAACCTAACAATAATCCCATCAAAGGGGAGACGAGAATAAAGGTGCAAATCTTGATCAGCCCACTGGAAATCAACGAGGAAAGGCCTGCCTTGGTAATCGCCGCTCCCACAAATCCACCGACAAGGGCGTGAGAACTGGAAGTCGGAAGCCCCCACCACCACGTAAGCAGATCCCAAATAATCGCGCCGGCGAGGGCAGAAAACACAACGGAGACATTCATGATAGATGGATCCACCACACCTTTGCCGATGGTCGTGGCCACATGAACATTAAAAACAAAAAGGGCCACAAAGTTAAAAAAAGCAGCCGAAAAAACGGCGAGACGTGGTGAAAGAACTCGTGTGGAAACAATGGTGGCCACCGAATTGGCCGCATCATGGAAGCCATTGATAAAATCAAAGGCAAGAGCGACGACAACAACTAAAGAAATGACCAGCAATGAATCAGGCATTCTTGAGAACAATCCCTTCGAGAACGTTGGCCACATCTTCACAACGATCAGTGGCATTTTCTAAGGTTTCGAGAATTTCCTTTTGCTTAATCACCTTAATGGGATCTTTTTCACGTTCAAAAAGATTCGAGATGGCCAAACGGAGAGCTTCATCAGCCTCGTTTTCCAGGCGGTTGATTTCGATGCACTGGGCAAGAATCATCTCCGATTTTTTCATATTACGAAGCCAGAGAACGGCCTTACCCACTTCTTCGACAGCACGCACAAGTATCTGGGCAACCTTGCGAATATCGGGACTGGAAACATCCACCTTATAAAGAACAATTCGGTTGGCCGTACCGTAAATCAAATCCAAAATATCATCCATTTCACTAATGAGACTATGAATATCTTCGCGATCAATCGGAGTGAGAAAAGTTTTGTTCAGTTTTTCGATGGTGTCATGGGTAATTTGATCGCCCACATGTTCGGCATCTTCGATCGCTTTTAGTTTTTGCTCTAATTGATCTGGAGAAGAGACAAAGTTTTCCAAAAGCTTGGCGCCCTGAATAATATTGTTGGCTGCCTTTTCAAAGAGGTCAAAAAAATTGGTCGACTGAGGGAAAAGACCCATAATTGAGGGGTCCTATAAAGAATCTTCTGTTTTCGGTCAATCAATGATTTTACTTTCGTGTCACGCCGATGTAACAATCATGGGCCAAAGTAGGTTTGGAGCAGATATGAAGATCCTTATCATTGAAGACGACAAAGACATTGCCGAACTGATTCAATACAACCTGATGCAAGAAAAAATTTCCTCGGAGATTAGTCCCAATGGGGCTGATGGCTTAGTAAAAGCGCGACGCAATTCTCCTGACCTCATTATCCTGGATCTCATGCTGCCAGACATGGGTGGACTCGAGGTTTGCAAGTCACTCAAATCCGATGCAAAAACAAAAGCCATTCCCATTCTAATGGTGACGGCCAAAGGCGAAGAAGTCGATCGTATTGTTGGGTTTGAAGTCGGTGCCGACGATTACCTCACCAAACCTTTCAGCCCGAGAGAGCTCTTGCTTCGAGTCAAAGCCATTCTGCGACGCCTCAAAGATAAAGATTGGAGCATCAACAGCTCCCCCCTTTCTTTTGGATGTCTCCAGATGGATCCCTCCAAGTTTCAGGTAACCGTCGGAAAGGATGAAGTTCGTTTAACGGCACTTGAATTCAAACTTCTCCAACACCTTCTTTTGAATAAAGGCCGTGTCGCCACCCGAGATAACTTGCTGGATCACGTCTGGGGTTATGATGCGGCGTTAACGACTCGCACGGTAGATACGCACATCAAAAGGCTTCGAGAAAAATTGAAAAAAGCGGGCGATTACATCGAAACGGTGAGAGGAATCGGATATCGCTTCAAGGAAAAAATCTAAACCCATGCAATCTAAGATTCTCTGGAAATTGTTTGCAGCCTTTACTTTTGTTATTACCCTCAGCCTTTCGATTCTCTATTTTTATCTAACCCCCACCTTGATTCGTTTTCACCTCAAAACCATTGAACAAACTCTTTCAGAAAAAGCGTCTCTGATACGAGACCGTCTAGACTCTATTCCTCCCTCAGAACAAAATAGGGCTCTCATTGATTCTCTGGCAGACCATCAAAGCCAGGAAATCGGGGCTCGCGTGACTATTGTGTCCAAAGAAGGAAAAGTCTTGGGTGATTCCGACCTCAACGGAACTAGCCTAGAAAATGTGGAAAACCATCTTCAAAGACCCGAAATTCAGGAAGCAAAAAATAAAAACTATGGTGTGAGCACCCGGTATTCAACAACGGTGGGTATGACTATGATGTATGTGGCCATCCCCTTCAAAAATGGTTTTATCCGTGTCGCTCTTCCCCTTCATTCGGTTGATCATACGATCCGATCTCTCAAAAAATCTGTTTTTCTGTCGGCCGTCGTTGCACTGCTTCTCTCGAGCCTTGTTGGTTTTTTTCTTTCACGTTCCATGAGTCGCTCGCTAAGAGAGATGGCCCATCTAGCTGATCAAATTGCAAAAGGAAATTTTTCTAAACGCCTCAAAACAAATTCTAAAGACGAAGTTGGCCAACTGACAAAAACCATTAATGAAATGGCGATGAGTCTGGAAAAACAGTTTTCTGAACTTCAAAATGAAAAGAACCAACTTCAAACGATTCTCAATGACATGGTCGAAGGGGTATTGGTCTCCAACGAAAAAAATGAAATCGTTCTTATCAACCCGGCATTGCAAACCATGTTTTCAATGGATGAGACCTGCACCGGGAAAACGGTTTTGGAATGTATCCGCAATAAAACTATTCATGAATCAATTGAAAAATCCCTAGCCATGAATTCGCCGGTTGAAGGTGAAGTCTCCTTTCAGGAAAAACACCTCATGATCCAGACAAGTCCGTTTGGATCAAAGTCTGTCTCCAAAGGTTGTGTTTCTGTTTTTTATGACGTCACCGCACTTCGAAAGCTGGAAAACGCACGACGCGAATTTGTTGCCAATGTATCGCACGAGCTCAAAACACCGCTCACCAATATTCTCGGTTATGCCGAAACATTGCGCCGCGGAGCTCTACAAGACACGGAAGCAGCGGGTCGATTTGTAGAAAAAATTGAGAATAACGCGATTCAGCTCAAGAGTCTGGTGGAAGATATTTTGAGACTGTCCGCCATCGAGTCGGGTCGGCTTGAAATGCATCTTGCGCCGCTTTCTCTGGAAGAAGTTTTTCGGGAAATTCAATCCACCTTTGAAACGCAGATCCAATCAAAAAATCTAATTTTCGAAAAAAAGATTCCGTCCGGCTTTATTATCCAAGCCGATCCATCAGCGATCAAACAGATCGTCGGCAACCTCATTGATAACGCCATCAAATACACACCGAACGATGGAAAAATAACAGTTTCCACAATCGTTCTTTCTTCTCACTGTCAAATTTCTATTGCCGATACAGGCATCGGAATTTCCGAAAAAGATCTCCCCTATGTTTTTGAACGATTCTATCGTGTCGATAAAGCCCGTTCTCGCGAAGCTGGCGGTACGGGGCTTGGACTGTCCATCGTCAAACATCTGGTACAAGCGCATGGAGGAGAAGTCGGAGTTGAAAGCCAAATCGGAAATGGAACACAGTTTTTCTTCACACTCCCCGTATGAAACCCATGCTTCTCAGCTCAAGAGCCACTGCCATCCCAAACCCTTTTCGATCCATGAACTGTTAAAAACCATCGAAACCGTTCTCTGACTTCTACAATGTCACAAGAAAGTCACATTGGATTCATCATGAAGTTACATCCAACCTTCATTATGCGCGCCCATGAGAGAGACAACTCAAACCATTTCATCTTATATAAGGAGAAAAAAATGAAAAAGAATAAAAGAACAGTAACAGCCCTTATCTTGGCTGTCGGACTGATCTTGATTGGCAACAGTGTTCGAGCCGCAGATGAAGAAGGACCAAAGATTTATTACAAAGACGGAGTTCACATCGACTCCGCCGATGGCAACAACACCCTTCAAATCCAGGGTCGAGGAGGGGTGCGCTTTGAGTTTATCGGAAAAAATCATGCGCTCAGCACGGATAGTTTCTCTTTATCAAGGGCTGAGATCCGCTTGGAAGGAACCGTCTTTTCAAGAAAATTAAAGTATGGTTTTGAAATGAATCTGGCCACTCGTTCTAAAGCAACTACATCGGCTGTTTGTACCAATGCAGCTTGTACCACAACAGCCAATGCCGTGACAGCCGAAAGCACTTCCGGCCTCGCTGTTCTTAATGACTACTATTTCGACTGGATTGCAACCGACTCCATCGGCATCAAAGCAGGGCAATTCAAAGCACCTTTCTTAATGCAGCAATTGACCTCTTCCACCAAGCAACAATTTGTGGACCGTGGCTTAGGAACAAGCTTCTTTGACTTGGGAAGAGACATGGGTGCCACCATTCATGGGGATGTCCTGGATTATCACTTGGCCTACAATCTCTTTGTCATGAATGGCCAGGGAGCGAATGAACTTAATCGTAATCCGAAGGCCTTGTTGGTCGGTGCCCGATTCGAAGCGCCGATTGTCGGAAAATATGTTTATAGCGAATCCGATGTGGACTATTCCGAAACACCGAGCGCCGGCGTAGGTGTTGCTTATGCCTTCAATGAACGTGGAACAACAAATCTCACTCAAAGCAGCACGCTTCCTGCTTTTTCAAAAGTCAGTCATGCCACGATCGATATGGGATTGAAATATCATGGTTTCTCTTTTCAGGGTGCCGGAGCGGTAAGCCATTTGCATGATGCGCCCACTCTGAACAACTTTGGTTACAATGCTCAGGTCGGCTACTTTATCGTTCCGAAAAAAGTCGAAATCGCAGGCCGGGAAAGCGGAGCGATTATCAGCGGTGCAACACTGGATCAATTCGAACATGCCGTTGTCGCAAACTATTTTGTTAAAGGTCATTCCGTCAAATGGCAGAATGAGTATGCTATCTTAAGAAATACCCAAGGTGCGGCCGCTGGCACAGTTACCGATCATCGATTCCGATCACAGGTATCGTTCATATTCTAACGAATGCTTCAATTAAGGAGAAAACAAAATGAAAAATAAAAAAGCAGGTTTATCAAAATTCATTAAAAGATTGGCCGTTTTGGTGGGGATTGTCGCTTCTCTTCCTCTCATGTTAAACGCCTCTGAGTCTTTATTAATCAATGGTGCGGGAGCGACCTTCCCCTATCCGCTTTATTCCAAGTGGTTTTATGAATATCAGAAGGCTCATCCCAACCTGAAGTTCAATTATCAGTCTATCGGCAGCGGTGGTGGCATCAAACAGATTACGGCCAAGACCGTCGATTTTGGAGCCTCCGATGCCCCCATGTCCGACTTTGAACTGACCGGTGTTCATGACCCGATCCTGCATATCCCCACGGTACTCGGGGGAGTGGTATTGGCTTATAACAATCCCGAAGCGGGCGATGGACTCAAGTTAAGTGGTTCTGTGATTGCCGATATTTTTTACGGCAACATTACCAAGTGGAATGATTCAAAAATTGTGGCTTTGAATCCTGATAAAAAATTACCCGCCCAAGACATTATCGTGGCCCATCGTTCCGATGGGAGCGGCACCTCATACGTTTTTACCGATTATCTCTCTAAAGTAAGCCGGGCTTGGTTTGCAAAAGTGGGCACTGGGAAATCCGTCAACTGGCCAGTGGGCTTGGGTGGAAAAGGAAACGAAGGCGTCACGGGTCTTATTAAACAAACACCTGGTTCCATTGGATATGTCGAGCTGGGTTATGCCTTACAAAACAAGATTCCCTTTGCCTCGGTTCAAAATAAGTCAGGAAAATT
>OBEQ013050008.1_pt1 | contig 10688 bp, 9 predicted proteins | sample 1670901 | NCBI WGS metagenome assembly OBEQ01 (sample SAMEA104232315, study PRJEB22302) | groundwater metagenome | biome: forest; feature: aquifer; material: groundwater | place: USA | collected 2011-08-07 | depth 5.4 m | reverse complement strand
TTCTCCTCGCGCTCAATAGTATCCGGAACCTCCTTTTTAGTATAAAAGGTTCTGGAAAAATAGATGTCCGGCGTAAACCCCTTCCCTTCTGCATTCAGTCTGTTGAATGTATAGACAACTTCAGTCAAAGTAAGAATAGAGCCGTCGCCAAGCATGTAAGTACCCCAGGCTGAAAGCTTGCCGTATGTACGGTCTCCGATAAGTATCGAGAACGGACCCACCCCGCCAATGAGCATTTCCGATGACGAGGCCGTCTCGCCGCTTTGCAAAATAATTATCGTGTATTTCCACTCATGCGGCCTAGTATCTTCGGATGTCCGCCAAACAGGGAAATCTGTCCGATTTGTGTGTACTTCAAAAACTGGCACCGGCTCCGGGTATAACTTAAGTGATGGCAAGAGCATTTCCAGTACTTTTTGGGCGGCGTTCGTGTTGCCGCCTTCATTAATTCTCAAATCCAGAATTAGACGGTCAGCTGATGCACACTCACCCTTAGGAGAAATGACTTCTCCAACCTCCTTGTGAGTGTTTTCGGCAAAGCTTCCGATAAACAAATAGCAAACCCTAGCATCACCAACAGTGTACAGTTTGGCCGCCACCGTACTACCAGAAAGTTCCTTGCGCTCAAGCGTTACGTTTTGTTTAATACCCTTACGCCGAATAGTAAGACTGACACTGCTCTTGACTACACCAGACCGTAGCGCTTTGACTGTTTCCAGACGACTGTGGACCATTTTGCCATCTACGGCTAGAATTTCATCAAATTGTTCAAGTTTCTCTGACGCCGGAGTTCCTGGGTATGACATCACCACATATACTGTAGGGCCAAAATCTCTAATTGCAACTCCAATACCAACAAACTTTTCCCCATTGTTTTGAAGAGTTGCATAAAATTTCTTGAATCCATCCAGCTCTTTACTTCCACTGGCAAAAAAATGTGAGTGTGGATCGAAACCATCGACGAGTGCCTGAACGGCTGAATCCCGGACATGCTTAAGTAAAAGTTCAAACGCTCTCGGACCAAGCTTCTCAACTGACGGTCTAACTTCGGTCAGTTTTGTAATCAAAGGCTCCAGTCTCCGGGTTGCTTCCCGCCACTGGGAGTTGGAAAGATCATAATACTCAAACGCACCAGGGATGCTCTCTATCTTTGTATCAAGGACTCTAGCTTCTGTTGTCTTGAAAGAGAACGTATTGATCGCCAGAAGCCCGACATCATTAGCAGTTTGTGTTAGTTCGCGGATCTTCTGTCGTTCAACATAGGATTGCCAAGCAAGTCCAATAGCTTGTTTTAAGGGAAATAAACCACACTGTAATTCATCTGCGGGTGAATGAAAGATACACGGAACCCCGGCATAGCGCGGTGCCTTATTGATGTCTTCCTTGACGGGTTTACCGTCAGAATCATCGCGAACATATGTCTGCCCATCAACCTCAATGCTTGGAGGCAGAGGCGCCGGATCGTCCGGCTGTGCCCATAGATTACTGGAAGAAATAAATGTAATTACAGCAAGCGCATTCAGCACTCTTCGCATGGCTTATGACTCACTTCTTTGTCAAAGCACTGGGGAATACCATACAATAACTACAAAAGGAACGCAATGGCTTCATTAGATCTTCATAGTCCACAAGAATAAAAGGCCTATTCACAATGTCAATTATTTTATCATGATTATATATATCAGTAAAGATTGACGAACTCACAATCACAGCGTTATATGACAAGGAAGATCTTTCACAAATGGAGTGTGCATGCGTCCACGATTTCTTATGTGTTTGTTACTATGTTTGTCCGGATGCGGAACATCACTCACTGGACCGTCATCCGCAAGTGGCCTCCCTTGGTCGCCGTATATCGGCATACATACGAACCCACAGGCAATGCCGGGATATCGTGTAGCACTCACGTCTCTGCAAGAGCACAATGCCTTGCGGGGCATCCGTATTCGTACGTCTTCATTTGAACCCACGTGGGGCATGACCGAATTGGCAAAATCACTCGGTCTGGAAATTGTCGGTATCGTCCCAAACGAAGAACTTTTTGAGGATGATGTGGAGGGAATGATGGATCGAGTGATACAGCGCCATTATCCCGATGTTACAATTTTTCAGATCGGCAACGAATTAACTACCATTATTCCCCGAACACAGGCGCAATTGCCGATTGAAGCGTATATGATGAAGCTCAAGCGGATTTACCGGCATGTCAGGGAAACTTATCCCGACATCATCCTGATTACGCAATCGACCGTCAGTATGACATATGGGGCAAAAGAGTTACGCCAGATGGCAAAACTCGGCCTGCAAGAGATGTCTCCGGAATATCTCATCATCGGCATCAACATGTACAACAACGTCGCCCTCAATGAAGTAGCAACAATCCGGAATCAATATCTGACCGGTTACCGCGTGTGGGTCATGGAAGCAGGTATCAATAACCCGCAGAAACAGGTGAAGTTCGTCCAGGATTTTTATCCCCGCATTTTCAACATTCTTGGAGCAGAGCGGATCTATTGGTATGTGCTCTGGGAAGGTGACGACGGCTCGTTTTCGGGATCAAACTTGATTTGGCATCCTTTTACTCCGAATATCTTAACCAGTGCACTGTTCAACACACTGACAGGAAAATAAGAAAATCATGCGCAGAACAGCGCTCGGACTCGCTCTGGGTTTTCTGTGTATCGCGGTCTCGGCAAGCGCCCAAGAACCAAAACTGCAAGAGCTCAAAACGCTTAAATTCAATTTCAACAATGAAAAAAAGGGTGCATTCTTCATCATCGCTCGTTTCGAATACATGCGCGGTTCTGTCCAGGAGTTTTCATATCGAGTACCGACCGTGAGCATCGGTGTTGAAGATCAGTGGCAAAAAAATCACTTCGGTCTCTCTGGCTATGAAGCCGAATACCGGAAAGAAAGCTTAAAGACTCTCGATTTCGGACATTTTCTGGATCTGCGTCTCTTTCGAACAATGCCATGGCTTGATCATTGGAAAATCCGATGGACAGTTGGTGCAGGTTTTACGTTGGGAATTCCAAGTGGCTTCACCGATAGCACCCGCCAGCAATACGATCGGACCGGTACGCTCATCTCCTATCGCCGGATGTTCTTGCAGAAAAATGCCTGGTCGCCGTTTGAGACTCACGAGAATGCCATTCTATCACCGATGGTGGAGGTACACCTCAAATACAAGCCAATTCCGATCGAAGGAGGAGTCCGCTTCCAGCGATTGGGATTCGGCGTTGAGGAGTATGATCTTGCCAACAGGACCTATACGCTAAAAAATCAGCATCTCGTAACCACCTCGTTCTTTGTTCGTGTACATATCAAAATAAAATAATACCGCAGTATGCGGTGTTTTTTATTTGATTGCCGCTCGCACCAAACCCACAAACAATGGATGCGGGGAAAGCGGACGAGATTTGAGTTCCGGATGAAATTGCGTGGCAATAAAAAATGGATGGTCGGGCAATTCAATAATTTCCGCCAGTTTGAGCTTCGGATGTATGCCAGCAATTGATAATCCTTTTGCCTGTAAATGTTTTATGAAATAATTGTTCACCTCGTAGCGGTGGCGGTGACGTTCAGAAATTTGACCAGTCCCATAGAGTTTCCGGCTCGTTGATTCATTCGTCAGTCGGCAGTCATACGCACCCAGCCGCATTGTGCCGCCCATTGCCTTGGCGGCTATTTTTTTTACTTGATCGGCCATCGTATGGATGACGGGGTGTGGCGTACGCGGATTCACCTCCGTGGTGTGCGCATCGCGCAGGCCGCACACCGTGCGGGCAAATTCGATCACCGCCAACTGCAGGCCGTAACACAAACCAAGAAACGGAATGTTGTTTTCCCGAACAAACTTGATTGCTTTTATTTTTCCCTCCACACCACGCTTGCCAAATCCTCCTGGCACAATAATGCCATCGTATTGCTTGAGTTCCTTGATCGTGTTGGGCTCGCGTTCGTATTGTTCAGCGTTCAGCCAGCTAATTGCAGGTTTTACTCCTAGTGCACCCGCGGCATGCTTGATCGCCTCAATCACTGACAGGTAGGAATCCGAGAGCGTAAAATCGCCGGTGCCAAAGTATTTGCCGACAATACCAATCTTCACCGTCTTGCGCGCAGACCGTATCCGCTGAACCATCCTTTTCCATTGCACAAAATTGCGTGAGCGTGGTTTTAGGTTAAATTTTTCCAAAATTCTTTTGCCGAGATTATCTTTTTCAAAATTAACCGGAATATCATAAATCGAATTGATATCGGGAGCGGAAATAATATCCTGCGGATGGATGTTACAGAAGACGGAAACTTTTTGTTTGCGCACGCTGTCCAACGCTATAGAGGAACGGGCAATAATGAAATCTGGCTGAATACCGCAGGTGTTCATGAGTCGGACTGCGTGCTGGGTTGGCTTGGTTTTCATCTCGCCGACCATTTTTGGAATAGGGAAATAACTCACGAGCATAAAGAGTATCTGACCCGGCGATTCAAGGCGCATCATACGCGCCGCCTCCAGAAACAACGCATTCTGCGATTCCCCTACCGTCCCGCCGATTTCTACCAATACAATATCGGCCTTGTGTTTTTGTGCCGCAATCACCAGCCGTTCTTTGATTTCATCGGTCACATGCGGAATGACCTCCACACATTTGCCGCCATAGTGCAACGCTCGCTCCTTATCAATGACCGATTTGTACACCAAACCGGCGGTCATGTAGTTGTGCCGCAACACATCTTCATTAAGGAATCGCTCATAGTTGCCGATATCTTGGTCGGTTTCCAACCCGTCATCGGTCACAAACACCTCACCATGTTCGGTGGGATTCATGGTGCCAGCATCAACATTCAAATAGGGATCGATTTTGACCGCCGTCACTTGAAAACCATAGTCTTTGAGAATCCGTGCTGTAGAGGCGACCGTAACACCCTTGCCGATGCCCGACATCACCCCGCCACAGACGAAAATAAATTTTGTTTTTAATCTTTTTGATCCTTGGGGCATTTGCATCATTGTATCAAAAATTTTGTATCGCCAATCCACACGTCTATTTGACTTCATCTATAGTATCTGGTAATCTATGTCACATACAAATCGGGGAGATCGGATATGTGCAAAGTGGTGATTGCCAGATTATCCAACAGTTATTTTGAAGCACGAGTACTGAATACGGGTCTTGTCGCCAGAGGCCGCACTCGTCTGGAAGCTCTTGGCAAATTACTCGCTGACCATCCCGAAGCATTTGCCTGTGAACAAATCGATGACCGCGACGATCCTGACCTCACCCGCTAACTGCGGGTCTTTTATATAAAAACAAAAAGAGCGTGGATCACACACTCAAGGAATATTCGCTGGAACTGCCAGAACGCACCAATCATTGCCCCACCCGCCATAACCCACCCAATACAGATCCAGCATGTGCCAGACCCCGTATTCGCTCAGATATGGTGCGTACATATCCATACCATTGCGATCATCAAGCATGAGCGATCCAAGCGCCACAATACGATGATGATGCTGTTCATCGGGATATGCGATAGCAAACATCAAAAGTTCCTTGAGCCGTGCCGGCCGCTGACCGTGTGCTTTGAGCCCTTGGGATATCTGATCGGTACCAAGCCGTTGCTCCAGACACACGACGCGTACTGATGTGCGCCAGATACCGGTACCATTGGTTTCTGGAAAATTTACTGACGTAATGCTGGGGTGTCCGATTTTGAACTTTCCCGCTACGATGAGTCCTTCTACTGATCGGCTGTAATCGATGGTAAGCGGAAATTCCTTTCCTCGGGGCAACTCGATAATTTGGGCCGCTCCAACAAGCTGTCCGAAAACCGCAAACAAAACAAAAAGTACACTTCGAACTCGATGCATCGAATACCCCTGCCGTCAAAAACTTGCTCTGTTATACCATATTAAAAAACGGCTGACAAGCCGCTTGTGTAATTACTTCATCAGATCCACGGCAATGTCCATCAGCCGGGTAAGAACCGGCGGGACATTACTCACTGAACCCCAGCCACAGTGGAGATGGAATTCTTTACGTGATTCCCCTACATAAATAACAACCAGTGTCCTAGGAAAATCCGGAGTTCCCCTTATTCTCGTCTTACAGCCATATATTTTGTTATTTGATAAATTGCGATACTCATTACTTGCAAGGATATTACTGATTGCCGTTGTTTCGGCCGCAGTCAGCGCTCGCTCAAATTCTTTGTATCCATCGGTATATACACCGAAAACTTCTCGCTCATTTACCTCCCCCCGTATAAGAGAGTTCCCTCTACTATCATTCGTGGCAATGAGTATTGCAAATCGATCTTCAGCATGCGTAATTACACCCATTAAGAATACAAAAACAAGCACAGAGATAATGAGAAACTTTTTCATATTCTCCGCCCTTCTTGTAAAGAACTGTTGGGTATACGATATCGCATATCCGGTGTTTTTGCAAATCAAAAAGCGGCTCTCGCCGCTCTTGGTTCGTCTTTTAGTATTCCCCCATTCCTCCGGGCATACCGCCTGATCCACCAACTGGCACCGATTTCTCATCGGGAATATCGGTTATTACCGCTTCGGTGGTGAGAATTGTAGAGGCAACTGAAACAGCGTTCGTTAAAGCTGTTTTGACAACTTTCAGTGGATCAAGAACACCCATTGCAAACATATCTCCATATTCGCCCGTTAAGGCGTTGTATCCCCATCCCAAATCGTATGTAAGAGTTTCTCGTATCACTCGGTCTGGATTCTCTCCAGAATTTTCTGCGATCGCCCGCATCGGTACCGCAAGAATATTCTTAATTATAGAACTTCCCCGAGAAACATCGTCAATGATAATAGCCGCCTGTGCCAGTTTCTGGGCATCTTTTTCTCGTCCCCTTTTTGTAGGTTCGACAGATTTTTCCTTGAGATCTCTTAATACATCAAAGAGTGCCACTCCTCCACCAGCAACAATTCCCTCTTCGAGCGCGGCGCGGGTTGCCGAGACGGCATCATCAATACGAAATTTCTTTTCTTTGAGTTCCGTTTCCGTCTGCGCACCAACTTTGATCACCGCAACACCGCCTGAGAGTTTCGCCAGACGTTTCTGCAAATTCTCTTTGTCATAGCTTGAGGTTGATTTTTCTATCTGATTTTTGATTTGGCCAACACGTGTATCAACATCGCTTTTCTTGCCCTTGCCATCTACGATCAGTGTCGTGTCTTTATTGGCAACAACCTTACGGGCACGGCCAAGTTGATCAAGCTCAACGCCGTCTAACTTTGTGCCTTTTTCTTCAGAAATAACCTGACCGCCGGTAACAACGGCGATATCTTCGAGCATTTCCCGTTTGCGATCACCAAATCCCGGAGCTTTGACCGCTAAGGTGTGGAAGTTGCCGCGCAGTTTGTTTACTACTAGTGTTGCCAATGCGTCTCCTTCGACATCCTCGGCAATAATAACCAGGTCACGCTTACCGGCTTTGTTGATTTTCTCCAGTAATGGGACAATCTCCTGCACTGATGAGAGTTTGCGGTCAGTGATAAGAATAAATGGATCAGTGTACGATGCTTCCATCCGTTCGGTATTGGTAATCATATAATGGGAAATGTAGCCGTGATCAAACTGCATACCTTCTACCAATTCTTTGGTCATCTCTGATGATTGAGATTCCTCCACCGTAACCACACCATCTTTTCCTACTTCATTGAAAACATCGGCAATCAACTGACCTATTTGTTCGTCATTGGCAGAGATGGAAGCAACTTCCTTTATATTTTCTTTGGTAACTTTTTTCTTTCGGCCATCCAGAGACTTCATGACAAATTCCAAAGCGGTGTCCATGCCACGCTTCAACGCTATCGGATTTGCACCCGAATTCACGGCCGAGAAGCCCTCTGCTAAAATTGCTTGCGCTAAAATCGTTGCAGTCGTCGTGCCATCACCAGCAACATCGTTGGTTTTCGATGCAACTTCTTTGATAAGTTCGGCACCGAGATTTTCAAATTTGTCTTTTAACTCGATATCTTTGGCAACCGTTACGCCATCTTTCGTAATAGTCGGCGTGCCAAAACTGCGGTCTAACACCACGTTGCGACCCTTGGGACCCAGAGTCACCTTAACCGCATTGGCTACTTTATCTACTCCGCGCTTGAGCGCTTCACGGGCTTCATCTTTATATAAAATTTGTTTTGCCATAGTTTTAAAACTTCCGGCGCGTTGGCAATGTATCGTATTGTTGCCCGCGCCGGAAGTTTTCAATTAATAATTTAGTCAATCACCGCCAGAATATCCTCCTCACGAGCGATTAAATATTCTTTGTCATTTATTTTTATCTCATGGGGGCCGTATTTGGTGAACAAGACAACATCACCCTTTTTTACCGACGGTGGCACCAGTTTGCCATCAACCAGTTTACCCGGTCCCACAGCAATAACTTTCGCCTGTTCCGGTCGTTCCTTGGTGGCTGTATCCGGCAAAATAATCCCGCCTTTGCGTTTTTCCTCTTTGAGCGCCTCCAGAAGCACCTGGTCGCGCAATGGTTTTATTTTCATACAATTATAAAATTAGCAGTTAATATACGAGAGTGCCAACGGACAGCATTATAATAAACTGGATCTTTCCTGTCAATGAAATAAAAAGAGGGTCATTATGACCCTCGCATTATATACTTACTTGACGATCTCAAACGAAGTAGAAATCTTGACTCCAGAAATGATATAACCTGCTGGAATCGGTGGAAGCTCAACGATAACGGGAATGAATAGTTCGTCAAGAAGCGGTATTCTACGTTCCTGCAAACCGCCGGGTATCAACTGCCAGCCTTCTGTTTCGTGACTATCAGATGGGATCAAAGAATCAGAGTTTAGAATGGCGGCATCGAGCAGGCCGCTCCGGCGCTGAACATACAATTTCGCAAAAAGGCGCTGATTGGTGCGTGCAAGAGACTTCTTGAAAAATGTTAGAAAATCAGTCGCGTTCAGAAAATATTTCGGCTCCTCCTGATTGCGCTCACTGTCAGAAAGAAGCGGTTTGAACGATTCGACCGTATAGAGCTCAATTCTTCCATTCACTGTCTTTTCACCCTTTTTTTCCGTATCTTTGGTGTCCACCGTGTAGATCGGTTCCTCAACTTTGCTCCACTCGATTGGCACGACAACACGTTTCACAAAACGTGCCGTATTATCGTCATTCACCAACAAGAGTTCTAAGACCGGATTGGTCTTGTAGGAGATCTTATTGGGAAAGCGGAATGATGCCAAGGCAAGAGTTTGCTGTGCTCTTGAAAAAAACTTGAATGAAAGGTCCAAGCGCTGGATATCGAAATTAAATTGACTTGTACTTAATGGCAGATATACATCGGAAAGAAATTTCTGATACGCATTCGTGTACGATGATTTATTGAAGAGGAACGGACCGAATGATTGGCGCGTACATGAAGATGATTGAGAAAATTTAATTGGTTCGTGCCCCGCGAGAGAGACAACAGCCGCCATTTCGGTTGCGCTCGTTTCGTCGTCCATCGGCGCTCCGCTTGCACCTCCAAGAATAGAAAATGTCATTGCCAGCAAAACTTGCGTGATTGGAGTACGGGCAAGCGTAATTTTTGAAACAATCTTTGGCCCTGCATCTTTTTGAGTGACAACGTGTATCGATTTCAAGCCGCCGATCACATGCTGTCCAAGCGTCCCATAAATTCCGAACGAACCGTCATACTGAATCGCGCCCAGTACCTCCGATTTTTCTCCTGCAATTTTGAATGAATCATATTCAGAAATAACCGACCCGATAACAGAACAGGTTCGAAATAGATACTTCACCGAACGAGCTTTAAGAAATGGGTGACCAAACGCGTAAACACGGCCTTCGGGACTGATGTACGTCACTGTTCCCATTGCTCCCAGCGAGATAAGCTTCCCATTTACTTCCCAATCAATGAGATCAACATAGATAGGCATTCCGGCTTTCAGCGTATTTGGTTTTGCCGGTAGCGTGAGTGTGGCAGTAGTAGACTGTACTGGTGCCGTGCTCATGATAAAGTTTTTTTTCTGAAGTAGCCTCACTGTTGATGCATCAAGGCGCATTTCATCTGATACACTAGGTGGAACCGACATTGTACCAAGTGGAATGGAGATAAAAGTCATATCCTGGTACTGGAACGATTCGGGATATGTGTCTCTGGTGCTTATTTCGCCCAGAACTAACACTTGCGGCAACGATTTACTCTCTTCAGCAAACATCGCGGTAATGAGCGTAATGCCGCCCCACTGATCGCCAACCATAAATTCTCCGAGTTTGTATGAGAGCGCGCCAAGAAGCTTTTCCTTGCCATCGGTACTTTTTACATATACCGGGCTTCCACTCATACCAGCAACAACAAAAGATTTGCTGGTAAAAACAACTATCGGCATGCCCATCTCTTTCCAAACACCTTTAAGCGTAATCGGATAAGTCTGGAGTGTTGTACCTTCGGATACGGTTTTGAAATATGCGAGAACCGGACCACGGGTGAGCAATTTTTCCACTTCGGCCAACCCCATAAACTCTTCATTTGCAAAACTTGTGAGTGGAATAAACACGAGCATCAACACAAGCACACACAGCCGCTTGAACATGGGGGTTCCTTTTTGTTAAAGAATGAAAACTAAGGCCAGTTATACACCTCCCAGAAGTGAAGTCAAGCAATTTTCTGAAGTCCCGAATCGTGTTCAG
>OBEQ011591571.1_pt1 | contig 10688 bp, 10 predicted proteins | sample 1670901 | NCBI WGS metagenome assembly OBEQ01 (sample SAMEA104232315, study PRJEB22302) | groundwater metagenome | biome: forest; feature: aquifer; material: groundwater | place: USA | collected 2011-08-07 | depth 5.4 m | reverse complement strand
TAATGGATTGAATTATCCCGCAAGTGAAGAAGGCTAGGCCGAATTTCTTCGACCTAGCCCAAGCCCTCCCCCGATTCGACGAGTTTCGCAACTGGCTTTACTCGTGGGAAGCTCCTGTTTTATTCAATTTGTTGAAGGAAAACCAACTTCTGATTGATTAAGTTTACTTTCCCTCTTTTTCTTCTGCCTCTTCGGTATCTTCTTTTCCTTCTTTCTTCTCGGCTATCCACTTTGCTTTCCGGTTTGCCGTTTTGGTCAGATCTGCGGCAAGGCTAGGATTGGACGCTTGAAGAGCAGCTGCTGACTCTTTTAAAAGCTTTAGATGGGCTTCGCGATTTGCATGCATTTCTTTTTCCGCTTTGCCTTCCAGTTCTTTCTTCTCGTCTTTTTCCTTTTCATTGGCTTCGTCGTTTGACCATTTGGTCAATCCCGCCGCTAGGTCAGGCCGTGAGGCTTGAAGTGCTGTCGCTGAGCTGTTCAGAAGCTTTATAAAGGCTTCCTTATTCTCTTTATGGGCATAGGAGATTCCTGAAAACGATAAACCTAAACCTAATACCAGTAAAGCCATAATGATACTTTTTGAAAAGTTCTTCATAATTCCTCCGAGTCGTTGTTTTGTGATTCAATGAAAATCACCACCAGCTCATTATACCTCAAAAACAAAGCTAGGCTGAATTTATTGAACCTAGCCTTTTGTTCTATTAAAAACTCCCACGATTGGACGAGTTTCGCAACTATTTCCTAGATGAGAACACCCCTGGAACACACGCCCTGTTCGAAGATACGATCAATCGAATAAATATTTTAGTCCAGCGCCAATTCGCCAAAAACCGACGTTTTTCGAACTGATTTCGTTGCCTTTGGCGTCCACAATGTCGAGTTTGGCATCGGTGAACACATAATCAGCTTCGAAGTTATAGATCCAGTTTTCATTTGCAGAGAGGTCAATCCCCACGCCTAATTTAACCGCGTATCCATCGTGAGCTACGGCTCTTAAGTTTAGAGCATCTAACCCACCCGTACCACGTGTTTTCACGAAGAGCCCACCCAGACCCAAAACACCGTACAGCACCGGCGATTCAGTGGTCGCATGGTAAATCATGTCAAAAAAAACCGGCGTTAAAGAGAGACTTCCTGCGTGAATATTGGCACTGGTATCAGACTTGTTTACTTCAAAGCGAGAATCCGCAAAACCCCCTGAAATACCAACCCCGAAGTTTTTGTTTAGGCCATAGGCGAGATCGCCACCCCAGTAAGCGGCGGTACCCATGGTGGCATGACTTGGTATTTTATCAGCAACGTTGAGGGCAGCCTCAAACCGGTGTACCCAGTCCTTGCCCGCATAGGCGTTTAAGCAGGAAAGCAACATTGACAGAACAAGAAGAGCGCATTTGCGGTTCATTCGACCTCATTTTTTTATTTGGAATTAAAACAATGATAACGCCTTTCGAGCCTTTTTTCAATTATTTTTGACCTTCCCCAAACGAAAAAAGAAAAATGAAATCGATTTCTCGATCTCGCCTATCCTAATTTCTACTCGATTAAAAACTCCCCCGATTGGACAATCTTCGCAACTGCTTCTTGCATGGCAACCCCTACGAGGGAGATACGAATCTCAAAATGAAGGCTATGTTACTTTAAAAAAACAGATAAGAATGCTTTTAAATCGGTTTGACGGACATTTCGGTATTATTCTTTCTCATCCTTGAATAGTCCCTTTGTGAGACCGTTGATATCCATCAGACTTGTGGTATTCTGACCTACCGGCACCACAAACGTTCTGAACGTAGACGGCAATGATTCGGCAAACTTAAGCGCCACCACATTTTTACCGCCACCCAATGCCTCTGCCTGTAAACGCTTTCCTTCCGCATCAGCCTTGTACTTGGCTAACTGGCCGGCCGCCTCTTGTTCGAGTTTGTAGCGCTGAGCGTCCGCTTCTACCTTCATAGATTCGGCTCTGCCTTGAGCTTCCTGAATGGCTTTGAGTTTCTCTCCTCGCGCCTCCGCTTCCACTCTCAACGCTTCTTGTTCTTGTGACAAGGCCCTATTTTTGTTGACCTCCACGTTTTGAGCGGCCAGCTTCTTTTGCTCAATGGCCTTTTGAAACTCCGCCTCGAATCTGAAATCTCGCATCAAGGTATCCTGAATATTGATCGCGGGGTATTTTGAGAGAGCCTTGATCAGTTTTTCTCTGATGGAGCTTTGGATCTCTTCTCTTACCTTCCCTTGATACATCTGTTCGGCAAAGTACTGACCGATCGCGATCCTGGCCTCCGACCTTACCTGAGGCAGAAGAATCTGATCTTCATAATTTTGACCAACCTCTTGATGCAAGAGGGGCACGTCTTTTGCGTTCAATGAATAAATAACTGTTATATCCACATCAATTTTCTGGCCATCTTTGGTCTTAAGTGACATATTCCATTCGTTCGCGTGGGCATCGGAAGCCATGGAATCATGCGGAAAAGAACGGGCGGACACTTTATACACCACCATATCGGTGATCCAGCGATTGAAGAAATGATATCCTACCCCTCTTGGCTCAGGGTTAATTTTACCCGCGACTTTGTTTATTTCCACGGCCACCTCGGTCGGATGAACGTTGACCCAGCCGAACGTCAAGACAACTATACTCACGAGTGCCAATCCCACTGCCCCGCCGATGCCAAATTTCATAATTCTCCTCCCCATGTTTGCTGCATTCTCTTTCATGGCTCCATTTTCTTTGTGTTTTTGATCATTCCTGAGCCAGCTATTTAATATTTTAAACAGCCAATTTCCTCTGATCTTTTCGATACCTCCATGCTCTATGAGTATGTCCCGCAAAATATTGACGGCGACATATATGGCAAAAACAACAACCAAAGACACCAGAAATTTGAGCACGCGACATCATCTCCGTTTGAAATATTGTACCATGGTCTGTTTTAGACTATATTAAATAAATACCCTCTGCAACTTTTTAAATTGCAGAGGGTTAGGATTTAAAAACTCCCACGATTGGACGAGTTTCGCAACTGCTTTTTATATGGGGACTTATCGCAGGACCTTATCCTAAAGCGAGTATAAGTCTAGCGTTATCTGTGGTTCGGCGTTTTCCAAGGGAGGATGCTTCCATTATTTTCCGCATTTTATATTTTCAATTCCGGCCTGCCCGTATCGCGCCTGCCTTCGCGAATTTGCAAGATGGCTTCGTTAGCCAAATGCGCATACCGCTTTTTTATTTCCAAAAGCTCCTCTTCGGTCAATTCTTCGATATCCAAAAGCGAATTGTGGGCGCCTTCGACCGACCGAATCAGCTCATCCAGTTTAAGCTGCATGGCATGGCTGTCTCTGTTCTGGGTGTTTTGGATGAGAAACACCATCAGAAACGTTACAATCGTCGTACCGGTATTGATGACAAGCTGCCAAGTATCGCTGAAGTGAAAATAGGGCCCCGTTACGATCCAAATAAGAATCACGGCCACCGCCAGGATAAACGATTTCGGATGTCCGGTCGCCCGGGAAGTCGCTTTCGCAAAATCTGAGAACACACTTTTACGATACATGCAACACCTCCACTAACCGTTTTTCAGGTATTCTTGACATTACCCCTTGAACTTTTATATTCGATAACAGTAACGTCTCTATTGAGTTACACCAATAAAACTCCCCGAACTGCATCCTTTGCGAACTATAGCATTCGAAATAACCAGAAAGCAAGGAATGGGCTATATCGCAACTTCAACAGCTATGCGCGCAAAATCCTCTTCATTACGGTCAAATCCAAAAGAGTAACCTAATTTAATGGTAATTTCACGAGGAAGCGCAAACCAGATTTGAGGGATTATTGATCCTTCGTGGTTATCGGTGTTGTATCTCAATTCAGACCCGAGGCGGAGAAGACCATTGACGTTGTCTCTCACTCCGAAAGAAGGGATAAAGGCCGTATTGCCAGAATCAAACTTAACCTCCACGGGCAGATTCAAAGTAAAATTCAGTTGGCCAAAATCCTTTGAAAGAATCAAGCGAGGTTCAATACCTGTTTTTAAATGTCCCTTTTCGTCCCTTTCGGTGTTGATTTCAAGCGAAACGGCCGTATCGACGGGTTTCTCTCCTTCTTCAAAGAAACGATACCGTGTTTCAAAGCGTCCTGAATCAAATTTGGCACGTTCATGCTCGGGATCATCTAGCGTGATACGTCCATCTATCATCCATTGATCCGTGATGCCGTGTTCCAAAGCAATACTATGCCTAATAAAATTCTCCTTACTTCCTGGATTTGCCTCTTCGCTTTTATCAGGTTTCCGACCGAAATCAACAAAGTATTCAGGCTCTGTCTCCCCTTTTTCGAGAGTGACATAAACCAATGTTTCGTCAATATAATCTTCCCGATGAGCCAACACTGTTTTTGAAATACCAAGCGATGTACAAAGAACTAAAATGACACCGCAAACTTTCATCGATTGATAGGACATGTTCTAAAGTTTATCAGATTCCAATAAAAAAGCTAGGCCGAATTTCTTCAGCCTAGCCCCAAGAACTCCCCCGATTGGACAATCTTCGCAACTGCTTTCTTTACGAAAATATCCTCTACACAAACACAGCTTTGGTTATTGCTTAGGAGGTTCGGATTCGAGAGTCGACGGCTTCAAAATCGTTTTAGAGGCCTCTCCATTATTTGAGATCTCTTTCATCGATTTCTTAAACTCCCGGATTCCCTCACCAAGCGCGCGGCCCATTTCAGGCAGTTTCTTTGGACCGAATAATAGGATAAAAACAAACAGAATAACCAGAATGTGTAGCGGGGCGAATAATTCCATAGAGATTTCCTCCTTAAACAATATCGTTATAATTATTCCTGAAAGCGTGTTTATAAAGGGCTGTTGTTTCATTATACTACAAAACGAATGGGGTTTCTCCTTGTATTTGGCTTCGAGACTTATACTTAACTGGCGTGTTTCAAATTAAATCTTTTTGCAGTAAATTCGTTTTATGATTTATAATACATCCGGGAATATTTTATGATAAAGAAGGCTGTCATATTCTGGTTTTGCTTTCTCCTTGTGTCCGTATTTGCGGGGGCTGAGGAAATATCCCCCGGTCTGAAACCCATTCATATTTTGAACCGTTTAAGTTACGGTCCCCGTCCCGGCGACATTGATTATGTCAAAAAAATAGGCGTGAACGCTTATATCCGTGAGCAAATGTATCCCTCGTCGCTGTCCGAGACCGCTTCGTTAAACGAACGTCTGGAAAAACTCGACACCCTCGGCCTCTCACCAGTCGATTTATTTCTTCGCTATGGCCCTCCGGCCATTAAAGATAAAAAAGGCGACCCCGCCGCCTTGAAGCTTGCACGGCAAAGTGCAAAACGTGTCATGTCCGAGGCTTCCGAAGCGCGTCTCTATCGCGCATTGGAAAGTTCTCATCAGCTTGAGGAGGTGATGGTTGATTTTTGGTATAACCATTTTAATATTTTTGCCGGAAAAGGGCTCGACGGCATTTGGGCCGGTACGTTTGAGCGCGATGCGATCCGTCCTCATGTTTTCGGGAAATTTCGTGATCTTCTAGGAGCAACCACGCGGCATCCGGCTATGCTCTTTTACCTCGATAACTGGAAGAATACCGCTCCGGGAAGCCCGGGTGTTCGCAAACAAATGCAAGGCTTAAATGAAAACTACGCCCGCGAGTTGATGGAACTCCACACGCTCGGAGTCCGCGGTGGTTATACGCAAGAAGATGTGATAACCCTTGCCCGTATCATGACCGGCTGGGGTTTTCGGAAACCAGGGAAACGCCGCAACATGGATGGAGAAATGTTCTACTTCGATCCAAAACGGCATGATTTTTCTCAAAAAATATTTCTGGGGCAACCACTCACCGCAACTGGCGTCGCGGAAGGCGATGAAGCGCTTGATATTCTCGCAAGTCATCCCTCTACTGCGAAGCATATTGCTTTTAAACTTGCCCAAACATTTGTTTCTGATAATCCTCCTTCAACGCTTGTTGATAAGTTATCCAAGCGTTTTCTGGAAACAGACGGCGATATCCGGTCGGTTCTTGAAACACTTTTTAAGAGCAGTGAATTTTGGGATAAAGCGTCTTATGACGCAAAATTTAAAACACCCTACCGCTACATTCTGTCAGCCCTTCGTGCGGTGGGTAGACCCGTTGATAACATACGGGCTGTCTATGGAGTCATCCGGCAGCTAGGAATGCCGCTTTATGGCTGCCAAACACCGGATGGTTACAAAGACACGCAAGATACGTGGCTAAACGCTGACGGTATGGTTCGTCGAGTGAACATAGCAACCGCAATTGCTTCAGGAAAACTGAAAGCCTATGAAGAAGAAACGACTCCTTTAGACTTAGATTCTCTTGAGCAAAATTTGGATGGAACCCTCTCGGAAGAAACTCTTAAAAAAATTGAATCATTGCCGGCGAAACTGCGGGCGGCGATGATACTTGGAAGTCCCGATTTTATGAGACGATAATGCAAACAACCAGGCGGCAGTTCTTAAAATACGCTTCTCTTTTATTCATCGCAAGTCTCTTACCAATCGGACTCAATGGCTGGGCAGCCAGCCTCTCCCAAATTATACCAACAGGGGCAGATGCAAAACGAAAACGGCTCATCGTATTATTTCAGCGAGGCGCTGTTGATGGCCTAAATGTTGTAATACCTCACGGAGACTCAACCTACTATGATGCTCGCCCAACAATCGCTATTCGTTCGTCCGGCACAGATGGTGTTATTGATTTGGACGGTTTTTTTGGACTCCACCCTGCTCTTTCACCCTTATTGCCTTTATGGCGTGAAAAAAGCCTGGCATTTATTCATGCCGCAGGATCACCAGATCCCTCACGATCGCATTTCGATGCGCAAAAATTCATGGAAAGCGGAACCCCGGGAGTCTTAACAACACAAGACGGTTGGATGAACCGTTTGCTTTCATTGCTTCCGGGTTCACAGTCTCCGACACGCGCCATAAGTGTAGGCCCCATATTGCCATTTATTTTGCATGGGAAAATGAGTGTCGCAAACTTACCTCTGGGAAATAATTCACAAAAACCCATGCCGCTGGATCGACCCATCATAGAGAACGCGTTTGATAAACTCTATGACGGTAATGATCCCTTAAGCCAGGCTTACAAGGAGGGCCGCATAGCGCGTAAGACTCTTTTGTCGGACCTTGAACGTGAAATGGTCGCTGCCAATAATGGCGCACCGCTACCACAAGGCTTTCCCGAAAGCGCAGAAAAACTTGGAGCGCTTTTGGCCGATGATCCAAATATCCAACTGGCATTTATTGATGTCGGTGGATGGGATACGCATATAAACCAGGGGGCTGCCACGGGACAACTTGCAAACCATCTTAAGCCGTTTGGCGATGGCATTGCCCGCCTCGTCAAACGGCTGGGCCCGGTTTACGATCAAACTATTATTATGGTCCTTTCAGAATTTGGGCGCACAATTCATGAAAACGGAAATGGCGGCACAGACCACGGCCATGGAAATGTGCTCTGGTTGCTGGGTGGAGGAGTTCACGGAGGCAAAATCTTCGGCGAGTGGCCGGGTCTTTCAACGAATCTTTTTGAAGGACGAGACCTTGCAGTTACAACGGATTTTAGAAATGTGGTAAACTCGGTCCTGGCTAATAATTTTTATCTTGATGAAAATCAGCTTGGAACAATTTTTCCAACGATGGATACTATCCAACCGCTAAACGGTCTATTTATTTAAATGAAATCCCGATTTTCTTCTTGCTATTTTCCCTGTAGGATAGTCTGAAAAAAGAAAAAACCGATTTCTTGATTTTGTCTTTCCAAATTAAAAATATAAATTTTAATTCTATTAAAAACTCCCCGGCCAGGACTCGAACCTGGGACATGTTCGTTACACTTGACCCATCACTTTCGTGATGGAGTGGACTATATCATGATCCGCCACTAGAACGTCGGCGGACCCAAGGCGCTTCCACGTTGCAACTTCACAACGCGTACTCCCATTAAGGGATAGTCTCTGAACCTTTCCACCAAAGTGCGCGGTGGACTTGGCTGCGGATTACCTTAGTTCTTTCGAACCTTAGGCTTCCCGCAATTCACCCTGTTTTTCATCCGAACTTACGTTCGGAAGCTGCGTTCACTCACAGCGAACCGCTCTACCAACTGAGCTACCGGGGAAAAATTGCTATGCAATTTTTCCCTAGTCCTCACTGAGCTTGCGCCACCAAAACGCTGGCGCACCGCTTGCGCGGACCGGGGAAAATTGTGGGGCAATTTTTCTCCGCCGACGTTCTAGTGGCGGAGAAAATCACTCCTTAATTAGATTATCAAGAACTTTCCTACCATTTCCTGTCTTGAAAAATTTTTCTCGCTTCAGGGCTAAATTTTTACTGTCAAATTTTTCGGAATAAACCAGTATAAAGGGTTTATTAGCTTTCGTCCAGGAGGTGGCTCCGGAGTTATGCTCCTTTAATTTCTCCGCCAAATCCTGAGAAGTTATTCCGACGTAACGTTTGCGAGACTTTGAACTTTTGAGTACGTATATTTGATACATTTTAAATAACAAAAGGACACAAAATTCGTGTCCTTTTTACGGCGCCCCGAGATCCTTCGCTTACGCTCAGGATGATTCGAATCGAAAATACTCGATTCGAATCAGTTCGCGCCGCCAGTATTATTGGAAGTTTCAAAATAAAAAGTCATAAAACTGCCCGTCACCATGACACCCAAAAACGCGTTTACAAAACTGCTTAAGACCGCAAAAATGATTTGCGCCGTTGGCGCCCCCTTCATCGCGGTGCTAAGCAGCGCAAAGAATAGCCCCAAAACAACCCCGACCCAGAAACCGATCACGATCAAAATAAGCGCGATGCCTAGAAGCTTGAGCAAATTATTGCGGATAAGCGAGATACTACCCTTCACCGACGCGATGACGTCTTGTCCGCCGACCACAATAAAATAAGGCGCCAGAAGCATCAGGATCCCCACATAGATCCCGATGGCCACGACGATCACCGCAAGAACTACGCCAAGCATACTCGCTATGTTCGCGAGAAGCGCCACGATGAGGATAGCCACGAGAAAAAAAGCGCCTACGACAAGCGCGACCAAAAGGCCCAAAAGCAAAAGCGGAAGATAATACTTTGGCGCGGAGGCCGTGAAGCTTGAGAATTCCACCTTGCCAAGCTTCAGTTTATCCCGGACATACCCCAAAGAACCCGCTTGCATAAAAATGCTCGCCAATGCGAACAAAACCCCTAACACGATCGCCGTCGCGGGAGGACGGCCGCCCGCATTCTGAAGCTGTGGGGAAAAAAATACGTTGAGAACACTCCAAACAGCCCCGAAAACAAAAAGCGCGAGCACCAGATTCATGCTCTCCATCGCCACTTTTAAGCCCTTTTTAAGGATTCCCCGTATGGACGGCGATTTTATCAAAATGATGGCATCAATGATGGCTAAGATGCCAAAAATAGATAGGATAACAACCGGCATATCATCTCCTTATGAGTGGTTTTGACAAGACTAACAAAGCCCTTAACATGTGTCAAGGTCAAAGATGGATAAGGGCTTTATACCTCATGTCTTTGTTTGAAGGCGCGCGATAAAGAAGCCTTATCCGCGAATTCAAGGGCGCTGCCGACCGGCACGCCATGCGCGATACGGGTGACCTTTATTTTCAGGGGTTTCAGCTGTTTCATCAGATAAAACGAGGTCGCGTCGCCCTCGGTATCGGAGCTTGTCCCGAGGATCACCTCTTTGATCTCATTTTTCTTGACACGCGCCAGGAGCTCTTTAATCCGTATGTCCTTCGGCCCGATCCCTTCAAGCGGCGACAAAGCGCCGAGCAACACGTGATAAATCCCCTGAAAATCCCCGGCCTTTTCTACCGCGATCACGTCCTTCGGGTCCTGGACCACGCAAAGAATGCCGTGGTCTCTCGTCGGGTCCGAACAGATATGGCAAACGGGCTCCTCGCTTAAGTTAAAGCATTCCTGACAATAATGGATGTTTTCATTCACTTTGGCGATGAGCTTTGAAAGAGCCTCGATGGTCTCCTGCGGCGCGCCTAAAATATAAAACGCGAAACGCTCCGCCGTGCGCGTGCCCACGCCCGGCATTTTCGCGAATTCCTCTATCAATTGGATCATGGACTCAGGGTACGGCATAATTTGTCAATTCCTCATCTAATAATCCTGCCGCCGAAGATATCCATCGCGGATTTCATGACACCCTCGGATTCGGGGTCCGGATTTTTGGCTTCGGCATAAACCTTCCCTGCCAGTTCTTTCACGGACTCAAACTTGACCCGGATCGCCTGATCCAGCAATAAAGACAGGTGCCTCTCGATAATTTGACGGTTTGTTTCCGTTTCCAGAGATTCCCGATGAAAAGCGAGCTTCTCGGGGAACGAAATCCTCGCCACGCCTTCTTCGAGGCCAACCGGTTCGCCCTCGGCAAGGTAGGTCGCCACGGAGATCTTTTCGGCTTTAAGCGCGCGGATGAGCGGTTGCCATATCGTATCCAGCGATGTTATTTTCTTATCCGGCAGGATCGCCTTCGCGGGGATCTCCCCGGTGGGCAGCTCCTCGGTTTCCGGGATGTCCGGATCGTCTTCCTCAAGGGTTTTCTTCGTGATTTTCAGACCGGGTACCGGGGTTCCAAGCGTTTTTTTTTCCGAACATTTAAGCTGCTCC
>OBEQ011089654.1_pt1 | contig 10688 bp, 10 predicted proteins | sample 1670901 | NCBI WGS metagenome assembly OBEQ01 (sample SAMEA104232315, study PRJEB22302) | groundwater metagenome | biome: forest; feature: aquifer; material: groundwater | place: USA | collected 2011-08-07 | depth 5.4 m | reverse complement strand
CGGCGCTGCACTCCACCATCGGCCGTCATGCCGCCCGCGCCGTCCGCTGCGGCGTGATGCAGGAGGTCATGCAGCAGAACTGGCAGGCCCTGATCGACAATATCGGCAAGGGCGACATCAAGACCTTCAACAAGCCGACCTTCCCCAAGGGCGAGATCATGGGCTACGGCTTCCACGAGGCGCCGCGCGGCCTGCTGTCCCATTGGACGGTGATCAAGGACGGCAAGATCGCCAACTACCAGTGCGTGGTGCCGTCGACCTGGAACGCCGGGATGCTCTGGATCGTGTCGCGGACCTGGGTATCGCCGACGACGATGCGGTCGGGCCGCATGCGCAGCGTGTTTTTCACCAGGTCGCGGATCGCGATCGCGCCCTTGCCTTCGACGTTGGCCGGCCGCGCCTCCAGGCTGATCAGGTGCTCGTGGTGAAGCTTCAGCTCGGCCGCGTCTTCAACGGTGATCACGCGCTCGCCGGGCGGAATGAAGTTGGACAGGATGTTCAGCAGCGTCGTCTTGCCCGAACCGGTGCCGCCTGAAACGATGATGTTCTTGCGCGCCTCGACACAGACCTTCAGAAAGTGCGCCATCGGCTCGTTGATCGAGCCGTACTGCACCAGGTCGTCGGCGCTGAGCTTGTGCTTGGCGAATTTTCGGATCGTCAGCGTGGGGCCCTTCAGCGCGAGCGGCGGAATGATGGCGTTGACGCGCGAGCCGTCCTTCAGTCGCGCATCGACCATCGGCGACGACTCGTCGATGCGGCGCCCGAGCGGCGCGACGATGCGTTCGATGACGCCCATCACCGCGCGGTCGCCGGTGAAAGTCAGCGGGTGCTTGTGCAGGCGGCCGCTGCGTTCGACGTAGATCTCGTCGTAGCGGTTGACCATGATTTCGCTGACGGCGTCGTCGGCCAGCAGTTCTTCCAGCGGGCCGAGTGCGATCGCCTCGTCGAGCACCTGCTTGCACAGCAGGCCGTGATCGAGCGCAGCGGGGATCTCGGCCGCGTTTTCCTTCAGCAACTGGCGGATCAGCGTTTCGGTTTCGAGGCGCAACTTCTCGTCGCTCATGCGCGACACGTCGTGGCGGCGCAGGTCCATCGTTTCCAGCAATTGCGCATGCAGGCGCTGGCGCCATTCGAATTCGAGTTCCTTGTTTGTGGGGCCAGCTACCGTCACCAGCGCCATGCTCGCCGGACCGCGCGCGGGCTGCGCGTCGACGGGTTCAGGCGCCGGGGCCATCTGTGGCGTCAGCGGCGGCGCGCCACGCAGCGTCTGCGCCTCGGCCCGGTGATGGCGGGCACCGGCGCTGCCCGGCCGCGAGCTCGGTGACGTCGAGCGTGCGGCCTGCGCCGGGCCTTGTGCGGCGGCGCGGCCGTCCGACACCTGCAAGCGGAACGGGCCGATGCCGATCATGTCGGTGGCACGCAGCGGCCCATGCTGGACTTCGATGCGCTGGCCGTTGACGGTCACGCCGCCGAAGGCCCCCATGTCTTCGAGCAGCACGCCGCCGGGCGTGCGGAACAGCCTCGCGTGCTCCTTGCCGACGCGCCAGCTGTCCAGGCGCACCTCGTTCTGCGCGCCCTTGCCGATGACACATTCGTCGGGCACGTCGAGCACCCGGCGCTGGCCTTGCGGGTCGATGATCTGGATCTGCAGCATGGGCGGTCCCGGTGGGTGGTCGAAGGTCGCTTACTGCGACACGGCATCGAGCCACTGCGATGCGACCCAGCCGCGCTTGTGGCCGCCACCGTCGCCGTACTGCACCGCCGTCCAGCCGCCGCGCGGTTCCTGCGGCAACGCGGCGACCATGTCGCCGGCCAGCAAGTTGGCCAGCACGTCGGCGTTGACGTCGGGCGTCATGCGCAGCGCCAGGCCGTCGAGGGTCACGCGGTACTGTCGCGGCGGGGGTGCCGGCTCTTCGGCCAGCGTCAGCGATTGCGGCGCGCTCGCGCGGCCACGTAGCGCGGCGGCGAGTGGCGGCCGCAGCGGCTTGCCCACCTGGTCGCGGCGTGCGGCGGTTCCGGGGCCGGGGCGGCTCGCTGCCTGCCCGCGCGCCGGCTGGACCGCATCGGCCGGCACCCAACCATGGAGGTTGCCGACCACCACGTTGCGCCATGTCTGGGCCCCGGGCGGCTGCGGATCGGCGTGGCCGAGCAGCACCGTCGCACCGGCATCGAGTAGCAGCAGCAGTGCGCCTTGCGGGTGAGGCTCGGCGCGCAAGGCGGTGCGGTCGGCAACGACACGCAGCGGGCTACCCCCTTCGATGCGGCGCGCTGGCGGCAGTGACTGCACAGTCGCGGCAGGCTGCAGCACATTGGCGGCGCTCGACAGTGCCGCGCTGCCGATCGGCTGCGGTGTGGCCGGCGCCACCGGCACGATCGCTGCCGGCTCGATGGCCGGGACAGTGGCCTCGCCGTGCGACTCGGGCAGCGCCACGGCATCCGGCTTCTCGTAGTTCACGCCCGGCTGCAGGGGCTCGGACAGATAGGGGTTGGGCCCCATGCGTTGCTCGAGGCGCTCGGTGCTGCGCTTGATTCGATCGACCATGCCGGGCGACTGCGCGTTGACCACGGTCGGCGTCACGAACACCACCAGCTCGGTCTCCTTGTTCTGGTAGCGCTTGGAGCGAAACAGGGCACCGAGCACGGGGATGTCGCCGAGCAAGGGCACCTTGTCGACATCGTTGCCGACCTCGCGCTGCAGCAGGCCCGACAGCACGATGGTTTCGCCGTTGTGCACGTTGAACTCGGTATCGGTCTTGCGCGACAACAGGGCTGGCCCGGCAGCCGTGGAGACCGAACGGTCGATCGAGCTGACCTCCGACTGGATGGTCGCGCGGATCACGCCGCGGTGGTCGACGCGGGGCGTGATGTCGAGCTTGATGCCGTAGGTCTTGAACTGCACGTAGACCCCGTCGCGCGTCACGACGGCGTAGGGTATTTCGCCGCCGGCCAGGAAGCTCGCCTTCGAACCATTGCGCGCCGACAACTGCGGCTCGGCCAGCACAGAGGCCTTGCCTTCCTGGGCCAGCAGGTTGAGTTGCGCGTTGAGCCCCAGGTTGACCGCGCTCAGGATGTTGAGACCATTCGGCAGACGCACGATTCCGCCACCCGGCGCGGTGATCGGCGGCGCATTGTTTTGTCCGGTGCTGATGTTGATCTGGTAGGGGCCGTCGCTACCCCGACTGCCGGGCATCCAGATGCCGCCGACGGCCGCGCCGCCGGTCGACGTCCACTTCAGTCCGATGTCGCGCAACAGCGTGACGGGGAACTCGACCACCTTCACGTCCAGCATCACCATCTGCTCCCAACCGACGCGGTTGGTGAAGTTGACGATCTGCGGATAGCGCTTGGCCAGGTCCTCGATCTTGGTGATGTCGGCGTCGGACAGCTCGTCGCCCTCGACGATGATGTTGGCGCCGACGACCGAGGCCTTGGCCTTCGGAATGGTCGACAGAAAGGCCGCGATCTCACGCGCGTGGCGGGTCGTGTCGCCGGGCACGATGCTGATCTTCACCCGCTGGTAGCGCCCGTCGGCGTTCCACACGAACAGCGACGAGGTGCCCGCGCCGTTGGCGAACAGGATCACTTCCTTGTTGTCGAGTGCTGCCGCCGTCAGCAGCGAACCGTTGCCGACCGCGATGCGTGCCACCCCGGGGGCCGGGAACACACGCGACTCGCCGACGAACATTTCGATCTCGGGAATCTGCCCATCGTCTTCGGGCTTGCGGATCGGCGCGTAAGGCTGGTTCTGGATCACGGTGGTGGCCTGGCCGGACGGCTTGCGCTTGGTCGGCTTCAGGATCTCGGCATAGCCATTGCGCGGATCACTGGCCGCGGGTGCGGCCGCAGACAGCGGCGCGGCGGCTGCCTGCTGCGCCGATGCCAGCGTGGGCCACGCCCACAGCGCGGCGAGCGCCAGGGCCCAGGCGATGCCCGGCGTCGGGGCATTTGCCCGCAGCCCCGCCCCGCTGTTCTTGTCGTACGGCAGCTTCATGAATCGACCACTTCCCTCGTTCGTTCTTCGTTCTTCAGCCTGCCGCACGCCTCCTCGCGGCGCGCGGCAGGTGCGATCCCCGAGTCCCCCCCCCGTGCCCTCAGGGACGCTTCATTGCAGCCGCGATCGCGCTGGTGCCGATCGCCGCAGCCGGCGCACCCGGCATCGCGCCGGCGCCGCTCACGTTGTTGGCGGCGTTTTGTGCCGCCTCGATCGCAGCTCCCATCGACTGGATCGCGCTCTCGGCGTTCGCTCGGCGGGCGTCGTGGCTCACGTATTGGCCGAGCTTCAGCCCTTCGGGCGGCAAGCCGGAACCGCCGCGGCCGCCGTAGAGCACCGGCACCTGCCGATCGGCCTCGGAGGTGGCCACCGCCGCGCCGTCTTTCATGCCGAGCAAAGCAGCGATGTCGCCGCGTGCGTTGCGCAGCGGCTGCTTGTCCTGCGGGTTGCGCAGCAGTGCGGTGATTCGCCCTGCGTCGCGGCCGACGATCACGTACTGCGCCTGCTCGGGCGTGGTGTCGAGCGTGACCGTGGAATACGAGCGCCGCTCGCCGCTCTTCGGGTCGTCGACAACGCGCTGGCCGGTGGCCAGCACCTGCACGCTCTGCAGCAGCGGGAACGTGAGCTTGCGGCCTTTCTGGTCGAGCGAGACCATCAGGTCGATCACATCGCCGGGTTCGAGCATGCCCGAGATGGAGCTGATCTCGTCGACCGGCACCGTCAGGGCGCGCCGGCCGGTCTCGACGCGGGCCGAGAAGGTCGGCGTGCGCTTGCCTTCCATCAGGCCCCACAGGATCATTTCGCCTCTCTTGACCGGGTAGGACAGCGGTTGCCCTTCGATGCGGTCGAACTGCTCGGGCGTGACCGCCACCGAATGCGCGTAGTCGCCGGGGATCTGCCGCACGACGACGTTGTCGGCCGACAGCCGGGTGCCACGCGGCAAGTCGGCCTTGGCCACCACCACCGCGACCATCTTGCCGCGCGCCCGCTGCTCGATGTCGGCCATGCGGTTGACGAAATAGCTGCGCGCGCCGACCGCCGCCAGCACGCCCAGGCCGAGGGCGACGATCAGCGCGATCCAGGTCTTGTTGCGCGCGCCGGCGGCGGCGGCGTTGAACTTCGGGAATTGCATGGGCTGTGTGTTGGAAGAGATGAATGAATCAGAGGGGCACCGACAACGCGAAGCTGATCCGCTGGTAAGCCAGCTTCAGCCCATCGATGACGATCTCGATGGCGCTGCGGCTCTTGTCGGGGCTGTCGACATCGGTGATCGGAACGAACAGCGCGATCGCCAGCGCGCCGCACACCACGACGTACTCCACCATCGCCTGGCCCGATTGGCGGCGCCTGGACCCTGGCCGTTCGACCCCCGGCATTGGCTTCACTTGAAACGCTCCACGACAGTGACGGTGTTCATGACGACGGCCGTCTGGCCCTGCGCATCGCGCGCGACCACGGCCATGGCCTCCTTGCCCTGGCCCTTGAAGAAAAGCGTGCGCCCATTCGCCACGCTGGCAGGCACGCGAGCCGCCGTGCTGTCGTCGGCGCCGGTTGCGCGCTCAAAGCTCAGGCCGTCTTCGCGCATCAGCGCCTTGATGCGCTCGATGTTCACGCTCTCGTCCTGGCGGTTGAAGAACACCAGGTGGCGCGACAGCTTGCCGCCGTCCTCCGAGCTCATCTGGCTCATCAGCTGCGAGCCCGCCGGCATGCGCGACAGCAAGCGTTCAATGGTGTCGCGCGTTTCGTCGCGCGACTGATAGGCGGCCTTCAGGTGGGTCACGGCCACCAGGCCACGCGTGCCCGGCTGCCGCCCACCGGCGTCGACGGCTTCGAGCTGCACGGTCAGGTAGTGCTCGCCCTGCAGCCGGCCGAGGATGCGCTTGCCGTCCAGGGCGTTTTCGACCAGCGGCTGGCCCAGGCTCTTGCGAAACCATGCCAGCACATCGGCCACCTCGCTGCGCGAGACGAAGCCCTGGATGCGCATCGGTGCGCCGTTCACGGTGATCTGCTGGCCGACGTCGAAGCGCTGCGCGTCACGCGGCAGCTCCACGCGCGGCCAGTCCGGCGCCTCGGCGCGCGCCGAGGCTGCTGCGGCGAGAGCGCAGGCAACGGCAGCGGCCAGGATGAAGGGGCGTGGGTTCATCGGCGGCGTCAGTTCTTCTGCAAGCGGTCTTCCGGCACCACGTCGCGCCAGAAGTCGAGCCGGCCGAGGCGGGGACCACTGATGCCACCCGGGTATTCGATGACCGTCACCGCGGCATCGACGATGGCCGACGGCCCCTGCAGCGCACCGACCGGAAAGATGGCCGGGCTGCCGGCAATGCGCGACTCGACCTGACTCGGCCCACGCCCCGTCCAGGGATCGATGAGAACGCTGGTGCCGCGGGTCACAGCGAGCTTGATCGTGTCGAACGGCTCCAGGCTCTTGATGCCGGCCGGCAAGTCGGCCAGCGCCACCGACACGTTGGCGCTGTAGACGCCACGCGCGTTCAACCCCAGCGGGCCACTCAGCGTGAACGGAGTTCCGTCACGGGCAGCGCTGAAGCCGTCACCGTGGGTCGCGCCCGCAGCGCTGCCGTAAGAGACCGTGACATCGCTGAAAGTCTTGATCAAGGGCTTGTCGTTCGGGTCGCGCCAGAACAGGTTCTGGTTCGCCTTGAAGTCGCCCGCCACGTCGCCGGTCTTGATCGGCGCGTCGGAATTGCTGAAGAAGCGCCGGCGCACTTCATCGGCCAGTTCGGCTTCGGGTTTCCAGCTGCTCATGCTGTCGTTGCGCGCCATCGCATCGAAAGCCACGTAGCGGCTGGCCAGCTGGGTGCTGTGGCTCACGTCCTGGTACTTGGCAATCATCGGGACCAGCAGGAACAGCGGCACCAGCGCGAGGGCGATGACCAGGAACTCGGTCAAGGCCTGGCCGCGCTGGCGGCCGGCGCCGGAACGCACCGTGTTCATTGCTTCAAGCCTTTCGGGGTCAGCAGGCGCATGCCGTCCGGCACGACAAACAGGCTGGCCGCAACGAACTGGCCCAGCACGACCTCCTGGGCCCGCAGCGTCAAGGTGGGAGGGACGGAGTCGGCCGCCAGCAAGAGCCCCGGAACGCCGATGTTGTGGGCGCTCGACAGAATGGGAAACGGACTGTTGGGCCGCGCGACGCACCACTCGGACTTCATGAATTCCGCGCGATGAACCTCACAGCGCAGGCCGGCAATCACCTGGGTCGCGCCGGTGGCTTGATGGGCGAAGGCTGCCGCCTTCGCCGCAGCCTGCTGGCGAACCGGATCGAGCTGCTGCCACATCGCGCGGCCCGATTGGGAGACATCTGGCGGCGGCTCGGCCTGCGCAATCGCCAGCCGCCGTGCCTCGGCGTCGGGTGCGCGAACGGGGTTCGGCGTCCAGCCCTGGGCGCCCGGACTGCACACACCGCGCGCCTCCTTCTTGTCGAGGTCGATGCTGCACGCTCCCGCCGCGAAGTACAGCTCACGCAGACGGCGTGTCACGGCCACCACGCCGCAGTCCTTGGAGTCGACGCGATAGTCCAGCAGACGCCTGTCTTCGGTCACGCGCTGGTCGGCGTAGTAGGCATCGATCTCGATGGTGGAAACGTTGGTGGGCAGCGACGGCGGCAAGGGCTTGGCGGGCAAGCCGAGACTCGGGTTGTGCTTGGCGCAAATGCCGTGCAGGGTGATCAGGGTGTCGCGCAGTTGCGCTTGGTCGCCCGACGTTCCCGTCAATCGGACGTGGTGCGCCAGCACGTCGGCGACGCACGCATGGGTAGCAGCCGCGCACGCCACTCCGGCCAGCCAGGCCAGCGCTGGGGTGCGCGGGCGGCGGGGGCTGCGTTGCATCGGCACGCTCATTTCGGCATGGGCACGAAGACGCCCTGCAGCGCCTGCGCGGCCGTCAACGCGGCGTCTGAGGGTGTCATCAGGCGGACCTGCCAGTACGGGTTGAACAGCGAGCCGATCTCATGTGGCTTGCCGATCGATTCGCCGTAGACGTTGTTGCGCACGTCGATCGGCCGTTCGAAGTACACCTCCGACGCCGCCACCGCGGTGTAGACGTCCGAGGCTGCGTTGGCGGTATAGGCGTTGAGCCGCGGGCTCGGCAACATCGCGGAGCGTGAGCCCGACGTGAGCGTCTGGCTCTTCTCGCGCCGCAGTCGGATGGCGAACTTCAGCCGCGGGTCTTCCGCAGCCTTCAGCACCGCGTCGGAAAGATCGTAGAACCTGGGCAGGCCGGAGTAGCCCCAGTCCGACGCGGCGGTGGCCACCGCCAGACCGAACGAATCGGGATTGGTCGGCAGGGCCCAGTCATAGTGACTCGGATCGAGGTCGATGGTCGCGTTGTCGGCAGCGGTCTGGGCGCCCCACGCCACCGGGTCGCTGGCCAGGCCCATGCACATCACGTCGGTCTTGTTCTTGGGCACCCAGCGCTTTTCCGACAGCGTGTCCACGGCTTTCCACTCGTCGTAGCCGATCATTTCGGTGCCGCCGCGCCGGTCGAGCCAGTCGAAGCGGCCCGACAGCGTGGCTGACAGGCAGTCGCTCCACAGGGCCGGTAGATCCCAACTCCTGCGCCTCACGAACGGGTCTCTGTTGGCCGACGTCTTGGCAACCTCGGCGAAGCGTTTGCGGTCGTCACCGGCGTAGCGCGAAACGAAGCTGGTGAACTCCGTGCCTGTCAGCGGTACGTCGTCCACGATCACCGTGCCGTCGTCCCGATAGTTCGCTCGGGCGACCTCGTCCATCACCTCCTTGCGGGCAGGCAGCAGCCCCAGGTAGGCGGCCTGCTGCGCGGCGGCCAGCGCAAGAATGATCTTGTCGGACGTGCGGGCCAGGTCCCCCAGCGCCCCGCTCTGGACGAGGCTGCTGTTCGCCGTGGGCCCAAAGGTCTGGGCCGCGAAATACGCCGGGTAGTACAGCGCGAACTTCGGGTTATTCAGCACCCAGCCGAAGCTCGCCATATTGTCGGTGTGCTGGACCCAGGACGACAGACTCGTCAGCTGCGCAATAGCGACGGTATTGGCCACCATCGCTCGATTCGTATAGGCATCGAAATTCAAGATGCGCGCGTGCATCACCCCCGCGCTATAGGCCACAGCATCGGTGGTATTGACGAGTTTCGTTTTCTCGCGGGTCAGTTGGCCGGTGTTGAAAAGAAAGAAGAGCGAGGCCAAGCCGATCATCAGGAAGAATATTCCGTAGATCAGTGCTTGGCCCTTTTGGACGGCCTTCCTCCCAACACGCGGCCAGCTCCTCGCGGAGCCGGCGCGTCGCATGAAGTTCGCCTGCGGAGGGCTTAGTTCGCGGTGCCGCGGGTTACGTTGTCGTTGTAGTCGCCCAAGCTGCGCTTGGCGACTTCATCGGTTTGTGCCTTGGTAGCGGACTTTTGCGCAGAGGTAATGGAATCCGCCGCATTCTGGCCCGAAACTTCGCGCGCGATACCCGCCGTCTGGCTGCGCACTGTCTGGCCGAAGAGCTGGTAGACGGCAATGGCGGCTACCGCGATGAGTGCGACGATGACGATGTACTCCGTCATGCCCTGACCATATTGCCGGCCCTTGCTGGTACGTGTTGCCATGAAATTTCCTCCTCCGGGTTTGGAATTACGAAATTCGCAGAAATACTCGATCAACAAACCGAAATGGTGGCCAAGAACATCAAGCTGCATTTCGTCGAGAAGAATAACGGTCGCCCTGTGACCTTCGATATCCCACGTTCAAGGGACCATTTTTGTTTCATACTGAAACGATTGAGTGAGTCTCAAGCATAGACTTACGTTTCCAGTCAGATTCGATACTTGCGGGCAGTGCTTGGCGTGGTAGGCGGGCGATTCGCCACCTCATCAGTCCATCATGACTTTTTCGTTAGCGCCGCGGCGCTACACTCGCGGCGTTTCCATCAACAGCCACTGGATCTACACCATGTACCGCTGTGCTCTCGCCGCCGTCGCGGCCGTCTGCATCGCCGCGCCCGCCGCGGCCCAGCAGTTCCAGCGCACCTTCCCCCAGACCGCCTTGCGCGGCTCGCTGACCATCGTCGCGCCACCCGAGATCCTGCTCAACGGCCAAGCGGCGCGGCTCGCGCCCGGCGCGCGCATTCGGACCCAGCAGAACATGATCGAGCTGTCGGGCGCGCTGACCGGGTCGAAGTTCCTCGTGCACTACACGACCGACATTTACGGCCTGGTGAAGGAGGTGTGGATCCTCACCCCCGACGAAGCCGCGCGCCGGCCCTGGCCGACCACCCCCGCCGAAGCGCAGAGCTGGACCTTCGATTGGCAAGCGCAGACCTGGAGCAAGCCATGAAGGTCTTCATCAAGACCTTCGGCTGCCAGATGAACGAGTACGACTCGGACAAGATGGCCGACGTACTGCACGCCGCGCAAGGCTACGAAAAGACGAGCGACGTCGACGAGGCCGACCTGATCCTCTTCAACACCTGCTCGGTGCGCGAGAAGGCGCAGGAGAAGGTGTTCAGCGACCTCGGGCGCGTCAAGCACCTGAAGTCCAAGGGCGTGCTGATCGGCGTCGGCGGCTGCGTAGCGAGCCAGGAAGGCGCGGCCATCCTCGAACGGGCGCGACACTTCTTCGCCGCGGGTGTACGGCACGACGCAGTAGCTGCAGTACTTCGAGCACCCTTCCATGATCGAGACGAAGGCGCTCGCGCCCTCGACACGGGCCGGCGGCAGGGGGGCG
>OBEQ012436770.1_pt1 | contig 10692 bp, 5 predicted proteins | sample 1670901 | NCBI WGS metagenome assembly OBEQ01 (sample SAMEA104232315, study PRJEB22302) | groundwater metagenome | biome: forest; feature: aquifer; material: groundwater | place: USA | collected 2011-08-07 | depth 5.4 m | reverse complement strand
GTGGACACCGTCAGCTTCGAGGAGCCGAAGAAGGAGGAGGGCGAAAAGAAAGACGGGGCCGAGAAGAAAGAAGGCGAGAAGAAGAGCGGCGACACAGACAAGAAGGAAAAGAAAGAAACCGAGCTGAAGGAGAAAAACCCCCGCGTTCAGGAAATCGAAGTGAGCGTGGAGGCGCCGCGCAAGAAGCCCAGGGGCACAATCGTGCTGCGCGGCGCGACGGTGGTGACCATGCGCGGCGACGAAGTGCTGAAGGACGCCGACGTGGTGGTCACCGATAACCGCATCACGTCGGTGGGCAAGCGCGGGGCGGTGCCTGCCGGGGCGCGCGTGATGGACGTGCGCGGAAAGACGGTCGTGCCCGGTTTTGTGGACACCCACGCGCACTGGTTTGAAATCCGCCGCGGCATCATGGACGTGCAGAATTGGAGCTTCCTGGCGAACGTCGCCTATGGCGTTACCAGCGGCCTCGACGTGCAGACCTCCACTAACGACATGTTTGCCTACCAGGACCTGGTGGACGCCGGCGAAATCCTGGGCCTGCGCGCCTACTCAACCGGCCCGGGCGTTTTTTCGGACAACAACTTCCAAAGCGTGGACGAAGTCAAAGGCGTGCTCACGCGGTACAAAAAATACTACCGCACGCGCAACATCAAGAGCTACATCGTGGGCAACCGCAAGCAGCGCCAATTCATGGTCGAAGCCAGCAAGGAACTCGGCATGATGCCCACCACCGAAGGCGGCCTGGACCTGAAACTCGATCTAACGCACGTGATAGACGGCTTCCACGGCAACGAACACACGCTGCCCATCACCCCGCTCTATAAGGACGTGGTGCAACTCTTCGCGCAGTCGGGCACGGCGGAAACGCCCACGCTGATCGTCGCCTACGGCGGGCCCTGGGCCGAGAACTACTTTTATGAGAGCACCGAGGTGCACGACAACGCGAAGCTGAACCGGTTCACCCCGCATAACGTCCTGGACCAGAAGACCAAGCGGCGGCCGTATTGGTTCCGCAAGGATGAGTACGCCTTCCCGCAACATGCCGAGCAGGTCGCCAAGATCCTGCGCGCCGGCGGGCGCGTGGGCATCGGCAGCCACGGGCAGTTGCAGGGTCTGGGCTACCACTGGGAGATGTGGGCGCTGGCCAGCGGCGGGGGCAAGCCGATGGAAGTGCTCCGCGCGGCCACGCGGCTCGGCGCCGACATTGTCGGCCTGGGCGAGGATATCGGCAGCATCGAGCCCGGCAAGCTGGCTGACTTGGTCATCCTCGACAAGAACCCCCTCGACGATATCCACAACACGAACACGATTCGCTACGTCATGAAGAACGGCGAGCTCTTTGAGGGTGATACCCTGGACCAGATTTGGCCGGAGAAGAAACCCTTGCCGCAGCTCTGGTGGTGGACCATGGATAAGCCGCCCGCGGAGGGTACAGCCTCAAAGCCTTAGCCTCACGGTCCCAGAGGCACTACATGCGTTTCTGGGGGTGCAGGCCTCCGGTGGCCCCCGCACGAGGCCAGGCTCTCGCGCAGCAATTCGCCCACTCCGCGCGAGGCTCCCTCTCCGCATGTCAAGGTCTGCCACTCCCGCGCGCCCCAGCGCGGCGAGCGCGAAATTGAGGCAGTACTTCCGTACCAAGAAATGGAACTCGCAGGCTATCGACCGGTTCCATCCCGCCGGGCAGAATGGCCTCGTGCTTGGAGTTCGCTGCGGCTGCAGAAGAGCCAACTAACAGAATCGTACTTGCCTTTGCCGCGCGGACTTCGACGCACCTTGAACCCTCCATCACCCCACGCCCTGAGCGGCCGGCACCCCCACCGGCCGCTCCTCTTTTTTTGGCTTGACTTGCGCGAGGGACCTTCGCGATGCACTCCCCCGGGAGGCAAGCCGGAGCGGCCATGCATCGCGCCGGCGGCGAACCGCGCCGTATCCTCGATAACCCCCACGCCCTGAGCGGCGACATTTCTTGCTCGCCCCGCTGTGCGGGGCTGTGGCCCCACCGGCCGCTCCTCTTTTTCTGCGGAGTACGGGCCCGGCCTTGCTAGTACGCCAAGATTCCACTTGACAACGTTCCCTGAGAGGGCTATTTAGCGCCCATAAGGTCTGGGGTGGTTTCAGCCTTTTCCAGCGTGGGAGATGGGGTGTCTCCGCCACGGAACAGACTGGAGTCCGAATTGTCTGCATTTTTCATGGGCAATACGAGTCAAGGGATTCGATTCTTAGGGGGTGGGGAATGAAGACTGTGCGTTTGAGCCTAAGTGTGCTCGCACTGTTGGCTGCGGTCCTGATGCCGGTTGGCGGGGTGGCCTGGGCGCAGACCGGCACGGCGTCAATCTACGGCGAGATTACGGACCCCAAGGGGTTGGCGGTAGTGGGTGCAAAGGTCACTCTCACTCATGCTGCCACGGGCTTCACCCTAACAGCGGAGACGGATCAAACCGGAGGTTACCAGTTCCTTGGCCTGCGGCCCGGCATTTATGGGCTGCGCGTGGAAAAGAGCGGCTTCCGCACAGCGTTCCGTGAAAAGATCGAACTGCTGGTTCAGATAAAGTCCAAGCTGGATATTGCACTGGTAGTCGGCGCGGTCACTGAAACTGTGACCGTCTTCGAGGCGGCCACGCCGTTGAATACCACCGACGCCAGCATGGGGAACGCCTTGAGCGACATCCAACTGCACAGCATCCCCATGGAAGCGCGGGACCCGGCGGCCTTGCTGAGCTTGCAGCCTGGAGCAGTTTTTCTTCCCACGGCTATTGCGCCACAGTTGGACTCGCGCAGCGGCTCCATAAACGGCAGCCGCAGCGACCAGAGCAACATCACTCTTGACGGCGTGGACAACAACGACCCGCAATTCGGCGTCGCTTACCGGGGTGCCATACGAATACCGTTAGATGCGATTCAGGAATTCCGTGTGACAACCTTGAACGCAAACGCGGATCAGGGTCGCTCCTCCGCTGCTCAGGTCGCCATGGTGACCAAGAGCGGCACCAATGACCTTCATGGCTCTGCTTATTGGACGCACCGCAACGAAGCCTTTTCGGCCAACGAGTGGTTTTTTAACAGGGCCGAAATTCCCAGGCGGAAACTGCGCAAGCAGGTTTTCGGTGGGCGGCTGGGCGGCCCCGTGGTTAAGAACCGCTTGTTTCTCTTCGGTGACTACGAGGACCGCCGCGATACGCGGGAGGAGTCTCCCGACCCGCGGCAGGTCCCCTCTTGGGCCATGCGCAATGGGTTCATCCAGTACCCATGTGCCAACGCCTCAGACTCACGTTGCGCTGGCGGCCCGGTCACCATCGCGGGCCGAACCGTCACCGTGCCAGCTAAGTCCTTCCTCCTCACCCCAGCTCAATTCGCGGCCATTGACCCTCTTGGAATCGGTGCCAACGCGCCCACCCTGGCGCTGTTCAAGCAGTACCCAGATGGCAATGACCCTGCTGGGGGTTTCGATGGGACTAATATTTTCGGTTTCCGCTTCCGCGCTCCCATCAACAACAAGTTTAGAACCGCCGTTGTGCGGGCCGACTTCAACATCGATCGCGAGGCGAGGCACCAAATCTTCTGGCGCGGGAATCTGATTGAAGACGTGATTAACGGAGTTCCCCAGTTCCCCGGCCAACCGCCCAACACGGCGCAGCTCGTTGACTCCTTTGGTATGGCGGTGGGCTATAAGGCCGTGCTGACCCCGCACGTGGTCAACAATTTCCGTTACGGGGTGAATCGCATCAAGGAAGTAACTGGCGGGTTGCAGGCTAAGTCGTTCATCAACTTCCGCTTTCTGACCGACCCCCAGGGCCAAACCGCGAGCCTCGGCCGCACTCTTCCCCAACACCAGTTGGTAGACGATATCAGCTGGATCCGCGGCACGCACACCTTTGGCTTCGGGGGCAACGCCCGGTTCACGCGCAACGCTCGGTTTAGCAATGCAAGCTCATTCCACCGATTCACCTCCAACCCTTCTTGGGTCAACGGTGAAGGTGCGGCCATTACACCCGGCGACCCGACCTGCACACGGCCAGGATGCACGGCTGTTCCGGCAGTCAACAAAGACTTCAGGGAGTCTTTCCATGACATCGCCATCAATTTGCTGGGCATGATTACCCAGGGCACTGCCTTCTACAACTTCGACCGCGCCGGCGCCACGCAACCTGAAGCCGCACCCGTCAAGCGCCGGTTCGCTACGAACGAGTACGAATTGTATTTCCAAGATCAGTGGAAAGCCACCCGATCTCTCACGCTCACCTATGGGGTTCGCTATTCACTGTACTCTCCTCCGTGGGAGACGAACGGGAATCAGGTCACCCCCACACCCAACTTGGGCGAGTGGTTCAGAATCCGTGAGGCCTTTATGAAGGCCGGCATTCCCTCCAATCAGGCCCCGGTGGTCAACTTCGACCTCGGTGGTCCCGCTAACGGTCGTCCGGGGTATTACTCCTGGGACTACAAGGACTGGTCTCCCCGCGTCGCAGCAGCCTGGACGCCTCGCTTCAAGGAAGGCGTTCTTGGCAAGATTTTCGGCGACGGAAAACTAGTCATTCGCGGCGGATACTCACTCGTGTATGACCGGGCGGGCAATAGCCTGGTGACCCAGTTCGACGACATCGGCTCCTTCGGCATGTCCACCCGCATTTTGAGCACGTTTGGCGCCTGCGATGAAGGCTTTACTCCGAGTCAGACGAAGTTTGATCCTAGCAAGCCTGCCCCCTGCCCGCGCTTTTCCGGCGACCTCTTCGCCGTGCCGCGGGCGCTGTTACCCGCTTCACCTGGTGCTAAGTTTCCCGCAACCCCACCCCGCGGTAACGATCCAGGCGGCTTCGCCATCGCCACTGCCCTTGACGGCAGCATTGTGACTCCCTACGCCCACACCATCAATCTGACCGTGGGACGAGCGCTCCCCAAGGACTTTTCGGTGGAAGTGGCCTACGTGGGCCGTCGAGGCCGTAGGCTCATGCTCCAGCGGGACCTTGCCATGCCCTTGAACCTGGTAGATCCGATTTCGGGTATGGACTACTTCACTGCGGCCCAATTGTTGGTCAAGCAAATCGAACAGGGTGTGGCCATCAGTGCTGTGGCCAAGATCCCCTACTGGGAGAATATGTATCCGAACTGGGGAACATTTGGTGTACGGGGCCTCACCAACACGCAGGAAGCCTATCGCCGCTTCCAGATCGCCTCACCTGACTATACCTTTGCGTTGTTTCGGATGGATGTGGCCTGCCCGAATCCTGGCTTGAAAATACCCTGCAGCAGGTTCGGCCAGTTCGCCTACTTCAACGACCAGTATGGCGCCCTTAGCGCCTGGAGCTCCACCGGGCGTTCTGAATACCACGGGCTGCAACTGACGGTGCGCAAGAGCCTCAGCAACGGGACCGCATTTGACTTCAACTACGGCTTTTCTAAATCGCTTGATCACACGTCTGAGGCGGAGTACGCCAGTGCTTACGGCGGACTCGGGACGGGTGGTACAACTGGGTTCCTTGTGAACTCTTGGAGCCCTGACACCTGGTACGCTGTCTCTGACTTCGATATGCGCCACCAGATGAATGCCAACTGGTACACAGAATTGCCCTTTGGGCGGGGCAAGTGGCTGGGCAAGGACGCGCCCGGTTGGCTTGACCAAGTCATCGGAGGATGGCAATTCTCAGGGCTGTTGCGCTGGACGACTGGTTTGCCAGCCACCGTGGGCAACGGACGTGCCTGGCCCACCAACTGGAATGTTACTGGCAATGCCACCTGTATCGCTACGTGTCCGGCGACCGCGACGACGGAAAACGCCCTCTTGCCTAGCGGCGACCGGGGCCCCAATATCTTCGCTGACCCCGGGGCGGCTTTTAAGGCCTTCCGCCGCAGCCGCCCTGGGGAGGCAGGGGACCGCAACACTATTCGTGGGGACGGTTACTATAGCCTTGACGTTGGCATGGGCAAACAATTCAGGCTACCTTGGGAAAGGCATAGCTTACAGTTCCGGTGGGAGGTGTTCAATCTCACCAACAGCGTGAGATTCAACACTTCGGGGATCAACATGAACTTGGGCGCCAGGAACGCATTCGGGTCATATAGGCGCGTGTTCGGGCCGGCGGACGGTGCTGCCCGTGTGATGCAGGTGTCCTTCCGCTACGAGTTCTAGCAAAAGTCGCTAGAGAGGTTCCCGAAGGCCCCTTGCCATGGCAAGGGGCCTTCTTTTTTGGGTGCGCGGTATGACAAACAGACGCGGTGTCAGCCTGGAGTGTCGCCCGGAAGCAGCGTGCGGGCGTCGGTACAGGAGCGGAAACGCCCGCGGGCGCGGGTGGAGGGCGCGGGCAGGGCGGCGGGGGGACGAGTCTCGGCCGGCCCAAGCCAGCAAGCCTACCGGGACGGCGAGCTACCTCAACCTTTTTTGACCCGCCCTCGTGCCAGCGCGCGCGCTGTGGCGCCCCGTTCGCAGGCGCAGACCAAAGCGTCGGCGTCAGTGCGGGCGGCCGCTGGGCCGGTAAGTGCCCAGCGAGCGCGGCCGCAGACGCAGGCGCGGCCCCAGCGGCGGCGGCACGTTGTGCAGCGGCGCGCCGCAGTTGCTGCAAAAGTCCGAGCGGCTGGCGCCGCCGCCCCGCCACTGGCCGCGGGCCTGGCACTCCGGATTGATGCACTGCACGGTCCAGCCCGGCAAGTACTGCACAGTACCCTCACGAACTCTTCCAGCCGGTTTGACCAGAAAAGTTGGCGGGATTGTGCGCCGGGGCGTCTGGTGTGTCAAGAGGAAAACATACAATATATAGTGCCTCTGTTGCGCAGCCTCGAGGCCCAGCAAGGCGCTCCTTAGGCGCCCACTCGGCCCGCGCTCCTTCCTTGCTGGCCGAGGCCGCTCCTTGACCCTGCGCGCCGGCCAGCAGTGCGGCGCGGGGCCGTGTAGAATGGCCAGGACATGGCAATCCGATAGATCACAAAAGGGGGAGGCGAATATGACCATTTTTCAGAAGGGTTCTGGGGACACGGGTTCAGCCTTGCGCATGGTTCCGGTGAAAAATCTCTTATCGCTAGGCATCGGGAAGATCATTCTTGGCGTAGTCGTGTTCTTGTTGCTGTGGTCCTCGACGACTTCGGTGCCCACGGGGCATGTGGGTGTGCTGACGCTGTTCGGGCGGGTGACAGGCACTGTATTGCCGGAGGGCATCCATCTCGTCAATCCGCTCATGTCGGTCAATAAGATGTCCGTCCAGACGCAGTCGATCAAGGAGTCGGCCAGTGTACCCTCCACAGAGGGCCTGATCATGTCGCTCGATACCTCGCTGATCTTCCGTCTGGACCACCGCAAAGCCGCCGAAGTGTTCCAGGGGATCGGCGTTGACTACGTGGCCAACGTGGTGGAGCCCAACCTGCGCTCGGCGATTCGCGGCGTGACGGCGTCGCACAGCGCCAATGCGCTCTACACTGGTGGGCGCGAGGAGGTCGCGCAAAGGATTCAGGACGAACTCGTCCGCGTGCTGGCCCCGCGCGGCATCGTCATCGAAAATGTGCTCCTGCGCGACGTCCAGTTGCCGATGATGCTGAAGACCTCCATCGAGGCCAAACAACAGTCCGAGCAGGAAGCGTTGCGCATGACCTTTGTCCTGCAGAGGGAAAAGCAGGAGGCCGAGCGCAAGCGCATCGAGGCGCAGGGCATAGCCGACTTCCAGCGCATCGTGGCCCAGGGCATCAGTCCGCAGTTGCTGCAGTGGAAGGGAATCGAAGCCACCGAGAAACTCGCCACCAGCGCGAATTCCAAGGTGGTGATCATCGGCAGCGCCAAGACGGGCCTGCCGCTGATCCTCGAGCCGCGGTAGCGCCCTGCGGCATCTCGCCGTAACCATTGACCCTTGGTGGTCCCGGGGAGACGCCATTCAATGCGTCAAATGACCGCGGCCGCACAGCCTCTCGTCCGCGCTGCGCCTGGCCGCATGTTTAGGTAAAATGCCCCGGCCGAGGCTTTATGGACCGCCGGCGCTGAGGTCCCCGGGGGATTCGCGTGCCCGATGAAAAACCACAATGGTTGCTCCAGATGGAAGGCATCCTCGAAGCGCTCAACGAGGGCGTGCTCATCCTGGACGATTGCCACCGCATATTGTTTGTCAACGAGCGGTTTCTTCAAATGACCGGCCGCCCGCGCGAGCACATCGAAGCGCGCACCCCGGCGCATTTCTACTCCGGCGAAGACCTGGCTTACTTGATGGGCCAAATCGAGCGCGGCGATGAGGAAGGGCGCGCGCGATTCGAGTTTTTCCTGCTGGATGCGGCCAACGAGCGGTTGCCCGTGGTGACCAGCTCGCGCACGATCGAAGACCCCGACGGCGGCCGCTTTGCGATTGTCACTTTCACCGATATCCGCGAGCAAAAGCGCGCCGAGCAGCGCCTCCGGGAAGCTAATGAAGTGCTTGAGCGGCACGCAAAGGAGATGGAGGCCGAGTTGGAGCTGGCCGCGCGCGTGCAACAGAGCTTGGTGCCGCAGGGGCTGCGCTGGGGCCGCGTCGCGGTGGAGACCTACTACATGCCTGTGCGCACCATCGGGGGCGACCTCGGCCTGGTCACACCTCTCGGAGAGACCCAGCTCAACTTGCTGGTCTGCGATGTTTCCGGCCACGGCATCAGTTCGGCGCTGGTGGCCAACCGCATCTACTCGGAGATCACCTCATTGGTCGAGCGACGCGTGGAGCTGGGCGAACTCCTGCGCCGGCTGAATCGCTTCGTCCTGCAGAAGATCCGCCTGAGCGGCTTTTTCTTCACTCTTGCCGTGGCGCGCCTGGAAGAGGGCGGGCGCAAGCTAACCTTCGCCGGTGGCGGCCATCCCCCGGCGATGTGGATCTCTCCGCGCGGGGAGTGCCGCTTGCTCGAGTCGCAAAGCACGATCCTCGGCGCGCTGGAGAATGCCGTGCCCAAGGACCCGGCCCAGCAGGTCGAACTGGTGCCCGGCGACCGCCTAGTGCTCTACACCGACGGACTCACCGAGGTATTCAACCTCCGCGGCGAAATGCTGGGGATCGAAGGATTGCAGGAGATCGTCCTTGCAGCGGCCGGCAAGCCTCTGCCCGAAATGAAGCAGGCCGTCCTCGACCAAGTGGCGGCTTGGCGCCACGGGCCCCACACCGACGATACTTCCCTGGTGCTTGTCGAGGTTCAGTGAGCAGGCGTTAAGTCCCGACCTCGCGGGCCCGCCGAGCGTGCGCGGCCACCTTGCTGCGATTGCCGCATGTGGACATCGAGCACCAGCGGCGCTTCCCATTACGCGAGGTATCGTAAAAATACAGCGCGCATTTCGGGCTGGCGCACTTGCGCACCGGGGCGCCGGGGCCTTCGGCGAGGAGCTCTGCGGCCGAGCGGGCAATCGGTGCCAGCAACCATTCTAGGCGCTGCTGGCGGGCCACAAACCCCAGCCGCCAGGCCTTACATTCCGGGGTGGTGGGAATGAGCTGGTCGTAGCCCTCCGTGAAGAGCAAGACCGAGTTCACCGGTTCGATCCACTGGGTCTGAATGGCCTGGCCACTGGCAATGGCCTCGATCGCGTTACATATTCCCCAGCGAAGCTCCCGAGCCGTCGCCAGGGCAGCAGAAGCGTCCGGCCCCGCGCTGCTTCCTAGGTTCCGAAGACTGTCCGCAGTAGGTGCATCCAGAATTCCTACGGCCACAAAGAATCTTAGCAAGTCAGTCCAGGAGAAAATGGCGGCTGGCGAACCTTCGGACGCATTGGCAAAATCAATGCATAATCTGTTTCCTGTCAATAGGAACCGTTCCTTCAAAGAATGCTCGTCGGCGCGATGGCGAGCAGGATTCATCCCCGGGTCGCTAACTACTATACTCTATTAAACAGGTTAGTAGCCAGAGGTCTCTGTCACCCCGAAAGGTGAGCTTCCAGTGTGGCCGAGATTGGTTCACAGCGCGATTCACACGTCTGGGTGGTATGCGTTAGCATCAAATGGAAGGTCTGCTGAGGTAGGGAGGAGAGATGAAGTTTTGGATTGGTCTGGGCGGGATGATGCTCGGCGGTGCGGTTTTGCTTGCCCCGGTCGCGCGCCGTGGTCCGACGACGGGGCAGGAGCAGGCGACGCAGATAGTGCGGCCCGAGGGGGCGCGCACGCCGGTTCTGGTCGAGTTATTCACCTCCGAAGGCTGCTCAAGCTGCCCGCCAGCCGATGCCCTGATTGCGCGTCTGGATAAGTCGCAGCCGGTGGCGGGCGCGGAGATTATCGCGCTCAAGGAGCATGTGGACTACTGGAACCACCAGGGCTGGCGCGACCCGTTCTCTGCGGCACAATTCAGCAAACGGCAAAACGCTTACGCAAGCGCGTTGGGGAGCCACCAGGTTTATACGCCGCAGATGGTCGTGGATGGGCGCGCCGAGTTCGTGGGAAGTTCGGAGTACGAGGCACGGCAGGCGATTGCCGCCGCGGCCCGCGCGGTGAAGCTGCCCATCCATCTCGAATGGGCCCCGCGCGCGGCAGCAGAGAGCATCAGTTTGCAGGTGCGCGTGGACGCCGCTGGCCAACTCCCGCGCGACGATGCCGCGGAAGTCCTGTTGGCCATCACCGAAGATGGCCTTCACTCCGACGTGCTGCGCGGCGAAAACGCAGGGAGGAAGTTTGAGCATTACGCAGTGGTGCGAGAGCTGAAGCGCATCGGCAGCATACCCGCGCAATCCCCTGCCGCATTTACGAGCCAACCGAACGTCGCTCTCGACAAAGCGTGGAAGCG
>OBEQ011998446.1_pt1 | contig 10692 bp, 10 predicted proteins | sample 1670901 | NCBI WGS metagenome assembly OBEQ01 (sample SAMEA104232315, study PRJEB22302) | groundwater metagenome | biome: forest; feature: aquifer; material: groundwater | place: USA | collected 2011-08-07 | depth 5.4 m | reverse complement strand
GCGGTAGCCTACAATACGTGTGATGCCCTCCTCCACAGTCTCGCGTTGGTGGTTCCTCAGGCTGCTCGGCGTCAGCTACCTCATCGCGTTCCTCTCGCTCGGCCCCCAGCTGATCGGCCTCGTCGGGCACGAGGGGATCGTGCCGGTCGAACAGCTACTGCAGGCGGCGCGTCTGCGCCTCGGCCCGGAACGGTATGCGCTCCTGCCAACGGTCTGCTGGCTCTCGGCCAGCGATCCGTTCCTGCGCGGGGTGTGCGCGGCGGGCGCGCTCCTCTCGAGTCTGCTCATCGTCGACGTAGCCCCGTCGCTCGTCTTGGGCGGCCTCTGGGTGCTCTACCTCTCGCTCGTCAGCGTCTGCCGCGACTTCCTCGCATTCCAGTGGGACAACCTGCTCTTGGAAGCCGGCTTCCTCGCGATCTTTCTGGCGCCGCTTCGGCTGCGCCCTCGCTCCACGGGTGACGCGCCGCCCTCGCCGGTCGTCGTGTGGCTGCTGTGGTGGCTGCTCTTCCGGCTGATGGTCTCCTCCGGCGTCGTGAAGCTGGCCAGCGGCGATCCTTCCTGGCGGCACTTGACGGCGCTCACGTTCCACTACGAGACGCAGCCGCTCCCGACATGGATCGGATGGTACGTCCATCAGTGGCCGGTGTGGTGGCAGCAGGCGTCGTGCCTTGCGATGTTCGCTGTCGAGCTCCTCGTCCCCTTCCTGATCATCGGACCGCGACGGCTCCGTCGCATGGCATGCGCGATGCTGGTAGCGTTCCAGCTGCTCATCGCGGCCACCGGCAACTACGGGTTTTTCAACCTGCTCGCCGTCGCGCTGTGCGTGCTGCTGCTGGACGACGCGGCCTTCCCGCGGCGCTGGCGCGAGCGCCTGGCGCCTCGCGAGGCGGCGGGCGGCGCGGAACGGCAGTGGCCCGCCTGGATCCTCGCGCCCCTCGCCGGCGCGATCCTCCTCGTGAGTGCGGTGGAGCTGAGCGGCATCGTGGGGCTGCAACGCGCATGGCCGTCTCCGGTGAGGACGCTCGCGGCATGGGCGCAGCCGTTTCGGACCGTGAACGGCTATGGCCTCTTCGCCGTCATGACGACGTCGCGCCAGGAGATCGTCATTGAGGGCAGCGCGGATGGGACGCGTTGGCTCGCCTACGAGTTTCGCTGGAAACCAGGCGAGGTGGCGCGCCGGCCGGCGTTCGTCGCCCCGCACCAGCCCCGCTTGGACTGGCAGATGTGGTTTGCCGCGCTCGGCACCTATCGCGAGCAGCCGTGGTTCCTTCCGTTTTGCGAGCGGCTCCTGGAGGGATCGCCCGCCGTGCTCTCGCTGCTCGCACGCAATCCCTTCCCGGCGACCCCGCCGCGCTACCTCCGCGCTCTCGTGTACGACTACCGGTTCACGACGGCGGACGCGCGACGCGCCGAGGGCGCGTGGTGGCGCAGGACCCGGAACGGTCTCTATTGTCCCATCCTCTCGCTCCGTCAGGAGTGAGCGTTGGGGCCTCGACCGGTCTTCTTGACATCTCTCGACGATGGGAGTATACCTGGACCAAGGATACCACCCATGCGACATGGTGCGCGGCTGCGTCAGCTCTCTCTCCTTCTCATCAGCGTCAGTATGGTCATGTTCGTGCTCGCCGTCATCTTTTCGCGCGTCCGGGTCGACGTCGATCAAGAGGCCTCCTTCGAGACGGACGAAGCCTCCTTCGCCTACGCGCTCGGGAGCGGGTTAGCCGCAACCCCGCCGGTTCCCCAGCCCATCCAGGTGGCGCTGACGGTGGTGGGCATCGATGCCCCCCGCCGAGCGGCAACGCCGTGCACCCCCGTGGTGGTGCGAAATCCTGCACCTCGCGCTCCCCCACTCGTGTCCTAACGACCAGCTCCTCGCCTGAGGGTGGAACCGCTCAGGACTGCAGCACATGACCGGAGTCATTACGCTTACACTGGAGAGGGAGGGCAGATGAGACGGGTGTTGGGTATATGGGTGGTCGGGGCAGCGCTGGTAGGAGCGACTCAAGGGTTTGCGGCCGACACGGCGACGATGGGGACAAAACCGAGCGGGGAGACGACGAGCACGAAAGCGAAAGCCACGACCCACTCGACTCGGTCGCGCGCAACGACCAAACCCCGCCACCCGACGCGGTCCACCCCTTCCAGCAAGTCGACCAAGAAGCCAAAGACGAACACGCAGAGCCAGCACACCACGGCACCAGCTGGGACTGGAGCTGGAACAAGCACTGGCACGAGCACCCCGAAGTGACGGAGCCTCACACCGCCTTGGGGCGGATGTGAGCTGCGTCAGTCGATGGGGCATACATTGAGAGCTGGAGGATCGCCCATGAGAGTCAGCTGGATTCACGGGATGGTGTCGATGGCGATGACGGTCGGAGCAGGATCGGCCGTGTTGGCGGCGGAGCAGGCCGGCCAGTCGAAGACGATGCAGTCCGTGCCAGGAGCCGCGCCGTCGACCGCGGCGAGCCCGACAAGTACCGCGGTTTCGTCCTCAGCCACAACGAGGACGGTGACCGGCGCCCTCACCGCGCTGGATCTTGCGACGATACCGCCAAGCCTGAAGGTCGCGCCGGCCGACGGTGCGAGCCGGACGTTCACGATTGATGCCAGCACCGCCGTCATCTGGAGCGATGGCAAGCAGACGAATCTCCTGGCGGGCCAAGCGATCACGCCCTTGAAGGTCGGCCAGCAGGTGAAGGTGAAGTACATCCTGAAGGGGAGCCAGGAGCTCGCCGCGTTCGTTCGCGTCGTGCCGACACCGGTGGCCAGTCCGTCCGCCTCGTCGTCCGCGCCAGGGAGCGCGGCGTACTAGTCGCCTCGTTGGGTTCAATCGGGCACCGCCACCCTACTCGTAGTGGTCGTGACACGAAGCCGTGGTTGACGCCACGGCTTCGTGTTTCCCGAAACCTGTTATAATCTCCCCCAGTGATGATTCCCCCCCTGCGCGCCCCGCCACCCCGGCCTGCCTCTCGCCGGTGCCGGGGCGGGATGGCCATCGCCTCTGGGGTAGCCGATGAACTTTCGGCTGGAAATTCCCAGTAGATTCCACTTGCTGGATATGGGTCAGTGAGAGATGATACAAAGAATTCATCAGGCCGTTGCGCAGATGCCGGTAACGATGGAACGTGCCAGCGCGTGGGCTGTCGGCGGTTGTGATAATTGATCCATTGCAGAGGTCCGATGCCTCGTCTTAAATGCAAGCCGCAAATAGTCAATGGGGACTGCGTCGGTAGTCCTGCAGAAACCATTCTGGAGAGATTGGCCACTTCTCTTAAAGGGCTGAGCGGAGAAGAAGCGGAAAAGCGCCTCGCGGAGTACGGGCCTAACGAAACCGCCCGAAAAAAGAAACGGACCATTATCTTCCAGATTGTTTCGAAATTGTGCAATCCGCTCGTTGTCGTCCTGCTCGTAATCGCGTCCTTTTCGCTCTTTTTTGGGGAGAAAATCAGCGCCATTTTGATTATGTTGATGGCCATCATGAGCGTCATGCTCTCGTTCGTCCAGGAGTATCGCGCCGGAAAGGAAGCTGAGAAACTCAGCGAAATGGTGCGGGCGACCGCAACCATCTATCGAAACGGCAAGCCAAGGGAAGTCTCCTTCAGGGAAATCGTTCCAGGGGATCTTGTCGACCTGTCTGCCGGAGATATGATTCCCGCGGATCTCAGAATTATTTCCTGCAAAGATTTATTCCTGAACCAGGCCTCGTTAACCGGAGAGGCGTTCCCGGCAGAAAAAACGGCAGGCCCGCTCCATACGATAAGCGCGTCTCCTGCCGAGTTGCATAATATGGCCTTTATGGGCTCAAGCGTGGTCAGCGGCACAGGGTTCGGCGTCGTCATTAGAACCGGCCTAGCGACCCAATTCGGTGAACTGTCGCGTAAGCTCGCCTCCATGACGGTGGAAACGAGTTTCGATAAGGGCATACGCAAGTTCACGTGGCTGATGCTCCGCATCATGTTCCTCTTGGTCATCGTGATCTTTGCCATCAACGCGTTGTCCAAAGGCAATATCTTCCAAGCCCTCTTTTTTGCCTTGGCGGTTGCGGTCGGGCTCACACCAGAAATGCTCCCCATGTTGGTGGCCCTCAATCTCTCCAAAGGCGCGATTGCCATGTCGAAGAAACAGGTCATCGTGAAACGCCTGAATGCGATCCAGAACTTCGGAGCGATGGACGTCCTGTGCACGGATAAAACGGGGACCCTCACCTTGGACAAGATCGTATTGGAACAGCACTGCGACATCGTCAGAAAAGAGAACGAAGAGGTCTTACGGTATGCGTACCTCAACAGTTATCATCAGACGGGTCTCAAAAACATCTTGGATCGCGCTGTCTTAAAGTATGAGAAGGTCCCGGTCACGCAGTATCACAAGGTCGATGAAATCCCTTTCGATTTTTCCAGAAAGATGATGTCCGTGGTCGTGGGAATAGATGGGAAGCACCAGCTCATTGCGAAGGGCGCTCCGGAAGAAATCTTCAAGCGGTGCACCCAGTACGAATTAGAGGGGGAATTGTGCGACCTCGATGCGTTGACGCAAACGGATTTGAGGCTGGAATACGAGCACCTGAGCGCCGAAGGGTTCCGGGTGTTGGCGATTGCGTACAAAGACTACGACCAGCCGAAGGAGACGTATTCCAAAGCGGACGAACAGGCGATGATCCTGAAAGGCTACATCGCGTTCCTCGATCCCCCAAAACCCACGGCCCGAAAGACGATTAACACGTTGCGAGCGCTTGGGATTGACTTTAAGGTTCTCACCGGTGATAACGAACTCGTGACGAAAAAGATTTGTAGCGAGGTCGGTCTTAACGTGAAAGGGATGCTGACCGGAGAACAGCTTGAAAAACTCAGCGATGAGAAACTCACCGACGTGGTCAAATCCACCACGGTGTTCTCGCGGCTGCTGCCGCTGCAGAAGGAGCGCATCATTCGGGCCTTGCAAACGAATCACCATACGGTCGGCTATCTGGGAGACGGGATCAACGATGCGCCGGCGCTGAAAGCGGCCGATGTCGGCATTTCCGTTAACAACGCGGTCGATATTGCCAAAGAGTCAGCCGATATCATTCTCCTTCAAAAGAGCTTACGGGTGCTCGAGGACGGGGTCATGGAAGGCAGAAAAACGTTTGGGAATATCTTGAAATATATCAAGATGGGGGCGAGTTCGAATTTCGGGAATATGTTCAGCATGACCGGTGCGAGTCTCTTCTTGCCGTTTTTGCCCATGCTGCCCATCCAAATCTTGCTGAACAATTTCCTCTATGATCTGTCCCAGGTCGCCATTCCGTCGGATGACGTCGATGCAGAATACCTCACGCAGGCCAGGCCGTGGAACGTCAAGTACATCGAGAAATTTATGGTCGTGTTTGGTCCGATCAGCTCCATCTTCGATTTCATCACCTTCGGGGTGCTGTTGTTTATCTTCCATGCTTCCGCGGTCCTGTTTCAGACGGCATGGTTTTTGGAGTCTCTCTGCACGCAGACCCTGGTCATCCATATTATCCGTACGGGCAAACGGCCTTTTATCGAAAGCAGGTCGAGTCAATTTTTGTTGTTTACCTCAATCTACATCGTGACATTAGGGATCTTTATCCCCTTTACCCCCTTGGGGCAGCATTTTGGTTTTGTGCCGCCGCCGCCAGCCTATTTTCTCGCATTGATCATAATTGTCGGCGCGTATTTATGTTTAACTCAGATGGTCAAACAGTGGTTCATTGGTAAATACGGCTACGAGTAATATTCATGCTTGAGCCAACCCTGCTGGAACACGGTCCGGAGCAGCGGCTGCCGCGAGAGGTCCTGCTCGAGGAGCTCGCGATTCAGTGCCCGCAGGAAGAGCCGAAACGGCTCCTGCGCGTCCTCGTCAACTGGGGTCGGTTCGCGGATCTCTGGGTCTACCAGCCGGCGAGCGCGGCCCTCGTCCTGCATCCCAACGGGAAATAACGTGAGCGCACGGCTCCTCCGCCGCCTGAGCCCGTTCGCCGGCCTCCTCCTCTTCTCCGTCGCCCTCTGGGTGCTCCATCTCCAGCTGGCCGAGTACCACATCCATGAGATCATGGCCGAGATGCGCGCGCTGCCGCGTCACCGCATCGCCTGGTCGCTGGCGCTCATTGCATTGAACTACGCCCTCCTCACGGCGTATGAGTTCCTGGCCGTCCGCTCCATCCGGCACCCCCTCCCGTACCGGAAGATCTCGCTCGCCTCGTTCATCGGCTACGCCCTCAGCAACAACGTGGGCTTTGCGACGCTCTCCGGCGGCTCGATCCGCTATCGCATGTATTCGAGCTGGGGGCTCTCCTCGTCTGAGATCATGCGGGTCATCACCTCCGTCACCATCACCTTTTGGCTGGGGTTCCTGGCGCTGGCCGGCACGGTGTTCCTGTCGGAGCCGGTGGCCGTCCCGCAGTCGCTGCATCTGCCGTTCGCGTCAGCGCGCCCCCTTGGCGCGGTGTTCGTCGCCCTCGTCGCGGGCTACCTCGTGTGGAGCGCCAGGCGTCATCTGCCGATCACGTTCCGCGGTTCGAACGTCTCGCTGCCGCTGGCGCGCTTCGCCGTGGCCCAGGTGGCCATCTCATCGCTTGATTTCGCGTTAGCTGGCAGCGCCCTGTACCTGGTGCTGCCCTCGTCGGTGTCCGTCTCCTATAGCGGCGTGCTCGGGATGTACCTCCTCGCCATGGTGGCGGGGATGGTGAGCCAGGTGCCGGGGGGTCTGGGTGTGTTTGAGACCGTCATGCTGGTGCTGCTCGCCGGCGAGGCGCCGGCCTCCGCCCTCCTGGGCTCGCTCCTGGCCTACCGCGTCCTCTACTACCTCCTTCCGCTCGGGATCGCGACGATGCTGTTCGTGGCCTTCGAGGTGCGCCAGCGATGGGAGGGAAGCTCCGCGTCCTGGCCGGCCGATCGGATCATGCCGGATGAGTGAAGAGGTCCGCATCCGTGCCTACGAACCGCGGGATCGGTCGTCGGTGCGACACCTCTGCTGCGAGACGGCCCTGCGAGGCGAGCCGGTGGACAGCCTGTTCTCGGATCGCGAGGTCGTGGCGGATCTCCTGACGCGCTACTACACCACCTATGAGCCGGAGGCGTGCTGGGTGGCGGAGTGCAAGGAGCGCGTGGCCGGCTATCTGACCGGCTGCCTGGATCAACGACGCTATCAACGGCTCCAGTTCACCTGCATTGTGCCGCGGGCATCCCTGCGAGCGATCCTGGGCGGCGCGTTGTGTCGTCGAGAGACGTGGCGGTTGCTGCGGGCGGCCCTGCGCCTTTGGCAGCTGGGGGGCGCGGAGTCGCCGCGGTTGCCGGAGGACTACTCAGCGCATCTTCACGTCAATCTCGAGCGCAGGTGGCGCGGGCAGCGCATCGGCGAACGGTTGGTGGAGCGGTTCCTGCAGCAGGCGGCCGCCGCGCGCGTCCACGGGGTGTGCGCCTCGGTCCGGAATGATAACCCGGCCGCGTGCCGGCTCTTTGATCGGCTCGGATTTGTCCCGGTGGCGCGAGTCCCCAGCGTCCTGCCGGTCGAAGAGGGGCTGGCACAGCATGAGACGATTGTCTATGGCAAGCGCCTCTGAGCTCGCGCTCAGCGCGGGACGACCTCGTCGTTGGCTCAGCCTCATGCTCCTCTGGCTGGCGGCGTCGCTGCCGGCCTGCCAACGCGAGACCCCGACGGCTGTCACGACGTCCCAGGCGATTGCCCTCACGGCTCACGACCGCGTGCTCGTGCTCGCCCCGCATCCCGATGACGAAGTCCTCGGCTGCGGCGGCATCATCCAGCAGGCGGTGGCGCGGGGTCTGCCGGTGCGCATCGTCTTCCTGACGTATGGGGACAACAGCCAGTGGTCCTTCGCCGTCTATCGCAAGCATCCGGTCCTGCTCCCCAAGGCGGTGCAGGGCATGGGGCTCCTCCGGCACGACGAGGCAATCGCCGCCGGCAAGATTCTGGGAGTCCCACCGGAGCAGCTCACCTTCCTGGGGTACCCGGACTTCGGCACGCTGCATCTCTGGAACGACCACTGGGACGATCGTCCCCCGTTCCGGAGCATGCTCACACGGGTGACGGCGGTCCCCTACGCGACTGCGCTGCGGCCCGGTGCGGCGTACAAGGGCGAGGACGTCGTGCAGGATCTCACGACGGTGCTGCGGGAATTCAAGCCGACCAAGGTGTTCGTCTCGCATCCCGGCGACCAGATGCCGGACCATCTTGCCCTCTACCTCTTTACGCGCGTCGCGTTGTGGGACCTGGCGTCGGAGATGGCGCCGGAGGTGTATCCCTACATCGTCCACTTCAGGCACTGGCCCTCGCCGGGAGGCTACCGCCCAACCCAGAGGCTTGAGCCGCCGCCCCCGTTCAAGAGCGGGGTCGTCTGGCGGTCCCAGCTGCTGAGCCCCGCCCAGGTGGAGCGCAAGCGCTTGGCCCTCGTCAAACACCGGACGCAGTATCGCGTCAGCACGAGGTACCTGCTCTCCTTCATCCGACCCAATGAGCTGTTCGGAGATTTTCCTGTCGTCTCCTTGGGCGGGACGACGACGCCCGTCGCCCTGTCCTCCGAGCCTCACCGGCGGCCGATAGAGACGCCCGAGCAGCTCACCGATGTCGAGCGCGAGGCATTCGTGGGGGTGGAAACGCGCACCGCCCAACGGGACGGCGACGACCTTGTCCTCTCCATGGAGTTTTCTCGGCCGCTGGGTCAGGCGGTGGAGGCGTCGGTCTACGTGTTCGGCCACCGAACTGATCGCCCCTTTGCCACGATGCCGAAGCTGCACATTCGGCTCGGGGCGCTTAACTATGGAGTCTATGATCAGCAAGTGAGGCTGCCTCAGGAGAGCGTCCGCGTCAGCCGGACCCCGAAGCAGATCACGCTGCGGATTGCCCTCCAGACGTTAGGCAACCCGCAGCGGATTCTCACGAGCGCGCGGACGTACTTTGGCGAGGTGCCGCTCGACTGGGTCTCCTGGCGGGTGTTGGAGCTTGCGGCGGTTCCTGGTACAATCAGCTCAGCGCGATGACCACGATGATGCGACCATGGCGCTCAGCCGCGCTTTTGAGCGGGGTGCTGGCGCTTTCGAGCCTTGGGTGCGGTGGCTACTTCCCGCTGCGGTGGCCGAGGAGCGAGCTCTGGACGCCGAGCCAGGCGGCACCGCTCACGATCTCGTTGTCCCTCGAGGACGCGCAGGCGCTTCCCCTGCACGTTGAGAAAGAGGGGGTGACGGTGAGCGCGGAGTTCCCTGATCCTGAACGCACCGCCGGCCTCTTCCACGTAAACCTGCTGAGGAACGGGGTGCAGCCGCTCTTCCTGATCATCCACAACGGGAGCAATCAGCCGTATCGTTTCAGCAAGGCCGGCGTCGACGGCGGGTATCTCCCTGCGGTGTCGGCCGCCCGATGGGCCCAGGTCCATCCGGCCGTCAGCCTCGCGCGGCTCATCAAATGGGGCCTCTTTTTCATCCCCGGCCTGATCGTCGAATCGGTGGCGGAACCCACCACCACACTGGACTTCCCGGTTCTCGAAGCAGCGGCCCAACGACCGCCGCGGACTGACCACCGGCAGATCACGGCCGAGTTTCTCAGGCTCGAGATTGCTGATGGGGAGATCGGGATGGATGGCACCCTCACCGGCGTCCTGTTCATCCGTCCGCCGACACTGGGCCGCGTCATCGCGATGCGCCTCGTCAACGTCCAAACTCAGCAGCCGCTCGTCGTGGAGATCCCAACCCCTCCGCCGGTGTACGTGACCCATCGGACGTATCCCAACACCGAGGACGCGGTGTGGGATGCCGCGATGAAGGGGACGGCCAAGATGAAGAGCTGGCGTGTGACATCAAGCGATCCGGAGACCGGGGTGATCGCGGTGCGTCACGGACTGACGGTCTTGGGGTGGACGAGCGCGGTGCGGATCACCATCACGGTGAAGAAGCTTGATCCTGCGACGCTCAAGAAACCTGACGCAGACCCTCTAGGCGTGCCTGAGGAACTCCCCGCGCACCTGACGCAAGTCACCATCCAGAGCACGCTCCGACGCGCCGACAGCGCCGGCTCCGGCGAGCACAGCCGGACCATTGAGCAATTTATCTCCGTGCTCGAAGGGAGGCTGCCGAGCGCGGCCCCACGGCCGACTGCAGTTCCGTCGACGGCGCAGTCGGCTGTGCCGGCGGCTGCATCCGACGCTCCTGTGCGCCGCGACGCGGCCGGCTACTGATCGGTGGTCGTTCGCCGAGGGCCGCTGGCCCACTGCACGTCGTGGCGCTGTTCGAAGGCGCGGATCTCCGCCTCATGATACAGGGTCAGCCCGATATCATCCAGGCCGTGCAGGAGGCGCGTCTTGACCGCGGGGTCGATCTCGAATGGGAACGAGATCTCCTCCGGCAGGTGGAGCGTGACCCGCTGCCGGTCGAGATCCACCGTCGTCTCCAGTCCAGGGTACCGATCCACCATCCGAAAGATCTCCTCGACCTCCGCCTCGGCCAACTCCACGGTGACGAGCGCGTTCTTCATGCTGTTGGTCCGGAAGATGTCCGCGAACGCCGGCACGCGCGTCGCACCGCGCTGCTGCCAGGGCGCGATGACCGCCTGGAACCCATGCTGCTGGATCGCCCACACCGCGTGCTCGCGGCTTGAGCTGCAGCCGAAGTTGTTCCGCGCGACCAGGACGGACGCCCCCTGAAAGTGCGGCGCGTTGAGCGGGAAGTCTGGGTTGGGGCT
>OBEQ010830612.1_pt1 | contig 10692 bp, 14 predicted proteins | sample 1670901 | NCBI WGS metagenome assembly OBEQ01 (sample SAMEA104232315, study PRJEB22302) | groundwater metagenome | biome: forest; feature: aquifer; material: groundwater | place: USA | collected 2011-08-07 | depth 5.4 m | reverse complement strand
TATACCACACCGCTGCGGTGTGGTATACAATGTAATTTCGGTGTCTACCAAAATATACCGCTTTTGCAAACACCAGCATTACTCAACATGTCATTGGAGTGGGTTTTTGAACCTGGAAAGGATAGACGATGAGTACAGAAGAAACAGCATCTGGTGCAGTGCCAAATGACTTAGCGGCGTTTATGGACGCAATTCAGCAAGACACAACTCCGATTACATTAGCATTGGAAGAACGTATCACATCGCAATTATGCATGGTATGCTCACAATATATTAAACACGGCCAGGTTGTTTCCGGTATACGTCTTGCGAAAGATGCCGAGGAGGTTATAGGGCATTATGCGTGCATAATTACAATGCTAGGACCGGAAAGAACATTGCAAGCTATATTAGCGCACCGATTGCCTGCGATCAATGTAGCGACACTTGTGGATGGACGTGTACCCGGATGGAAAAAGCAATTTGATGTCGATATATAGTGGAGGAGGCATACGGTGGCCAAATATGGTGCGACGTTCACAGCCCTTGCAACAACAACGGGTCTTACAACGATGGTACTCCTTTCAAGTGCAGCAAATCGCAAAGCAGAACTTGTCGAAGCACGTATGACAGGATCGGGGAGTACAGCAACGGCGGATATTCAGCACCGGGCGACGTTTAACAACAAGGACGGTACCGCAGCAGGGACGCTCACGGCTGTCACTCCGGCACTATGGGATGCGATGGCAAACGCGGCAGGATGCACTGTCGGTGTCAATGCCACGGTTGAGCCTACTACGTATGGCATTGCGATCTGGCTTGCTGGATTTAATCAGCGTGGAGGTGTTGTCTTTGGTGTGCCCCAAGGCGAGGGGGTTAAAATTGATAACCAGCCAACCAATAAGCATCTGGGGATGCGCGTGATCTCTAGTGCTATTGGTACTGTCGATGGTATGTTTAATTTCTGGGAGCCCTAAAACTATATATTTTTAAACTATTAAGAGCTTTAGGGTTCAGTTATTTGACAGAGCCATTCGGTTATTGTTTTCATATGAAAGAGTAATCCATGCCTGGTGACGGTATTACGGATGTTGCCCCACTCACCCAACAGCAGTGGAACGGCTGGTACCTTACGGGGAAGAAACCACGACCCTACGGAAGCCAGACTGTTGATGGATGGATAGAACTTATTCAAGCATGGGATGCGGCAGTGCCGCAAGACCTGCAACCTTCTATGCGACGAAGACGTGTACAATCTCCACTTGACACGCAGGAAGGGTGGTTCTTCGCTCCGACAGACACAGATGCGCAGGCGCAAGTTGGTGCTACGCAACAGCATCTTGGCGTACTTGCAGTAAAACGCCGTGACACGTCACGGTATCTCTTCGCTCGTGACATCCCTGTTGATATGAGCATTGACGCAACGATGGTAACAAATGTTGCGGCGTGGATTGCTGCGAGTGATGCCCATAGTGGTGCAGATACTTTGCGCGTAGCGCGAACACTGCGTCGTCATGTATTTGAACAATACAATTTGTTCTATACAAATACAAGTGCCGTTACGCCACTTTTTGCGGTTGTAACAAACATTATCGGTGTAGTCAATTATTCCGGTGGTAGTTTAGCATTACCATAACAGGTGACGTTGCATGGCAGCAATTCACAAATTCAAAATTGTGAGTGACTTTATTAAAGCAGGGGCGATCAGCCCTGAATTGCTGCGAGAACTTTTTCGCACCGTGACAGAATCGCTGGCGTATGAGGTGGCTGTTGCTAGCGGTGTCACAGCAACGTCATTGCCAGGGTTTGGGAGTAGCGCCGGGCAGATTACAACAATTCAAACGTTTATTTTTATTACAGATACGACCGTAACACTCAATTGGAACGGGGCTAATATATCTATGGTTGTTGCGGCAGGAGACCGCTTTGCCGTCTTTGTGGCTTACGGAGTGTCAACCACAACGGTCCCAACGATTACGAACGCAGGGAGCACAACGGCAACCATAACCGTTATTGCTGGAGGTCTCTAATGGACAGGCCATCAGCGCAGCGCACATCAAATGTTATTGCCGGGGCTGACTACGATGAAACGAGTCAGACATTGACGCTGCATTTTCAGAGTGGCACGACGTATACCTATGCAAATGTTCCACAGAGGATCTATCATGATCTAATGCTGGCTGACTCAGCAGGACAGTTTTTTCATAAGAGTATTCGTCCGCACTTTCAGGGTATAAAGATACATAAGTGAGAAGGCTGTGGCATTAAAATACTCAGATATTTTGGATTTGCTCATGACACGCGCTGTGCGTTTAGGTCTGATTGATAAAACATCAGGAAATCCTGATGCTACCGAACTTGAGCTGTACATGTTTCAAGCCTTACTTGATATTGTTGAGATGGTAGATATGCCAGCATTTATGCATCACGATGATAACATGATGGCAACAGGAACGGGCATTATTGATTATCCTGTGCCTATTGATTTTGGCAGACTTATTTATCCCAGGGTGCAAAATCGTCGGGGCATATACCTTTATGATACGTTTCAAAATGTTGATCTCGAATACGTTGATCCAAATGTCTTTTCACGCAAGATATCGCAGACAAATAGCAGACCAACGTCTTTTACGGTTATGGAACGACGACTGTGGCTCTACCCGACACCAGATAGTAATAGTGGATCAAACTACACCGTGAGAGGGGTATATATTAAGGCAGTAAGTAAGCCAGAACTTGATGAGGATGTGCTTTTTGGTTTTCCGACTGTCTTAGTTGATGTCGCATTATCGCGTCTTGCCGCAGATATCGCGAAACAAACTCAAGCATTGTCGGCAACACGGGAAGAAATTGCAGCACGGCTTCTTGGTGGAAGTCGGTAAAGGTTCTGCGTTATGGCTGGAACAGCACAAGTAAAGATCGAAATGACTATTCGGGGACCGAAAGGTCTTGATAGCTTGTTCAATGTTTTTTTTGTGCAAACAGTGACCAGGTGGACTGGTAAGCGCATTATGACACTCGCAACGGGCATTACCGATCAGCTCCTTATTGATATTGGTACTGGAGGTATTGCGACCGTCGCACAACTTGCGCTTGTCAGCGATCAGAATATCAGTATCAAATTTGGCGCGACAGGGAGTAATGTTGCACTCACCGTGCTTGCAAATGCGCCTATACTCCTTTCTGGTATTGCGCAGACGCTTGTCTATTTAAGTAATGCGTCGGGAAACACCGCAAACATTACGTACATGCTTGCTTCACTGTTGTAGGCACCATGACTCTCAGCGATATTCAAAACCTCGTTGCGCTTAAGCTGGGTGAGCAGTCACTGTTTTATCCACCCGAAGAAATCACGCGGAGTGGCATAAACCCAGCGCAGCGTTTGATGTGTTTAACCTATCCACTCCTGTTGATGCAGCGTGCAACCATCACTGTCAATGTTGATCTACCATTTATTGATCTACGCACAGTGACTGATGCGGACGGCGTCATTCTCGGCAACCGTATACGCCGCATTCGCCGAGTAGTTATGGGAGATGTGCGCGGTGATGTGCCAACACGCAACGCCGTCACCAATGAGTTGTTTGAATTACGTGAGACAACAGTTGGCGCGATATCCAGGCTAGCAAATGACTGGATGAGCCATCGTGGGTTGATCCGTCGTTACTGGACATGGGGCACGTACTGGATTGGGCTCTATAAACGCCCTATTACCACAACGACTATTACGATTATCTATGATGCTGTCCCTGCGCAACTGCTATTTGACATGGATAACCCACAAACACAAGATGTGTACCACCGCAGGATTGCAGAAATAGCAACCGGATTGTTGCTTGTGAAAGAAGGAAATCCACAAGGAGAGCGCGGTTTGAAACGTGTAGCAGATGCGCTTCAACTGCAACAACATGGACAGGCAGCATGACACTCCTCGCTGAACAAGTTATACGTATTCGTGATATTCTTCAAGACACTGACACCTCTGCGACCAATATTTCCAAAATTGTGACAGCACATCAAGAATCTCTTCAGCAACTTGTCAGAAAAGACATGTTTCCACAGATTCAGTGGGTGAATGCGATTGCGCTGCAGGGGCTCTATCTTCTTCCTAATCCGGTTGTGACAATCATGCATGTAGTTTATAATGAACGTGTGTTACGCTACGCATCTGAAACGATGCTTGATCGTAAGTATCATGGTTGGGAAGACCTTCCTGGCGAGCCACAATATTACACAACAGACAATCAGAGCCCGAACACAATCCGGGTTATCCCAACACCAAAGCGGACAGGCAGCACCATTCCTGTTATTCCCTCACCATTGTTTCAGAATATGATTGATAATTTTGTGGTGTTTCATACAGAAGACCTTTCGGCTACTCTTGGTGATACATCCAATGTCCTTCCAACACTTTTTGATTGGGATGACTACTGTGTGTATGAGACTGCACGCATGCTTGCCGAACGTGAGACGCCAACACAAAACCTCCCTGTTGCTGCCTTATGCGCACAACTTGCAGGACTGTGGCGTCAACAAATGCACGTGTAAGAGTAGAGCGCCTGCCGGCTGTATTGGAGGTTCTATGTATGTAGGTCGTCAACATATGAACCTCACATCGCTGTTGCTCCTCTATGTGCATAACGTGCAGGACTTTGGCGTTAATAATGAGTGGTTCTGGCGTGCTGTCGCGTTGTTTCTAGGAGGTATAATCGTTGTGGTTGGTGTCTGGCTATGTGCGTGCTAGCGAGTTGTTTCATCAATGAGGTATCCTTCGGTGTGGACATCTGCTGCATGTCGTAAAGCTTTGTACACATTTGTTGCACAACAGCAGCGCACACCGCTTGAGCTACAAAAAGCACCTGTTCCAGACAACTGGGAGTGTTAAAGTGTCATGCCACAACGCAGCCTTGGAACACCGCACATAACGGGATCGACATCAGATGAGTTGCGTCTTTCCGTACAGTTTTGGATGCAGCAACTCTATAATCATGTTGATCAATTAGTAGGTGCGCGTGGAACTCCCAAATTCTTAGCGGATGTTGATGCCAACAGTCACAATATTGTGAATCTTCCCGACCCAACAACCTCTACAGACGCTACAGACGCTGCACTCTCTATGTCAGCGGTTCCTCGCAAATTTGCAACGCCGCTCGTGCGGCAACCAGATGGCTCTTTAGCGTGGGATTGTCGCTTTATCCCGATGGTCAATGATACGTATGCTGTTGATCCTACAGGTGTTCCACCGCTGCAACAGATACTTGACCTCATTAATAACGCGATTGGACTCCTCGGAAATATCACAGGCACGTTCACGCTTATCGGGACTGGCTTTACGATCAATCCTACCGCGACAGCACGCTATGTGGCACTTGGCAATGTGATTATCCTCTTTCTGCCGCAAATTACGGGGACAAGTAACGCTACAACCTTTACGTTGACAGGACTTCCGGCAGCGATTGTGCCCACCCAGACATCGAATCACATTGTGACAATTACTGATGGACAGGGTGGAGCAACAGATGCCTATGGGCTCTTACGCCTTACTGGCGGATCAGCTATAATAACCATGTTATCCCCGGTGTCGTCAGATCAAACATGGACACCATCAGGGACTAAGACCCTCTATGCAACGTCTATTACCTATGCAAGGTGGTAAAAAATGGCAGCAAATCCTTTTACCGCGCAGTTGGATAGTCTCAATGCGGTTGATGACACATCACAGGATCAGGCAGTAGACACAGCACTGTCAGGCAGGCGTGCAGCCCGCCACATGCGGCGGGCTGCAAAGAAGGCATCACAGACCTCTACGGCAGAGCTACTCGCACCATCGCAGGCACCGCAGACCGCAAAACTGTCACCGCAACATATCAAAAATGGACGGTCACACCAGCATATACTAGAGAAGGTAGGAAAATAGACTGTGCCTTTTTCTCCTTTTCCGCTGCAAAAGTGGCTTCGCGGCGCGACATTGGTTTCTGAGCCTGATCTCATTCCTGATGATGCGCTGCGCGTGGCATTGAATGTGCGACTTGATCGCACGTTGGGTGGTATAGAGGTACGGCCTGGATGGACAGTGCGCACAACGAGTGCGCTTGCTGCGTCAATCAATTATATTTCCAGGCTCTTTGCAACCGCAGCAACCTATGGCTATGCACAGGTTGCCTCGGATTTACAGCGTCTTAATGCTGCGTGGGGGGCTTCAGCGAGTATTGCTACGCCTGGGACGCAGGTTGTTTCCGATGCAAATGCGCCTGATGGGAATGGCAACCTCCTCAAATACATCGTGAATGGTACTATTGCGATCAAAGATACTGGCACCACAGCCACCACGATGGGTATTGCCCCGCCAACGGCTGCGCCACTTTCATCCACACTTGCTCCTGACCTTTTTACCCAAATAGCGTTGGTCAACCCTCCTGATAGAGCGGCATTCTGGACTGGCACGAATCTTGCTACAGGGCCCTCAGATGACGGAGCACTTGTTCAGGCAGGCGCTTCGAGTGTGACGTTCTCCATTGCCGCATCAACGTCCGGGTCTATCGCACATTTTTTAGAGACAGGTACGGTCAATCTCGATACCCTTTTAGGGGGTGATGCTCTTGTCAAGAATGACGATTATATTCATCTTTGGGTCCGCATTGATCGCCCTGAGCGTTTAATTCTCTTTCAACTCGATATTGATTGTGATGCAGCAACCACGGGCGTACTCAACGCCTTTAGGCGCAATTACTACAGTATTCGTCTCGGTGCGCTCACAACCTTTGCGCAAGGCATGGATCAGTGGACAAAGCTCGAAATTCGCAAAGCAAAATTTACCAGGTATGGCACAGACACGACGCGGACCTGGGCTCAGGCGCAAACATTCAGAATAGGCTTTCTCACCAATACGCAGGGCACAGTAAATATCTGGGTGAATGATCTCAAACTTCGCGGTGGTGTGGGCATTGAAGGCGATATTGAATATACAGTGTGCTATCGCAACAGCGCAACGATGGGGCGTGGCAATCCTCCCAAAAATGCGGCTGGTGTGGTGCTGTATACGTCCAAACTTACGACAAATCGCCAACGTATCAATCTCACAACATCAAATGTGATTGTAGGAGGAACAAACCATCCTGTTGATAGTCAAATTGATCGCATGATGATCTGGCGTAAAGGGAGTGCATTTATCAATGCAGTGCGCGTTGCAACAATCCCCGACACTGATGCAAGCCCATACCTCGATAATATCTCAGATGCAACACTTGTGCTTGATGTGCAAAAGCTTGAAATGGACAATGATATTCCACCATCGGGGACATCCCGTGTGCTCTTTGGTCCAAGCGCAACGGGGCATTTCTTCATGATTGTCAACGGCTATAGGCTTTATATCAGTAAGTCCTATGAGCGACTGGAGAATCGCGTTGAAAATTGGCCTGCACTGAGCTTTGCACTTATTGGTGATGGCTCTGCACGTGCTGTGGCAGGTATTGCCAGTGCCACACAGATTCGGGTTTGGACAACTGAACGATCGTACCACGTCGTGGGCGTTGGATCATCAAATGACACATTTCTCCCTGTTGCGCTTGAGGGGAGTAGAGGATCTGTCGGGCAATTCGCGGTGTGTGAAGGTGATGATACGCTCTTTTTTATTGCACAGGATGGTATCTATGCGGATAGAAGCGGTCATCAGATAGAACTAACAAGCGCCATTAGTCCATTTTTTCAAGGAATCGCTGTGAATGGGCAAGCTGGATGGAATACTGCGCAGATGGCGTTAGCGCGTCTCGCTTTTCTCCAGGAACCAACAGGCTCGGTACTCCTGATGCTCTATGCCGCAACTGGATCATCAACACTGAATAGCTTCCTGGTTTTAAAGCCTGCTGGTGGGGCGACAACGCTCACACAGCCCTTTTCAATATATCAGACAAACCTGGCAACTGAGTGTCTTTTTGGTACAAGTGCTTTAACGTCTCTTCAGTCGCTCTACCTTGATAGTGTGAATCGTGAACTCCTCGCAGGTGGGGCAAACGGACACGTCTATCGCATTGAAGACCCCTTAACGTACAGTGATGCTGGTACGGCTATCACCTGGCAGGCTCGTACAAAGAGTCTCAATCAGGGGCAGCCCTTTCAGCGCAAACAGTATGCATCCGTGCTTGCTGAAGGAACTACGGGTAGTCAGAATGTCACTGTCACTGCCTACTATGATCGCGCTGCGTCGTCTGAGATACTTTCGACTGCCTGGTCATCCTCTACCGAAAATAGTCAGGTAGCATTCCGTACCGCTGATGAAACAGCCCTGCATTACAATATTGCGATAGATGTGTCAGGGTCAACAACAGCACGTGTCGCAATTACGGGCTTTGTCATTCATGCATTTCCCCATCCTGAATTGCAACTGATCTATGATACCAATGAGTTTATGTTTCAGACCATTCACGAGCTGCGAAAAGTGCCACTTGACCTGAATGCCCCCAGTGCAGTCACGATGGTTACATACTTAGATGGTGTTGTACGCAATACTCAAACCATTACTGCGACTGTTGGACGCCAGCGTGTTGATGTGGAATATCCGCTCGGACTGCGCAGCAAACTCTTTCGCATTCGGTGGGTGTCACCCGCAGGTGCAGAACTGTGGGAGGCATCGGCATGGCTTCGACCGGAACCTGAAGATGTACTCATGTGGGACAGTGATGTGGTGTACTTTGAACTTACGCAGCAACTTAAACTTCTCACGTTTGATATTGTTGCACCTGCAAATGTGACGGTACAGCAGTATATTAATGGAGTACTCGCAGATAGCAGGCTCCTGCTTGCAACATCTGGGAGAGCTGGGATACGGCACTATCTTCCTGCCGGGTTGTCCGGCAAAGAATTTCGTGTCAACCTGAGCAGCACAGCTCGGGTGCAAGTGTGGGATCTCAATGGGTGGTTTAAGCCGCTGGGCGGTTCAGTAGGGTATCAACCGATAGCCATGACAAAACGGCAGCTTGCTCAAGTGATACAAAAGCTCGTATAATACTGCTAGGAGGTACACCATAATGCCACTAGCCATAATAAATGAAGCCACTAAAAATGCAGCACAACTTATTGAGGCTGCACATCCGTGGGGGCACGTTGCCCATATTGTGCTTGAAGATGAAAACTTGGAAGATAGCAGTATTCAGTGGTGTCTGGAACATCTACACGAACAGGCAGAAAACATGACAGAAAGTGGTATAAAAGCTGACAGGACAGCTCTCGAAGCGCTTCTGGCGTTGACTGAAGATGAACGTGATTCTGCTATGGCTATTTTCCATGCCTTTTATGAAACATAGGGTATGCTATGTCTGACTCTGACAATAGCGGGCAAGGTCCATCAAGTGGTGGTGGTTTAGACAATAGCTCTGGCTTTGGTGATGCTGGCATTGGTGGGACAGGCAGCAACACGGACACGGGCAATGCCCTTCTTACTTCTGAAGATATACTGAAACATGGGCGCGAGCTTGCCCTTATGGGCGTGCCACTGCAAATCAGTAACCTCTTTGAATCTTTAGCGCAGCTTAAGGCGCGTGCATCAGGGTCAACTGCGGAGATTTTCCCGGCAATTATCGGCCAGCTCTCGCAACTCCGTGAGGAATATTCTGGTGCTTCGCAAGCTATTGCGCGACGCTTAGGATTTGCTGGCGGTGGACAAGTACAGCGCGAACAGGGGAAAGCACTCGGTACAGCAGCCCGTCAATATGGTGGGATGATTACAAAAGATCAAGAGACGTCGTTTGCCAATCTTATCAATACACTCTCCGGGCTAAAACCAGCGCTCTCAGGTGCGGCACGCGATCCTGATGTGAGTGTGTCATCAAGACCTACTGATTTTTCAGAGCAGGGAACTGGTATTGCGAGCATGGTGAGTGCAGCACGAAAGATTGAAGATTTTTACAATAACCGTCCGATACCTGTTGGAACACAACCTTATCCGAATTTACCTGCTACGAGCGAAGAAACACTCTTTGGTGCCGGAGGTATGTAATGGCAGACGTTAGGAATCCTTACGAGAATCTTCCACAAACTGATGCCAATATGCAAGCGTCAAATAGGTGGTGGCAGGAACACGATGGGTCAGGACATTGGGATGCATTTGGTAATTATTATCCGAAATATCAATTTACGTTTGATGATGAGGGTAATGAGCATTGGATAAATACAGGCGGGCCAAGTATACCCTCTGATCATGGCCCTGTCGATGATCCGGTTTATCAAAAAAACCTACAATACTTTCGCCGCGCATCTACTGGGCAACCCGGTACAGGATGGACTGTAAGAGATCCTGGGTCGAGTTTTTGGGGCAGCATGTGGCCCATTATTGCTGCGAGTGGTCTTTTGATGGCTGGGGGGGGGGCAGGGGGGGCACTGGGTTGGGGGGCGGCAGGTGAGGCGGCGGCAGGCATCACCGCCGAGGAAGCTGGGGGCCTCGCAGGGATGGAAGGTCTTGGCGCGGCTGGGGCGGAGGCAGGCATCACCGCCGAGGAAGCTGCGGGCCTCGCAGGGATGGAAGGTCTTGGCGCGGCTGGGTCTGGTGCAGGTGGAGCGAATACACTCACAAGTCTCTTAAAGTATATCGGTCCAGCGCTCACACTTGCATCAACGGTGGCGAGTGCAGCAGGTGGTAATCGCGTTACGTCTACGTCAACGTCAAAACCTGAATTTCCTGAAGAAACACGTAGGCTCTTTCAAGATGTTGAAGAACCACTC
>OBEQ011552715.1_pt1 | contig 10694 bp, 10 predicted proteins | sample 1670901 | NCBI WGS metagenome assembly OBEQ01 (sample SAMEA104232315, study PRJEB22302) | groundwater metagenome | biome: forest; feature: aquifer; material: groundwater | place: USA | collected 2011-08-07 | depth 5.4 m | reverse complement strand
GGGAGCGGCATTCGTTCTACCAGGCGCTGCTCTCGCTCGGCGACCGGCGCGTGGCGGCGGCGATCGAGGTGGCCGAACGGAACGGCGGGAACTGGCGCGCAGCCGTGGCCGAAAGCGGCATCGACGCGCATTTCTTCGTGTTCCGCGATCGCTCCGCGGACCGGGTGTTGCCGTGGGACATCATCGACGGCGGCCTCAAGGACGATTTCTTCCGATCCGAGTTCGATAAAGCACTCCGCGAGGAGTGGACGCTTGCACCCCACCGCGCTGAAAAACGCGCGGCGGGGGCCCCGCTTCCGCCGAAACGGCAGAAGGACAACGCACGGCTCCTGCCCGTTCTGCAGTAGCACCCCGGCTGCTGGTCGCCGCCGGCACGTCCGCGCTCGTTGTTCTCATCATCATCACGATTACCGGCGGCTTCACGATCCACGCGGGCCCGTTGTACCTGTCCGCGCACAACTGGCGCGGCCCGCTGCTGATCGTGCTTGCCGCATTTGCCGGCGCCGCCCTTTCCGGCCGTGCAGCGCTTGCCGAGGCCCTCTCGGCGAGTTGGACATTCGTCGACGATCACGCGCTCGCGATTGCGATCGTGGTCGCAGCGGCCACCGCCGGAATCGGCATTGCCTACGGCACCTACTCCGCCTCGAGCTCCGATGCGTCGGGCTACATCAGCGAAGCCAGCCTCATAGCCTCGGCGCGCCTGTCCACCGACGAACCGCTGGCGCGCACCGTTGCCTGGCCGAATGCCACGTGGGCATTTGCGCCGCTCGGTTATCGTCCGGGCACCGAGCCGGGCGAGCTCGTGCCCACATATCCGGCCGGATTGCCGCTGGCGCTCGCGCCCGTTCGTCTGCTCGGCGGAGAGCTTGCCGTGTACCTCGTCGTTCCCTTCCTGGGAGCGATCGCGGCGCTTGCGACATACGGCGTTGGTGCCCGCCTGCATTCGCGCGCCGCCGGCGTTGCCGCCGCGCTTCTCCTCGCGACGAGTCCGATCTTCCTGTTTCAGCTCGTCCAGCCGATGAGCGACGTCGCCGTCACCGCCTGGTGGGCCGTGGCCCTCCTCTTCGCGCTCGCTCCGTTGCCGAATGGACCACTCGCCGCTGGTGGGGCCGCGGGCCTCGCGGTTCTGACGCGGCCCAACCTCCTCCCTTTAGCGGGCGTGATTGCGTTGGCCGCGGCGAACTGGCCGCGCCTGCGCCGCCCCGATCACGACGCGGCTTCGGCGACGCCGGCTCGCATCGCGATCGAACGTCGTCTGCGCCCGGATCGTCTGCTCGGCTTCATCGCCGGCATCGCGCCAGCCGTGGGCGCGCAGTTCCTGATGCAGTGGCGCCTGTACGGAAGTCCGCTGGCCACAGGCTACGGTGCGGCGAGCGATCTCTTCGGCGCGAGCAACATCGCGCCGAATGCCGCCGGCTACGCGCAGCGGCTGGTTCACGGCGAAGCGCCGGCACTCGGCCTCGCGATCGCTGCGCTGGCCATCATTGCCGCCACGCGCGGCCGCCGCCGCGACGCGCCGCCGCTGAACCGACCGGTCGTGCTCGCCATGCTCGCCGCGGCGATCCTCGTCGCGTCGTATCTCCCGTACGGCGTGTTCGCCGAATGGTCCTATCTGCGTTTCCTGCTACCCGCCTTTCCGCTGCTGTTCGTGCTCATCGGTGCGCTGCTCGTCAGCGCGTTGATGCAGCTCCCATCGCCTGTCCGCGCCGTGACGTTGCTGTGCGCCCTCGCCGTTGCCGGCTCGCTGAACGTCGTTCGCGCGCAGCAGGAGCAGGCGCTCAACATACGGCGCTACGAGTCGCGCTATCGCCTCGCAGGCCGCTACCTTGCCTCCGCGCTTCCACCGAACGCCGTCGTCGTGACGGGGCAAGAAAGCGGCAGCGCGCGGTACTACGCGAAGGTCCCCATCCTTCGGTGGGATCAGCTCGACATCGACCTCGATACCGCCGTTGCCGCGCTGGAGGCGATCGGTCGCCGACCGGTCCTGCTCATCGAAGACTGGGAGGCTCCCGAGATCGCGAGGAAATATCCGAGTTCGGCGAACGCGCGGCTCGATTGGGCCTCGCGCGCCGAGTTCGGCGACCAGACGCGGGTGTTCCTCTACGATCCCGCCGACCGCGGCGCGGCGCGTGCGTGGCGCGCCGACCGCGTCCATTAGCTCGCGACGGCGGCCTTCTCCTCGAACTCCGAGTACGCCTCGAGAATGAGCTCGCGCACGCGATCCTGCGAGGTCGCGTCTCCTGCGGCAGGACGCAGCAGCGCGAAGCTGCGGCGCTCGCCGTTGACCGAATACGAGCGCGCCGGGAACGTGACGTTGCGCCCGCCTCCCGTCCGCCGTTCCCACACGGTGAAGCCAATCAGCTTCAGGCCGTCGAGGAGCCCTTCTGTGAAATGCAGTTCCGCCTCGGCAAGCTTGCCGGGCAAAGTGTTCTTGTCGCTTGGCGTGATGAATTTGACGACCACGGCGTCCTCCACATGTCGCGTCGCTTCGCGACGCGACGAGACAGCGCTGGCTGGGCGGACCGCGTGCGCGGTCCGCTTGGCGTCACCACGCAGGGCAAAGGACGCGCCTGACCGGCGGGAGATCTGTTGTCGGTGGAAATGACTCAGCGCGATGACGTTAACGGGCGGCACGGCAATCGTGCCGCCGTGAGCCCTCGCGAACCGTTAACTCCGGTTGTCGGTCGCGTATGGAACAGACGCCCGCCTTCGCCGCGGCTACGGCGGGCAGGCGCGGATGACGCCGGCAATGCGTCCGGCGGCGTCCTTCTCAGCGCGATACGACGTCAGCACGTCGAGGTGCATCGCCGTGCACAGCCCGCACGCGTGAATATTCTCCTCGCGGACGCCAGCCAGAATCAGCTGATCGCGATTCGCGCCGGCCACATCCAGCCGCATCTGTCGCTCGCGCGGCGTCATGAACCAGCGGTCGATCAGGTATCGCTCGTGACCCGCTGCCGCGAACGCGTCAACCACATCGGGGCCCACCTCGTAGCAGCACGGACCGATCGCGGGGCCGATGGCGACGACGAGATCAGCGGGACGGCTGCCGAATTCCTGCGCCATCGCGTCGATCGCGGCGATGGCGACACGCGCCGCCGTGCCGCGCCATCCCGCATGTACCGCGGCACCTGCGCCGGTCCTGCTGTCGCCAATCAGCACCGGAACGCAGTCGGCCGCGCGCACGACGAGCGCGAAGTCCGGCGCGTCCGAGATCACGGCATCGGCCTGAGGCCGGTCTTCCTGCATTCGCCGCAGTACCTCTCGCTCAATGTTCCTGCGAATCGTCACGACCTGCCGGCCGTGGACCTGGTTGAGACTGACCACGTGATCCGGCGCGACACCGATTGCCGACGCGAGCGCCTGCCACGCCGCGGGTGAAGGTAACTGTAGTTGTCGCGTTGTAAACAGGTGTTGCGCGACGGGCTCGAGCGGCCGGCATCGCAGCGCCGCTCCCCACGTTTCGTTTGTCCAGTAGAAGCTGGCGGGAACCGCCGGAAGGGTCTTATTCATTGGCTGGCCGCAGTCGGATCTATTCATTGGCGGGCGCGCAGTCCGATCTGTAGGATCCGGTGACGGATGGAGATTATAGGTGTCGGGCTCGACGCCACCGAAATCGGGCGCGTCGCGGACATGATCGATCGCTACGGCGATCGATTCCTGCGGCGTGTCTTCACCGACGGTGAAATCTCCTACTGCCAGGGGAAGCGCGACTTCGCTTCGTCGTACGCCGCGCGCTTCGCCGCGAAAGAAGCCGCGATGAAGGCGCTCGGCACCGGCCACTCGCGTGGGGTGTTCTGGACCGGCATCGAGGTCGTGCGGCGCCACGGCCCTCCGCAGCTCCGTTTTCACGGCGGCGCGGAGGCGCGCTTCAAGGCCATGGGCGGCACGAGCTCGCTGGTGACGCTCACGCACTCGCGCGAGCTCGCAATCGCGCACGTCATGTTGCTAAAGGATTAATAGGTGTAGAACCCGCGCTTGGTTTTGCGGCCGTGGTAGCCCGCCAGGACCATCCGCTTGAGCAGCGGCGGCGGCGCGAATCGCGGCTCGCGGAACTCCTCGAACATGATGTTCGCGATGTAGTAGGTCGTGTCGAGGCCGACGAAGTCGAGCAGCGTGAACGGCCCCATCGGGTGCCCGCATCCGAGCTTCATCCCCTTGTCGATGTCCTCGATCGTGCCAAGGCCGCGCTCGTACTCGCGAATCGCATCGAGTAGATAGGGCACGAGCAGCCGGTTGATGATGAAGCCCGGCCGATCGGGCGCGGCGATCGGCTCCTTGCCGAGCGAGGGCGCAAAAGACGTCAACGCCTGATTCGTCTCGTCGCTCGTCGTCAGCGCGCGAATCACCTCGACGAGCTTCATCAGCGGCACAGGGTTGAAGAAATGGAGGCCGCCAAATCGATCCGGGCGCGTGGTCGCCGCGGCCAGCTCCGTGATGCAGAGAGATGACGTGTTGGACGCGATGATCGTGTCGGGCCGCACGACGGCTTCCACCGCCTGGTACATGGCGCGCTTCTCGTCGAGGTTCTCGACGATCGCTTCGATGACGATGTCGCACTGCTTCAAGTCCGCCGTGTTCGTCGTGCCCGTCAGGTTGGCGAGCGTCTTGGTCTGAGCGTCTTCGGTGACCTTCCCCTTCGCAACGCCGTCGGCGAGAAACTTCTTGATGCGGCCGAGTCCCGCCTGCAGGGCGTTGTCGTTCACCTCGCGGACGATCGTCCTGTAGCCGGCGCCCGCGGCGACCTGCGCGATGCCGGAACCCATCAGGCCGCAGCCAAGCACTCCAACCGTGCGGATTTCCATCTACAGAGCATCCACGAGCGCGGCGATTCCCTGTCCGCCGCCGATGCACGCCGCCGCAATTCCACGCTTCGCGCCGCGGCGGCGCATTTCGAGCGTGAGCGTGAGAAGGATGCGTGCGCCGGTCGCGCCGAGCGGATGCCCGAGCGCAATGGCGCCGCCATTGACGTTGACCTTCTCGCGATCGAGGCCGAGCTCTTTTTCGACCGCGAGGTACTGCGCGGCGAATGCTTCGTTGATCTCGAACAGATCGATGTCGTCGAGTGTGAGCTTGTGTTTGGCGAGCAGCTTCCTGATCGCCGGCGCCGGGCCCATCCCCATGATGCTGGGATCGACTCCGACCGTCGCCCAGCCGGCGAGCCGCGCGAGCGGTGAAACGCCGCGCGCCTTCGCACCCGACTCGGAGGCGAGAATCACAGCGGCACCGCCATCGACGATGCCGCTCGCGTTTCCGGCGGGGACGCTCCCCTCCTTAGAAAAAGCCGTCGGCAGCTTCGCCAGCGCCTCTATCGTCGTATCGGGCCGCATGTGGTCATCGCGGTCGACCACGGTTGTGCCGCGCCGTGTCTTGATCTCGACCGGCACGACTTCTTCCGCGAAGCGCCCCTGCTTCCACGCAGCGTCCGCCGCCTTCTGGCTGCGGATGGCGTATCGATCCTGCTCCTCGCGCGAAATCTTGTAGTTGGTCGCGCATTTCTCGGCGGTCTCGGCCATGAAGAGACCGCACATGGTGTCGCGCAGGCCCTCGTAGAGCGAATCCTCGAGCGCGCCTTGTCCCAGCTTCAAGCCCGCGCGAAGACCGCGAATGATGTGAGGCGCCTGGCTCATGTTCTCGATGCCGCCGGTCAGCACGACATCCGCCTCGCCCGCAAGGATGTAATGAGCGCCGGTGATGGCAGCCTGGATCCCGGAGCCGCAGAGCCGATTGACGGTCAGTGCCGGTACCTCGATCGGCACGCACGCTTTCAGCGCGACGTGCCGCGCGCCGTAGATAGCGTCCGAGCTGGTCTGCAGCACGTTGCCGAAGACGACGTGGTCGATCCATTCAGGCTTGACGCCGGTCTTCTGAAACGCGCCGCGCGAGGCGATGGCGCCAAGCTCGATGGCGGACACATCTTTCAGCGCACCCACGTACTCCGTCATCGGCGTGCGCGTGCCGCCGAGAATCAACACGTCGGTCATGGTTTCAATTGCTCCCTCAGCATGCGCCGCAGAATCTTCCCGGAAGGCGTGCGCGGAATCGCGTCGACGAGGTGCCACTTCCGGATCATCTTGTAGCCGGCCAGGCGCGTCGAAAAATACTGCGTCAGCGCCGCTTCACCGAGCGTACATCCCTTTCGCGCGACGACGAAAGCGTTCGGGACCTCACCGGCATCCGCGTCGGGCACGCCGACCACGCCGCAATCGACGATGTCAGGATGTTCGAGGAGCGCAGCCTCGAGCTCGGCCGGCGCGATGCTGAACGCGCGGCACTTGATCATCTCCTTCTTGCGGTCGACGAGGAACGTGTAGCCGTCGGCGTCGATCGATCCGATGTCGCCGGTGTGCAGCCAGCCATTGCGCAGCGCTCGCGCGGTCTCGTCCGGCGCATTCCAATAGCCCTGCATCACCTGAGGGCCGCGGATGAGGATCTCGCCGGTCTCACCCGACCCGAGGACTCTGTCGCCGGTTTCGAGATCGACGACCCGCTGTTCGGTGTCGGCCATGATGACGCCGACGCTTTCGAGCTTGATGCGCTCGGGTTCGAGCGGTGAGTGATGTGAGGCGGGGCCGGTCTCGGTAAGCCCGTACGCCTGAATGACCCTGATGCCGAGACGCTGCTCGACGCGCCGTGCCACCTCGGGCGCCAGCGGCGCCGCCGCGGAGAGTGCGTACTTCACCGCGCGGAACTGCGATGGATCGAGGCCCGGCGCATTGGCGAGCGCGAGCAGGACGGGCGGCACGAGATGAAGAACGGTGACGCCGTACTTCTGAATCACGGCGGTCAGCGTCGCGAGATCGAACCGCTCCATCAGGATCTGATGCGCTCCTGATCCGAGCGCCGCATTCATCAGCATCACACCGTAGATGTGTGAGAGCGGCAGAAAGATCGGATAGGCATCGGCCGGACCGATGTCACTCGCATGGAGGTACTGCGCCTGGTTGCAGACGAGCGTGCGATGCGTGAGCATCACGCCCTTCGGCAGGCCGGTGGTGCCGCTGGAGTAGGGGAGCGCGGCCAGCTGGCTCTCGTGCACCCTGACATCCGGCGCGTCCAACGATCCGGAATCGACCACCTCGTCGTACGCGATCGCGATGCCGCTGCTGTCGTCCGCACGACCGCCAACGACGACGACGCGCGCGAGGTTCGGAAGCTGCGGACGGCACGCGTCGACAACCGGCCACAGGCTCGCGTGCGTGACCATGACCGTCGCGCCCGAGTCGTTCACCTGATACGTGATCTCGCGTTCCCGGTATGACGGGTTCATCGGACACGAGATCGCGCCAAGCGTGCTGGCGGCGTAGAACCCGAGCTCGTACTGCGGGCAGTTGGGGAGGTACAGCGCCATCCGATCACCCGACGAGAGGCCGAGCGCCGCGAGGCCGTTCGCCAGGCGATTCGAGTCGCGATCGAACGCCGCGAAGCTGATCGTTTCGTCCTTGAAGGTGATCGCCGGACGATCCGGATAGCGGGCCGCCGTCGCGCGCATCACGTCGTGCAGCGGACCGCCGGGATAGTTCAGCCGCGTCATGGGCTGCACCTTATATCACCTCGCCTCTGCGGCAGGCCATGCGAGAATGCGCCGCATGACCAAGCCCTCGGCGCGGCTCGGGGCAAGCGGGATGACTCGCGGCGCCTGGCGGATGATTCTCCTCGCGAGTCTCGGCGGCACGCTCGAGTACTACGACTTCGTGATCTTCGGCATCTTCGCGGCGCAGATCGGCCGCGCGGTCTTCCCCAGCCAGGACCCGCTCGTCTCGCTGATGGTGACCTTCACGACGTTCGCGATCGGGTATCTCGCTCGTCCGATCGGGGGCCTCGTGCTCGGCCGCCTCGGCGACAAGTTCGGACGGCGCGGCGTGTTCCTCGCGTCGATCTTCGTCACGTCCGCCGCGACGCTCGGCATCGGCATCGTGCCGACCTACGCCGCATGGGGCCTGACCGCCAGTCTCATCGTCGTCTTCCTTCGCCTGGCGCAGGGGTTCTGCCTTGGCGGCGAGCTGCCCGGTGCGATCACGTACGTGGTCGAATCCGCTCCGCCGATGGCGCCGTTTGTCTGCAGCGTCGTCTTTGCGTGCGTGACGATGGGCGTCGCGCTGGGGACGACGATCGCGCTGATTGTCGGCAAAGTGCTCACGCCTGCTGATGCGGCGCTCTACGGCTGGCGGATTGCGTTCATCGTCGGCGGGCTGTTCGGCCTCGCCAGCTTCTGGCTGCGGCGGTCGTTCGAGGAATCGCCGGAGTTCGCGGAGCTGAAGCGGCTCGCCGCCGCGTCCAAGGAGCCGATCGGCGAGCTCGTCCGCACGCATCCCGGCCAGATCGTCGTGGGCATCGCGGCGCAGGCGGTCACCGCGTCGTTTGCGGGGCTGTTCTTCGCCTACATGCCGGCGTATCTCACCGCGGTTGCCAAGTACGACGCGTCGACTGCGGTCTTCGCCCAGACGTACGGCGTGGTGCTCCATGCGGCGCTCATCCTCGGCGTCGGCTGGCTCGCGGACCACTATCCGCCGTACCTGCTCAACCGGTTTGGCGCGATCCTGCTCGCGTCAGGCGCGTACCCGTTCTATGCCGCGCTCAGCGCGCACAGCGTGAACATCGTTGTGCTGATGACTGCCGCTGCGTTGGCGGGCGCGTTCGTGAACGGCACGTTCGCCTTCGTGACCGCGGATCTCTTTCCGACGCGCATCCGCTTCAGCGGCGTGGCCGTCGTGCAGAACATCAGCCAGACCGCGTTCGGCGGCACCGCGCCGCTCGTCGCCACGGCGCTCGTGAGAGACCTGCAGTCGCCGGTCGCGCCGGCGCTCGTCGTGATCGCGTGCGGTGTGATGACCTTCCTGGGGAGCTTCTACGCGGCCCGGTCGGCGGGGCAGGTGAGGGTCAGAAGCGAAGCAGCCGCGTTGCCTTGATGGTCGACGTTACCGGGCCGCCGCTTCGTCCATCGCCTCGTTGGCGAGACGGTCGGCTTCGGTGTTGAGCTCCCGGCGAACGTGTTCGAAGGTGACGTCGCCGATCTGGCGCGCCAGCGCGCGCGCCTGTTCGTGGAGCGGCTTGAGGCCGGGACTCTTCACGCGGTACTCGCCGCGCATCTGCTTCACGAGCAGATCCGAATCGGCGCGGACGTGCAGCTTCGAGATCCCATTGGCGGCCGCCCATCTCAACGCGGCGATCAAGCCGCTGTACTCCGCGACGTTGTTCGTGGCCAACCCGATTGCTTCCTTGAGGTCGACGACCGTGCCGTCCTCCTGCTCGATGCGAACGCCGTAGCCCGCAGGGCCCGGATTGCCTCGCGACCCGCCGTCGACGTTTGCACGCGCAGATCCGCCACGCGGCGTCGGAAACAGGCTCGGCTGGTTCACGCCCGAATCGAAACTCCTTGGTAGTTGGGCGTTGGTAGTTGGGCGTTTCTCACGCGTGGGTGACGGCCGGCTCGACCGGCGGAGGCGGCGGGATGTAGTAGAGGATGCGGTTGCAGCTGAAGCACTGGATGATCTGATCGTTGCGCCGGATTTCCTGGAACACCTGCGGCCGCAGGCGCACGTGGCACGCCGAGCAGAGGCCATCGCGGGTGGCTGTCGCGATCGCGATCCCTTTGCGCGCGCGCGCAACCTGCTCGAAGAGCGCGACCAGCTGGGACGGGAGCGATGTGATCCGGGCCGCGCGCTTCTCGGTGGCTTCCTTCAGCGTCGCTTCGGCCGTCGTGAGCTCCTCGCCGAGCGTCTTCTTTTCGGCGTCGACGGCCTTCTGCTGCGCCGCCAGCGCCTGCTCGGCCTTCTTGACGTCGGCGGTCAAGGTGTCAGCCTCCACCATCCGCTCGAGCACGCGCTCCTCGACGACGCCGAGCTCTTTCTGCGCGGTCTCGATCTCGTGCTGCATGGCCTGGTATTCGCGGTTGGTTTTCACGGCGGAGAGTTGATCCTTGAACTTCGAGAGGCGGGACTGGTAGGTGGCGGCTTCCTTTTCCTGTTCGCGGCGGGCTTCCTGGCTGGCCTTCAACCGCTGCTTGGCCTCGTCCACAGCCGCGTTGGCGTGGGCGAGGCGCGCGTCAGCGTCGGCGACGCGCTGGGGGTGGGCGGCGATTCGCCGCCGCGACTCCTCGATCGCGCTCTCCAGGGTCTGGAGCTCAATGAGATGTTCGAGATCAGGAGACATTCATATTTGGTGTGGGCCTGCCAGGATTCGAACCTGGGACCAACCGATTATGAGCCGGCCGCTCTAACCGCTGAGCTACAGGCCCGGGCAACCTTCGGTGCAAGTGGAAAAGTTGAAAAGTTCAAAAGTGGAAGAAGTAAGGTCGAAGGACGCCCGGCGAACTTTTCAACTTACTTTTCCACTTTTCCACTTTTCCACTTCTTAACTTCTACGTACGGCCTTCCAGAAACGCCTTGAGCTTACGCGACCTTGACGGATGGCGCAGCTTGCGGAGCGCCTTGGCTTCGATTTGGCGGATGCGCTCGCGCGTGACCGCGAAGTTCTGTCCGACCTCCTCGAGCGTGTGCTCGCTGCCGTCTCCGACGCCGAACCGCATCTTGATCACCTTCTCCTCGCGCGGTGTCAGCGTCTTGAGCACCGACTCGGTCTGCTCCTTGAGGTTCAGGTTTATCACCGCCTCGGCGGGCGACACGATGTTGCGGTCCTCGATGAAGTCGCCCAGATGCGAATCTTCCTCTTCGCCAATCGGCGTCTCGAGCGAG
>OBEQ011107404.1_pt1 | contig 10694 bp, 3 predicted proteins | sample 1670901 | NCBI WGS metagenome assembly OBEQ01 (sample SAMEA104232315, study PRJEB22302) | groundwater metagenome | biome: forest; feature: aquifer; material: groundwater | place: USA | collected 2011-08-07 | depth 5.4 m | reverse complement strand
TGTCGGGCGCGCGCATCATCGAGGAGCAGCTCGCGCGCGATTCGCGCACCGGTCGGTTTTGTTACGGCGACACGCCGACGCTTGCCGACGTTTGTCTGGTCGCGCACTTGGCGAGTGCCAAAATGCTGCTCGGCTTCGACATGGCGCCGTTCCCGACGGACCTGCCCCCGCCACGGAGCGTTCGGCTCCGATTTTCCGTCGGCTTCGACCCGGACCGGCGCGTCAGCCTCTCGTGCTTGGCGTGCGGCGGGGGCTCTCGTCGAGTGCGACGTCATGTTCGTGTCGTCGACGCCGAAGACCGCGCCAGGATGTGGTGGACGAGCGCACGGCCCCGGTTGGGATGCGTCGTCGGTCATCAGGATTTCGGGCACGACGTAGGTCACTTCACTGCGCGAGCCGCGGTCTGGTGCTCGCCGGCGAGCCAACGGACGGTTCCCTCTACGTTGAGCAGGTAGCGCTCAATGACCTCCACTGCGAACCGTTCCGGCAGGCAGTCCTGGAACTTCGATAGGCGATAGCCGGGTATTCGCGCGAGTACGGCCCGCCGCACATCTGGCGCATCCCAGAACGCCTGCGACGCCATCTTGGCGATGACCTTGCCGACGGACTCGTGGCCGATGCCGTTGCCCTCGATGCGGAGCTGGAAGTTGTCGGCGACGACCTTCCAGCCCTCGGCGACCTCGAAGCCGTACTTGAGGGTGTGGTTGACGCGTCCTCCGGCGAACGTCCACCAGCGGGCAACGCCTTCGTCGACCTGCACGGCGGGTCCGGTGCGGCGGAGCAGGTCGCCCAGGTCCACGCGCTTCTCTTGGATGTGCTTGAAGGCGGGTTCGTCCACGTAGGCGTAGCGCACGGTGTCGGTGAGCACATGCTTCATGCGCTGGCACAGTTCGAACCCGAGGTGCTGCGGAATGAATCCGCCCCAGCTCGGCTTCGCTCCGCCCGGCGCCTCGCGGACGACGACGACCCGATCATCGTGACTCACACGTTCGACCGTCCAGGCGCGGCCGCCAAGGAGGAACGATGACATCTGTTCCACGAGTCGGTCCACGTAGTCCTGCTCCAAGGAGCCGAGGTCGCGACCGGCGGCCGTGACGACGCGGTAGAGCACAGGGCTCGAGAAGACAGCGTATAGCTCCATGAAGTTCTTCCTGCCGAAGGCCTGCTCCGCCTTCTGGCCCATCGAAAGCAGGCCGCCGGACTCGAAGAGGAAGTCCTCCGTCTTCATGTGCTCGACCGCGGCGTCGAACTCGGTCCGCGCGATGGAGCGGAAGTCTGGAACCCGCGAGATCTGGTCCCAACACCGTTCGGCGCTGACAGCTCCGTACTGCAGCGTGAGCGCGAGGAGCTGGTGGACAAGAACGGGCCAGCAGCGCTCCTGGCAAGCGACTCTCTCGACCCAGCCCTCTCGGGCCAACTCAATGAGCGCGACCGCCTGGAGGACCGCTTCGGGGTCTTCGCAGAGGAACGTCGTGTTCGCCGTCGTTCCGGCACGTCGGCCCGTTCGTCCCATGCGCTGCATGAACGACGATACGGTGGAGGGTGCGTTCGCCTGGAAGACGAGGTCGAGGTCGCCCACGTCGATGCCCAGCTCCAGGGTCGAGGTGCAGACGATGCAGGCGTTCGTGCCGTGGGCAAACCTCTGCTCGGCGGCCTTGCGCTCCTCGAGCGACACCGAACTGTGGTGGACGAACACGTCGATGGAACTGCCGCGCATCCGGTCGGCCACGGTCTCGGTGAGCGATCTCGACTGGCAGAAGAAGAGGCTCTTCTTGCCAGCAGCCCGGGCGGCCGCATCACCAGCAAGCCCCGCGATGCTCTGGTACAGCCCGATGAAGAGGTCCCGCTTGGCGGGGCTCTTGGGTGGGTCGACCACCACGCCTTCGCGGAGAGAAGACCCTTTGAGCCACGCCAGGATCTGGTCGGGGTTCCCCACCGTCGCTGACAGCCCGACTCGCTGGATGTCGTTCTGACTCACCGGGGCCAACCTCTCGATGACCGACATGAGGTGGGCCCCGCGATCGGTGCCGGCGAGCGCATGGACCTCGTCGATGACGATGAGGCGCAGATCCTTGAACAACCTCTGCACCGGCGAGCGCGCCGACACCAGCATGACCTCGAGCGACTCCGGGGTCGTCATGAGGATCTCGGCGGGATCCTTGACGAACCGACGCTTCGCGCTGTCGCCCACGTCGCCGTGCCAGACGAAACGACGCAACCCGACCATCTCGGCGTACGTGCCGAGGCGTTCCTCCTGGTTGTTGAGGAGGGCCTTGATGGGCGCGATGTAGATGACGCCCACGCCATCCGGCTCATGCTCGACGAGGCTCGCGAGCGCCGGGAACATCGATGCCTCGGTCTTGCCGCCAGCGGTCGGCGCGAGGACCACGACATTCCTGCCGTCGAGAATCGCCTCGCCGGCCAGCTCTTGCACGGGGCGTAGAGAGGTCCACCCGAGGCGCGAGACGATCGCCTCCTGGAGCCTCGGTGGAAAGCGCGCGAACGCGGTCACGCGCTCAGAACTCCATTGGCGTTGGCGCGTAGCCCTTGTCGTCGCCGGGCTCGGGCTCGTACTCATACGGCTTCTTGCCCTCGGAGGCGCGCTCCTCGACGACAGTCTTTGGCGGCTCTGGGAGCTTCGCGTCGGGATTCTCCGCCACGACGTCGAAGAGATTTACGAGGCTGCGCAGGAACTGCCGAGGGACGATGCCGACGTCGCCGCCGAAGCCCTTGGTCACCTCGTCGACCTTGGCGCTTATGACCTCCGGCGTGACCCGCTGCGCGACGATGTTCGGGTCGCCCATCGGGTAGAGCTGACGAAGGCGAAGGCCCACGTCTTTGAGGCGATCGCGGTCGAAGGGCTTCAGCTCGAGCTGCGGCTGCCGCATCGATACGAGCCCGCTCTCGACCTGAAAGCGAATGCGGTCATGAAGTGGCTGTAGTCCTGCGACGCCTCGGCGAGTGTCGAAGAATTCGGGGGTGCCGGTGAAGATCCACAGCAGGCCCTTGTAGCGGTCGGCCGCATCGATGATCTGGCGGATGCCGTTCAGCGACCGCCCGCGGACGTCGCCGCGCATGCGCAAGATCGTCTCAGCCTCGTCGATGACGATGACCAGCCCCTCGTAGCCGGCTGCCTTGACCACCTCCAGGACGCCTTGGAGGTAGGCCATCGCGTCAGTACTCGTGATGTCGCCCTTGATGTCGGCCGACTTTTTTGCCGCCGAGCTGACGTTCTCGCTGCCCGCGAGCCACGACATGAGCGCGCCGGCCTCGCGGACCTTCCCGGCCTGCTTCAGCTTGAAGACCTCGCGCAGCACGCGGCCCAGGTCCTCGGGGGCCTTGCCTCCGGTGAGCGAGGTGATGTCCTCTTCGATGCGCCTCTGGACCTTGCCGTCGAAGTCGTTGGCGTTCTCGTCGGCGCCACCGTCGATGAGCGCGCTCTCGACCTTGGCGATCCAGCGGTCGATGATGTCCCCGAGTGCACCGCGAGGACACGAACTGGTCCCCAGCTCCTGCACGACCTTGCGGTAGACGTCGTCGAACTTGTGAAAGTGCAGGTCGTTGTCGGAGACCACGACGAAGCTGGTCGCGAAGCCTCTTGCCTGCGCGTCGTGGAGCGCGAGCCGCGCCATGAAGGTCTTGCCGCAACCGTAGCCGCCGCGCAGAAACTTGAAGACGCCTTCGCCCTTGGCCGCGAGATCGAGCAGTCGCCCGATCTCGGCGCGCTGCTTCTCGATGCCGACCGCGAACGCCTCCAGGCCGCGTTCGGGGACCACGCCGGAGCGCAGCCGTTCGAAGATGTGCTCGCGGTCTCGCTGTGTCGTCATCGGCCTTCCTCTCGAACGTACCGCTTGCCGCCTTCGCCGGGTTCGATGCGTACACCGAATGGAAGCTTGGCGAGATGGCTCTCGAAATCCAGGGAGAAACGGCGAAACACCCGTGCCGACCCGAGCAAGTGTGTCGCCTCGGCCTCGGTGATGACCCCATGCTTCTCGATATGTAGGAACACTTTGCGGATGGCCTCGTCCGGGATGGCGTCTGCCCAGCTGGCGAGCGGCTGGGGCGACGCGCTCTTGGTACGGCCAGGATCCGCCGTCCAGCTCACCGCGTACCACTGGTCGGGCGTCGCTCCTTGGACCTTCTCGGTGTTGTCCGCGTGGTAGGCCTCCACTCGGACACGTTCCTTGGAATCGCCTTCGATGCCGAAGAACACCTCGCTCCATGCTTCACCGACCGTCACCTTCAAGCGGCCGGTCTTCACGTCCGCGGGCCCGGCCACGTCCTTCACGATCACCCGAATCGCCTCGGTGCCCGGGACGCGGAGCGCGATGTCGACGGCGCCGGCACTCGCGAATCCGAGCGTGCCGGGCGCATGGACGACTCGAAGCCGTAGCCGGTGGAGCCCCATCACATCCGCTTCGGGAGCGACCTCCACGACGTACGCGGACTGGAAGATGGGCTCGGGGTGCTTACGAGTGACGGTGAGCACCGGGATGATGCGCTCTTGCGGGCTGTTGCCTCCATGGACGAATGATGCCCCGGAGTTGCCGGTGGCGAACACCGCGGTATCGTCGCGGAACAGCAGGTAGCCGGTGAGTCCATCGTAGCCGAGCGACGACACGGAGACGTTCACCATGCCGGCCTCGGCCCGCGGATGCTCGTCGAGCACGTGGCGGCGCTGCGGATCGCGCTTGGTGCCATACGGCCGCACCAAGGTGGTCTCGTCCTGGAGGAGGAATCCGTGGTCAGCGGTGAAGACGAAGTTCTTCACCCCCGCGAGCTGCAGGTGGTGCCATGCAGCCTTGATCTGCCGGAGCGTGGACTCGAAGGTGGGTAGGCCGACGTTGGCCTCTCCGGCGTCGTCGATCTCCTTCGAGTGGACGACCACGAGCCGGTGCGCCTTCACGTCCTTGGTCAGCCCTGCCGTGCTGGCCTCGCAGACCTCGGCGAGCGTCAGTAGCAGCCCGGGCCTGCCGGCACTCCGCATGCCCATGGCGCGCGAACGATGCTCAGGAGTCCGCACGGTGAACTCGCCCGCCTTGAAACCCTGGAAGATCCCGGCGACGACCAGTCGGTCGCCCTGGGTCACGGGCGCCAGCACGTTCATGCCCACGGACGTGATGGTCGGCAGCTCGGCCAGGCGCGGCTTGAGGTCCACGACGGTTCCGGGCCCTTCGAGCTCCTCGACCAGCTCAGTGGCCATCTCGTAGCGGAAGGCGTCGATGACGAAGATCGCGACCTTCTCGGCCGTGAGGGTCAGCGGGTGGACCACCTGCTCGAAGAGGGTCCGTTGCTGCATCGACGCCGGCGGCAGAAATCCGTGCTCGGTGCAGAGGGTCGCAAAATCCCTGGCAAGGTGATCGGCCCAGTCGCGGTGGGCGCGCCTGAGGTCGGTCGCGACCTCACGCAAGGCACCGTAGTGTGGGAGGCGCGACTCGAGGAGCGCCAGTCGTCTCTGCTCGAACCGGCGATGCGCCCGGTCCACCTCGTAGGCGCCCGCAGCGTACCGCTCGGCGGCCTGCTCGAGGCTCCGCACGCCTTCGAACGGCCTGGGGTACTTCGCGAGGGTCTCACCGAAATCGGCAGCTTCCGCCACGAGATTCCACGCCCAACGCCGAAGCTGGTCGCGCTGGAGCCAGAAGGACTTCTCACCCTGCCGCCCACCGCACCAGGATCTGGCCTTCGACCATTCGCCGTGTGCGACCGCCTCGACGGCACCGGTGAGCACACGGTTCTCTTCCTCGCGGAATGTGTCGATCTGGCCGAGGTCGTCAGGCGTCATGGCCTTGAGCTCGTCGGCGAGGAAGGTCTCGACCTCATCGGCGATGCGCGCGTAGGCATCGCCGTGGTCGCGTCGGATATGTGCCACCAGGTCGGTGCAGGCCTTGACGATGGGCGAGGAGAGAGCCCGGAGTCGCCGCAGCCCCTCGAGGTGAGCGGGGCGCCGGAGGTCGTTCACGTACTCGACGCAGAGGAGCCACGCCGCGAGGGCGTCGAGGACGTTGTCGAGCGGCTTGAGCTTGGGGTCCTCGGGGAAGAAGCGGCTCCACTCGTCGTCCATGCCGGTGAGCTTGTGGACGTAGCTCTTCAGCCCCGCGACCTCCTCGGGCGCGGTGACGCGAAGGGCGAGCGAGCTGTTGGGCTGCACGAGGGCTTCGGCGAGCATCCTGGGCCCGAACTCGTCGAGCGCCGCGGCGAGGCCGAACGTGCTCTGCGACACAGCGGACGTGATCCAGGCGTCGGCCTCCTCGAGGCTCGGCTGCTTGGCGACGAACTGGTCCACCTCGACGGGGGCGACGCGGGCGGTCGCCGCCTCGCGGATGAGGGTGTCGAGGCCTTTTCGAAAGCGTACGCCCGCCTCGTATAGCTCGAGCACGGGGGTCTTGCGGATCGACTCCTCGTTGAAGCCGGGCATGTGGATGAGGAGCGGTTGCCGGCCGAGGCCGCTGCCGAATGGCTCGAGCTGGAAGAGCAGCTCGAGGAAGCTGCCGCGGAAGCCGACGACGGGGTACGGGAACTCGCCCTCCGCCTGCCGGGCGGCCAGCTCGTCCACGAAGTGCGTGTACGAGGCGTCCTTGTCGAGCCACACGACAATGCCCTGGCGGCGTAGCTCGCCGAGAACTTCCTTCTCGATCACCGCCGAGACGAGGCCGCTCACTGGCGAACTCCCGGTAGCGTTCCTGCGAGTTGAACCATTCGGAATTTCCGAACGGTTGCCTCCCTGAGAGGAATAGCCCTAGTCATTCAATGCCTTGGCATCGCCCAGCTCGAGGTCCTGCTGCTCAGGCTCTTCCTCCGCCTTCGAGGCCTTGCGCGCGCGACGCTTGTCCTCGTTGCCTCGGATCGCTGCGGCTTCCTGGGCGTGCTCGGCGAGGAACGTTGCTCGAGCGGCATCGGAGCCCGGCTCGTCGATGGTGAAATCGGGACGGATCTCGTCCTGGAGGCGCAACTCCCAGGCGTAGGCCTTGGCCGGGTGTAGCTCCCAGAAACACTTGTGCGCGACGGCGATGGACGGATCGGTGTGGCACTTCTCCCTCACCCGGGTGGGGAAGTAGCGAGCGGCCAGGTGTGCCCAGTCGTAATCCTTCTTGCCCTTGGCGGTGGCCAGCTCCCTCCACCACTTCTTCGGATCCTTCCACTGCGGCTCGAGCAGCGGCCAGAGCGCCGCGCTGTTGACCATGACGCCATCGTCGAGGTCCATGACGTAGCGCGCGTCGACTTCACGCCTGGGTGTCTTGTCGTCGGGTGGCGGTGGTCCCTTCTCGGCGATCTCGGTGACCTTCGCGATGAAGTCGTTCAGCTCTTCGACAAGCTTCTGGACCTCGGTGAATCGCTTCTCGGCCTTGCCCTTGTTGCTCCCCGAGGCGCGGGCCGTGCGCAGGTCCTCAAGCTCGCCTTCGAGGCGCCGCATCGTGGGGACCAAGTGATCTGCGAGGAGAACGCTGAGCGTGTCGTCCTGCCAGCGGTGAATCGAGACGAAGGCGACGAAGCTCTTCTTCACCGACGAGAGCGGGAAGTAGATCGGGCGGTTCTCGTAGAGCTTCCTGTGGTAGTCGAAGAAGGACTTGCGGAGATAGGTGCGGAGGTCTTCGCCTTCACCCACGGCAGCGCCGTGCTCGTTCCATGCCAATAGAAGTTGGGCAGAGCCCAAGTGGTCCAGACTGTCCACATCCGTACTCACGAAGAGCGTTCCAGCGGGAAGCGCTGCGAGCGGGGCATCCTCAGCAACGCCCCCGCCTCCCTTGAATCGGCCAAGCGCGACACCGATGGCAAAGGAGACGAAGGCATCGGGAGCAGGTGGATCGTACTGTGGTTCGTACGGGGGCAGAAGGGTGCCTGCATCGCGATCGACGGCGCGCTGCGCCCAGTCCTGAGCGTAGTGCCAAGCCGAAGAGCCAGGAGATCCGAATTCGATGGATACCTCGCGAGTGCCCTCGTGTTCGCTGAACGCGCGATCGAGCACTTGGGCTATAGAATCCGGATCATCGATCGAGAACAATGGCACACGATTTACGTCGCTGATCTCGAAGTGAAGCCCCGGATTGAGCGACTGGACCGTTCCGCGCGATAGTGTGCTGTTCATGGAGCACAGAACCGCGTTCGTATTCTCTGGGAAAACAGATGCGGCCATGTTGTCGAAGATCGCCAGCCAGCGATAGACACGAGCGGAGAAGGATGAACCGATGCCCGCCACGGCGATGCCGGGCTTAAAGTACAGCGACTCGTTGCGGATCTGTCGGGTGTAGGCCTTATAGAGGTGCTCGGCGAGAATCTTGATTTCAAGACCGCCTCTGCGCCAGTTGCAAACCTCATCGCACGGATCGATCCAGCACATCCCTCGAGCACCCTTTACATACCGCACCCAACCTCGATCGCTTAGCTGGAACGCTGCCGTAGGGCGAATATTCGCGCACGCCGCAGCTTCCAATTCCCAGCCGAGCCGAAGAAACCGAGTGTGGTTACCTGTGACGGCACCGGCCTTCGCTGGAGATGATGTTGCCAACTTCGGTGCTCTGGCGTATTGCTCCAGGAACTCCTTGCTCCACCAGTAGACGATGGGCTCGCCTTCGATTACCGCGAAGCCCCCTGGGTCGAAGTCGTAGCGGCCGACGTGGGCGAGTAGCGCTGCTCGCTTTCTATCGGTTCGGTCTCGGTCGTAAGATCTGTCGCTCAGGGGAGTGGGAAGAAGAGCGACGCTCTCCTCTCTCGGACGAGCATCCCGCCGGATAATCGAGACTACGACGGCGAGTAGCTCGTTCGGGACCTCATCGAAAGCCCCACGGTCGAAGTCCCCGACAGCACGGAGGTCGTGGTGACCGAGCATCTGCTTGCGTAGCTCTGCGAACTGGCCAAGGAACATCCAGCCGCGCATGGTCAACAGAGCGGACGTGCCTCCTGGCTTCGCGAACTCCAGCCCGCGCTCCAGGAATGCCGCGTACAGGTCCGCCTTGCCACGCGGGTACGTCCTCGCAACGTAGCCAAACGACTCCGTCTTCGAAAGCCCCTGGTACGGTGGGTTACCTACTACGATATCGTAGACGCCCTCTCGCGCGATTCTCACGAAGCGAACGCCAGCGGCGAGTTGTTCACCGTCGAGGCGAAGGCCAAGGTCCTCCGAGCCCGAATGCCTCGCGAGGAACTGTTCGAGCTTGTCGAGGATCGATGCCTTGGCCTCGCCGAGCGACAGCTTCACTTGTTGGGACTCGAATCCCCCGAAGAGATCACCTTGGCCGCCCGCCCGCTCGAACTCGAGCTCAACGTCGCGGATGGCGTCTTCGACGGCCGCGTCGACCTTGAGCAGTGACCCCAAGTAATCCACGCCCGCTAGCGATGCGAGCAACCCGTCCGTGAGGTCCTCGGGGATACCGGCCTCGCGCTTTAGATCCTGACGTAGATGCACGACGGCCGGATCATCCTTGGGCAGGTTGCCAAGCTGAAGCACCGGTGCGACGAGGTTGAGCCTCCTCGGCCGTGCATCCTTCGCGACGGACTTGGCCTTGAGGTAGAGCGCGGCTGCCGCGATCTGGATGGGCCGCGGGTCGATGTCGATGCCGTGGAGGTTGTTCTCCAGGATCGACTCGGCGATCTCTCGGTCGCTGATCTTCTCGCCGCGGTGCCGGGCCTCCTCACGGTACAGGGCCGAGAGCAGGCCGAAGGCGATCACCAAGAAATGACCGCTGCCACAGGCTGGGTCGAGGATCTTGAGCGAGCGCAGGGAATTGGGGGCCTTCTCGACCGCGTCGTCCGGGAGCGGCTGGGGAACGAAGTACTTCCAGTGGTCTTCCAGCTCGCCGTCGATCGGCATGAGCGCGTCGAGCGCTACCTCGCCGGCGTCCCGCTTCTTCCGCCATTCCACACGCCGCACTTCGAGCGCCGCGAGCGCGGGCGCCGCCTCGGGCGTCCAGCAGTGCTTCTTGCACATGCAGAGCCATGTGAGGCCGAGGCTGTTCTGCAGTAGCCACTCGACCATGTATCGCTCGGTGAACATCTGCGTCTTCGACGCGATCTCGTGCGGCTCGATCTTCCCGCCGGCATTGATCTTGGCATCCAGCGCCTCGCGGTCGGGGTCGTTCCAGTACTGGTAGACCCACCCAAGCGTCGTATCGTCCGTCCAAGCCGACGCCAGGTCCGGATCGTCCAGCCGCTCGACCACCTCGCGCAGCGTCGCCGGCGGAATCGCGAACAGTCGCGTCAGTCCCACATCGCCGAAGAGTCCCGGTAGATCGACCGCCAACTCGTCGAAGAGGAACTGAAGCAGCGTCGAGTAGCCCTCGGTCGCGTCGGTCGTTCCGTTCGTGCAAAGCGTGGGGGCGAACTCGCGAAATTCCCGATATCCCCGGCTGTTCCACCCGCCGGTCAGCACCGCAGGTTTCGACAGGCCGAGCGCTTCCAGGTGACGCACCAGCACCAGACGGTTGACGAGTGTGGCCGCGGCCTCCTTCTCGGCCTGCGCGAGCAGCCGCGCCTTCGCCGCGTTCAGCGCCACCTTGTCCTTGGGTCTGGTCGCCCGGGCGCGCTCCTCGATCCAGGCCTCTATGCGTTCGCGCCGCCGTCGGTGGGCCTCGTCAAGGCCCGCGTTTTCGATGGCCACGGAGAGGCGATAGCGGCGGTCCGCCTCGTCATGGATGGCGCGCAGCAGCCGCGCGCGCAGGCCTTGGTCGGGACTCTGCGGGGTTCCTCGGATCGTCTCGGCG
>OBEQ010115685.1_pt1 | contig 10694 bp, 6 predicted proteins | sample 1670901 | NCBI WGS metagenome assembly OBEQ01 (sample SAMEA104232315, study PRJEB22302) | groundwater metagenome | biome: forest; feature: aquifer; material: groundwater | place: USA | collected 2011-08-07 | depth 5.4 m | reverse complement strand
CAAGAAAATTTTTGTCAGCGACTGAAGCTTTATTGAGTGTTTGCCATAATTCCTCTGTCATATGCGGCGCAAATGGTGCTAAAAGCTTTAGAAACACTTCAATCTCTTCCTTACTTACTTCTTTTTGCTTGGAAAGAGAATTGTAGTATTCCATTAATGATGCAATGGCAGTGTTATAACGTAAATTCTCCAAATCCTCCGTCACCTTTTTAATTGTCTTATCCATTAATGATGACCCTGCGACTGAAGCGCCATTAGGACCCGCGAGTGTCACCAGAGTCCACGCTCGCTTTAAAAACCTGTGCATTCCTTCAATCCCTGTATCTTGAAAATCTCCTCCCAAATTAAAAGGCCCTGCAAACATTAGATAAGCTCTTAAAGTATCTGCTCCGTACTTTTTGATATACGCATCCGGAATCACTACATTTCCCTTACTCTTACTCATCTTAGCGCCTTCCTTAATAAGTAAACCATGAGCGTAAAATCTAGTGAAAGGTTCTTCAAAATGTGAAATTAAACCTAAATCATTAAAAACCATTGTCAAAAATCGAGAATACAAAAGATGCAAAACCGAATGCTCTGCTCCGCCTATATACATGGTAACCGGCAGCCATTTCTTCGCACGTTCTGGTTTCCACGGACAAGTAAGATCGTCTGTTGAAATATATCTAAAGAAGTACCACGAACTATCTAAAAATGTATCAGAAACGTCTGTTTCTCGTCTTGCTTCTCCCCCACAATTTGGGCAAGTTGTTTTATAAAATTCAGGATGATTTGCCAAAGGTGATGTACCGGTACCTTCCGGTCTCCAATCCTCAACATCAGGCAAAAGTACTGGAAGATCTTTTTCTGGAACTGCTTGCCAACCAGCATTTTCCTTGCCCGCCGAAGCCTTGGCGCAGGCGGGACAAAATATCATCGGAATCGGTGGTCCCCAATATCTTTGTCTACTTATTAACCAATCTCGAAGATGGTATTGTGCCGATTTTTTCCCAAAACCTTTTTCTTCGATATAATTAATGATATCTTCTCGTACTTCTGCCCATCTTCTTCCTTTAAATTGAGCTGGTTCTTCTAAAATGCCATCCGAAGCGTGATGGTAGCAATATTCAAGATTTTTTACCTTCTCAGCTTCTTTTGGATCTTCTGGAAACATAACAGGATGAAGTGGTATATCGTATTTTTTTGCAAACGCGAAATCACGCTCATCATGTGCGCTTGAATTTACTACTCCGCTGCCATATTCTGCAATAACAAACGATGCAACCCAGATTGGAATCAATTTACCTGTTGGCTTGTACTCAATATAACGACCAGTGAAAACTCCTTCTGTTTCTTTGTCTATATCGAATTGCTTTGCGATTTTTTTCTTTTTTATCTTTTCAATGAAATCCATGACAGGTTTTTCATGCTGAGTTCCTTTTACAAGATCGTGAACTTTTGAGTGTTCAGGAGCAATAACTGTAAACGTCTGAGCCATAAATGTTTGTGGTACAGAATCAAACATTTCAAAATAAATGTCTAAATCTTTTACCTTAAAGCGGTATGTAACTCCTTCGCTTTTTCCAATCCATTGTTTCTGGCTAACTTTGACCTTTTCTGACCAATTTAGCCCTGGGATATTGTTTAATAATCTCTCTGCATAATCTGTGATCTTAAAAAACCACTGCTCAAGATCTCTTTTCTCAACAATTGAACCGCAGCGCTCGCATTTACCATCAATCACCTGCTCGTCTGCCAAAACTGTTTTGTCCTTGGGGCAAAAATTAACTGCAGCTTTTTTTCTGTACGCTAATCCTTTTTTAAATAGCTGAATAAAAATCCACTGTGTCCATTTGTAGTACTCTGGATCATAAGTTTCAACTTTTCGTGACCAATCAAAACCATTTCCTGTTGCGCGAAGCTGTCTATAAAAGTTCTCTTCACTAATTTTTGCCTGCTCTTTCGGATGTCTGCCAACTTTTATTGCGTAGTTTTCGCTGTGAATCCCAAATCCGTCTAAACCCATTGGCTCAAATACATCGTATCCTTGCATGCGTTTAAATCTACCGTAGATATCACTTCCTGTAAAAGCATACATATTACCAACGTGCATCCCTTCAGCAGAAGGATATGGAAACATCATGAGGTTATAAAAAGGTTTTTTTGCAGTATCAAGATTAGGAGAATAAACTTTCTCCTTATCCCAAATCTTCTGCCACTTAGGTTCAATTTTTAAAGGATTATATTTTTCAGGTTCTATTTTTTTAGTGCTCACTCTGTGATTATACATTATTGCGTTTTTAGAGTAAAACAAGTACGATTTAGTTATGCAGCTTATATGGCAATCTATTGTTTTAATTTTGACTTTTGGCTTTGTTTTTCTTTGGCAAATGGGGCCACTGGGTGACTATACAATTCAAGCTCTTGGCTTTTTAGTTTTTATCTATCTTATAACGTCGGCTCGCAAGAAAAATTTTACCTTAAGTAATGTTGGCGAAGGAACAATAGGAATATGTATTGTTACGGCAATCATTTTGCTTTTAATATTTTCAACAGGCCGTCTTTCTTCTCCCCTTTTCTTTCTTTTGTATTTCCTAAATTTTGGCATAGCCTTTGTATTTGAGCCACCTGCTGTTTTTGTTTTTACTTTGGGCTGTTTTTTAATCTTTCTTCCAGATACTCTTAAGGACAATATCACAGACAATCTCCTTCGTACAGGATCGCTTTTTCTAATCTCTCCAATTGCCTACTTCTTTGGCAAAGAATATAGAGACAGAGATAAAGAAGAAAAAAAGATGGATGAATTAAAACAAGAATCACAAGTTGCAGCAGATAACATTTCACATGAAATCTCAGATGTCCTCTCTAAAGAAAAAAATGTTTTACAAGCAGATGATATTGATAAGCTTAATGATACTTTAGAACAAACAGAAAGCCTCCGTGAAAAAAGCAAAGAATGAAGATTAGAAGTTCAATTTTCTTGTTTCTTGTTTCTTGTTTCTTGTTTCTTGTGGTAGTTGCGCCAGCAGGCGCGTTCACCATGTCTAATACCAACTACATTCTCGAAATGGGAGATTTTATGACAGCTTCTGGCAAGCCTACAGGACCAAATTACAAACTCGGAGTAAGCCTTGGTCAAACTAGCCCAGGCCTTTACAGCGGGACAAACTACAAAGTAAAATTAGGATTTCAGTATATATACCCAATTGTTGGATTTAAATTCAGTATTTCCGAGACTTCAATAGATTTCGGCTCTCTCTCCCCAACCAATCCAGTAACAAGGACAAACACTTTAACTGTTAGTAATGGATCTGGAGGATATACTGTAACAGCAAATGAAGACCACGAGCTTAAAGAGACAACTTCTGCTCAGCTTATTCCAGACACAACTTGTGATAATGGAAGTTGCTCTGAAACAACCTCTGCTCCTTGGACAAACACTTTAACGTACGGTTTTGGCTATAGATGCGATAATGTAAATGGAACAGACTGCAATAGTGGCTTTTCAGATGCAACAAGCTACAAACAGTTTGCAAATAAAGAAAAATCTGAAACTGATGCAAATGTCATGACTAACTCAAATGTTAGCAGGAGCAAATCGTCAAAAATTACCTACAAAGTAAATATTGCCGGAACCCAAGCTGCAGGAGCATACACAAACAAGATTACATATATTGCAACACCAACGTTTTAAATGCAAAATTCAAAATTCAAAATTCAAAATTATCTTTCGACCCTGAGCTCAAGACCGAAGGGCAGTTCAAAATTCAAAATTTTACCAAGATTCATATTGGTCGGACTAATTATAGTAACTTTTAACTTTTCACTTTTAACTTTAAACTCAAAGAAAGTGAGCGCCAGTGAACTTTCTCTCGGGGTTTCTCCTCCTCTTATCCAAATCGATGCGACAGCTCCTACTAACATAGAAGCTCCGATCACAATTGAGAATTTGGGAACAGAAGAGGTTGAGTTAAAAATAGTTTTAAAACCCTTTACAGCCAAAAATGAAAATGGACAGGTTAGATATCTTACTGACAAAGAATATTTTGGCCCTGACCCATTGATTTTTCAAAGAATTCAAGTTAAAGAGGGAGGAAATCCTTTTGAAACAATAACTCTGGCTCCAAAACAGCAAAAAAAATTAACTCTACATATTGATATTCCGACAGACGAAGTACCATCAGACTACTACTTTTCGGTTGTTTTTATATCAACTACCGAACCTTCTGGCGAATCAAATCTTACTCAATCTGCAGGCGGAATTGCAGCTAATGTACTCTTGTCAATTGGGCCAAAAGGAAAAGCAAAAGGGAATATCGAAGAATTTACAGCTCCAATTATTATAGAAAAAGGCCCTGTACCCTTTACGGTTCGTGTGAAAAATGCAGGTGAGCACTCAATCGCTCCATATGGAGTAATTATTATAGAAAATATGTTTGGACAGAAAGTTGGAAGAGTTGATCTGTTACCTGTAAACATTCTAGCCGGAACGATTCGCTCAATGCCAGACCTCCAATCTTCCGACGCTACTCCTTCGTCACCTATACTTAATACAAAATACTTAATACAAAATACTAATCGGGCGCTTTGGTCTGAAAAATTCCTACTTGGTCCATATAAAGCCACGCTAAGCATTGCTCTTTCGGAAGAAGGACCACTTTTCACAAGAACAATTTATTTTATAGGAGCTCCTCTATCTGCTTTTGCAGCTATAATAATTTCAATTATGCTTATTCTTATTATTCGCAATCGTCTGAAAACCAGACTTGAAGAATGAAAATTAAGAATTTAAAATTAAAAATTAGTGTTGTTTTACTTCTTGCTTCTAGCATCTTGCTTCTAGCATCTAGACCGTCAGAAGCAGCTAGTGCAAGTGCTTCAGCCTCTGTTAACGTCAAGGCTACCATTGCCCAATCCCTAACCGTAAGCATTGCAGGACTGGGTGACAATATCCCTGTTAATACAGGTAACAGCGCATGTCAGAATTCAGAAACAACTAATTCAGGTAACCCATCCTCCTCAACTGTTGTTAATTTAGGAAGGTTAAAAGACACTCCAACAGCTACAGATATAAAAATTGGCAATCTATCTGCTCAACTGATTACTGTTACCACAAATGCCTTTAATGGCTATGTTTTATCCGCTTCGTCAAGTGGGCATTTGAACAATCAGAACGCAAATTTTTCCCTTAGCGATACACCAACCCCGAGTGCTATTCCGCTTGGACAAAACTTCTTTGGCTTTCATCCCTGTGGCCTAGATACAGATCAAAGTCTGTGGATGAATACTCCAAATCAAGCTTGCAATTCTATGGTTTCGGGGTCTTCTTCTAACCTTTGTAAGTATGCTTGGCCCGATTTGAACAGCTCGTTAATCCTAGCTCAAGACCCAACAGGACCAGTCGGAGAAAATCTTCAGGCTGGAAATGGAGTTACAACAATTCAATACGGAGCAGGGATTGATTCAACCGTTCCAGGAGGCAATTACCAAACAACAATTAGATATATTATAACGCCAACGTTTTGAACATGAAAATTAATAATTTCAAATTTCTAATTATTATCTTGTTACTTGTTACGAGTTGCTTGTTACCTGTTGGTAAAGTAAACGCTCAGATTTTTCAATCGATCACAATATCGCCACCGATATCTGAACTTAACCTTAAACCTTCACAATCTGCCAACGGAATAATAAATATATCAAACAACAGCAAAGAAGATCTTTTTTTCACAAGTCGTGCTCGAGATTTTATAGTGGAAGATGACAAAGGAACACCAATTATGCTTGATCCGGACACGCTGTCGAACAAATATTCAGCCTCTTCCTGGATTGCGATCGATCCGCCAGCTGGCGGAAAATCTTTCACTGTAAAGCCAGGAGAGAGAAAACCAATCCAATACACAATTAACGTCCCTAAAGACGCAAGGCCAGGCGGCCACTACGCTTCTATATTGTTTACCTCTACTCCGCAGAATAATTCTGCTTTGCAGAACTCTGCCTCCGTACAAACAGAAATTGGCTCACTTATCTCAATTGTAATTGCAGGTCCAATAGTTAAAAACGCAGTTGTCAGTAAGTTTCTAGCAAATTCTTTCCAAGAATACGGTCCTGTGAAGATTGATTCACAGATTACCAACCAATCTGACATTCACATTAGTCCGCAAGGAACAATTACTATCACAGATATGTTAAATAGAACCATTGACTCACAGATTTTACCTATTAAACGCATATTTCCGCAAGCAAAGAAAAATTATGAAAATTCGTTTGGAACAAAACTAATGATTGGCAGATTCAAAGCAGTGCTAAACGCGACTTATGCTGACAATCTTCCCTTACAGGCATCATTCTACTTCTGGATCATTCCTTGGGAAATAATAGCTATTATAATACTCCTAATTATCACTCTTATTTTAGGATTCCAGCTTTGGAGAAGAAAAAAGAACTTAGTATCCAACGAACCACCAGTGATGGAGTGACTTCTTATTTTCCTTTTTCCCTACATTACTAAACCTAATCCAATCCGGATGTAGCTTTCTTAGGAGTATAATAATTAGGATAATGATTGGTATACCAATCAAAATGATTAACGGAACAGAAAGCAAAAAATGCTTAAGCTTATCCCATAAGTTGCCTATAAACTTTCCAAAACCTCCAACTGCTTGTTGTTCCTGAGACAAAACTTTGAGCAGAACTGTTTTTGTAGGTTGATTTGAGTCTATCCCATTATATTTTCCTGTTGAAAATAGATTATAACTTCCAACCGGTAGGTTCTCTATCGTAAACTCATAATGTCCTGTGCTATCTGCCGTTACTGTAAGGACAGAACCACCAGCGATATGAAGAGTAACTGTTGCGCCTGACATTGTATACCCAAAAGCCAAAGCGCTCCCTCCTACTCCAATTTCGGTCCTTGATAATCCAAGTGTTGGAGGAAGAAAAATATTTGTCATAACAATACTCTCTGTTACCGGAGCAAAAGAAAAACAAGTCGTTGATTCCCCTAATCTATTAAAATCATTTGCAATTAAACAAAAGCCGGAAAAACCTCTTTTAATAGGTAAAATGGGGAAAGAAAAGTTTCCGAGGCTGTCTGCAACAGTTGATGATATTGTGATGCCATTTGAGTCTGTCATGACAATACTAGCATTGGGAGAGATAAAACCACTAACAGTTAAAGTAAACTCTCCTACCGTTGCTTCAACAGTTGTCTGCATATTTCCGCTCGGCGTACTTACCTGAGCGCTTACCCTAGGCACAAAAAAAATACTAATTGCGAGAAGTATAACTATTGAGGCAAAATATTTGAGGCTGCGATAGCCTCCGGACGTCTTCATATACAATTATTGTATAGATTGGAAAAGAATTAAGCAAGAAAAAGGTAATAATAGTTCGTTTAGCTTATAAGTCAAGCCAAATATTAATTTTAAATTATCTAGCACTCCCCTATCTTGATTGACAAAAGAGTTTTTGGGGAAAAATACCTAGTTTTTTAGTTTCCAAATCTTTTTAATTCAATCCAAAAATCTTATTAAAAACCAAACATTATGCAAAGTATTTATGAATAAAAATAGAATCTGAGTAAGTCATAATTTTCGACTGACTTTCTATGACTATAGGTTAGTTTATGCTTTGTGATATATTTTGACATTTTATGAGCATACTTAAAATATATAGTTTTATCGAACTCGTATTCGTGAAAAATTATTTTTTAGTGCTTCCAAGGCTAATCTTTCACTATGAAAACGATAAAACATTCAGTGTAATTATATACATCAAAAGCTATCATTTCTCCTTACTCTAGGCTCTTGACATTATGGTGTATACTCTCTAATCTAATATAGTACCTGAAAATAAAATTTATCTAATAAGTCTCGATAATGCGTATAATCAGTATAATCTCGAGGCTGGAAGGATCTAATTATGAAAGGACATAAAGTAGGACAAGACAGTTTATCTATAAGGCTAAAAAGGAATTTTCACACCTACAGGATGCATATTGCTTCAAGTAGCGCTAAGATGTTTTGGGCATCAGTTGTAATTACACTTAGTTTTATTTTAAGTCAAGCCTATTTAATTTTGTTTCATTAACGAACTTATCTGCCCTTATGGATTTTATTGCCCGATTTAAAGCTTTTTTAATTTCTCAAAAGAATCCACCTTCTGCTTTAACAATCAAAAATTATAGAGCAGATGTTTCTCAATTTATCAAATGGTTTGAGCTCACAAAAGAATCATCTTTCTCCCCTAGCCAAATTACCCATCAGTTGATCTCAAAATACAAAGAAGAAAAATCCAAAGAGATTTCGGCTCGATCAGTTGACCGCCACATTTCTTCCCTTAGAAAATTCTTCCACTTCCTAAAAGTTGAAGGAATGATATCTTTTAACCCGTTTGAAAAGCTGACTGTGTCCTCCGAAGCTTTAGCGAAGGAGGATCCATGGAAGATTAAAGACTTCAAAAACTTCCTTTATATCTATAACGCATCTGCTCTTACTATTAAAAACTATATCATGGATGTTAAACAATTCCTTCGCTGGCTAGAAGAAGTAAGCGGAGTTAAGAATGAATGGGATACTCGTGAGCAGAATGTTTTAACGAAAATAAGTAGCGACTTGATAAGTGAATACAAAGACAGGCTCCTTAAAACTCAGGCTCCAAGCTCAATTAACCGCAAGCTCTCCTCTATCCGAAAATACACCTCCTGGCTAAAGTCAGAAGACTTAATTCCTAATGTCATTCTGAACGAAGCGAAGAATCTAGCTCCTGCAAAAAACCAGATCCTGAACAATCTAGCTGTACACCTGGAAGGTTCACAGGAAAAAGATGAACAGGAAAACAAGCAATCGAAGCAATACTCATCCTTTCCCCCTATCAGATTATCTCAGAAAATATCAAAAGGATTCATATTTGCCTTTGATCAAATAGTAATCGCTCCTATTAGCGTAGCCACCGAGGCTGTAGAAGATGTTGTTTGGAAAATCAAAGGCAAACCGGTTTTCAGCAAGCCTAATGTCATTCTGAACCCCGCCTCGGCGGGGCGAAGAATCTCGAACGTGAAAAATATCAAAAAAGAGTTCTATGCTCCCTTATCTATCTCCACCAAGTCCTTTCCATTTCATAAAAAAGCGCTCCATCACCTTCGATATACCCGACCAAATTGGTACAAAAAGTATCATTCATATGCAGTGGTTCACTATCTACATTTCGCAATTCTAATGATCTTTATGTCTGCCTTGGGTTTTGCCATGTACCGCTCTCTGGTCGAGACCCCTGCTCAAAGGAGCCTGGCTTTAGCTGCTTCACCTACTAGTCCACCCAGAATTCTGTCTTTTCAAGGCAGACTTACTGATAGCTCGGATAATCCAATCACCTCGGCTAAGGCTATTCGTTTTGGTATTTACGACAGCTTAACCGCCTCAGACTCCGCTCTTCTCTGGCAAGAGACAGATACAGTTACTCCTGATACAGATGGTATCTTTTCGATATTGTTAGGTAATGGTTCTTCTCTTACTCAAAGCTTGTTTGCAACCCATACTGGATTATGGCTGGGAGTAACTGTAGGCACAGATTCAGAATTAACTCCTCGCCAACAATTAGCTACAGTTGCTTATGCAACCAATGCTGAAGTCTTGCAAGGACTTCCTCCTATAACCCAGTCTGGAGCAGGCACAAGTAATGTAGTCTTGGCCTTGGATTCATCCGGTAACTTAACAATAGGCTCAACAGCCTCGCCTACTTTCCAGGCCAGCGGAGGCCAATTTAAACTAAGCGGACAACCTTTACTTTTAACCACAAACTCAGGCTCAGCAGGAGATGTTCAAATAGCGCCTGATTCAACTGGCCTAGTTGATATCCAAAAACCAATACGAAATACAACAAACAATAACAACATCTCAACGGCAATTGGATCAGTCGAAATTGATGATTTGTTCTCTATTTTAGCAACCAGTAGTGGTCAATCAGCCTTTACCCTCAATCAAAACGGCAGTGGTCCACTCATTAGCGCAAGTAGTAGTGGGACTGCTAAATTCACTGTTGCTAATGATGGTTCAGCTACGTTTGCTGGCGACGTAGCCGTAAATGGCGGTAATCTAACCACAACAGCCACAACTTTTAACTTGATAAATACCACGGCGACGACTTTAAATGTCGGAGCCGCAGCCACAACAGCCTTAAATCTAGGTAATGGAAGTGGAAATTATACAGCCATAAATATTGGCTCAGGCACAGGAACCCATACAATCAATATCGCAGGCACAGGCGCCACAGCCTCAGATACGATCAATATCGGCACAGGCGGGACTGCTGCAGATACTATCAATATAGGTAATAATGCATCAAGTACATCTGTCAATATCACTTCTGGATCAGGCGGAATTAGCCTTTCCGGTAACACCACTTTGGCTGCGACTAAAACATTTACTTGGACAACAGGCATAATAGACACAAATGGAAATGTAGGAATCGGCAATACTTCTCCCCTAACTGCTCTAGATATAACAGGCTCTGCTTCTCTTTCTGCAAACCTTTCCCTTCGTGGTTCAGGCACAGCTCACACTGTAAATTACCTGGATAATGGGACTCTAAATATCCAACGCTCCCCTGGCGGAGATGCAGGATTAACCAGTGTAATGTATTTTGATACGGCGGGTAGTGTAGGCGTAGGCGTGACTTCCCCATTGGCTAAATTAGACATAAATGGTAATCTT
>OBEQ011080746.1_pt1 | contig 10695 bp, 8 predicted proteins | sample 1670901 | NCBI WGS metagenome assembly OBEQ01 (sample SAMEA104232315, study PRJEB22302) | groundwater metagenome | biome: forest; feature: aquifer; material: groundwater | place: USA | collected 2011-08-07 | depth 5.4 m | reverse complement strand
GATCGAACGCCAACGCGGGCGGCGGCTACATCGAGCACAATCGCGAGCACTTCGTGATCGGGACCGATGGTCTCGTGAAAGACCGGGAAGATCTCAAGCGGGTCGTCATCGGTGCGACACCGCAAGGCGTACCCGTCACCATCGCCACCGTCGGCGACGTGCAGTTCGGGCCTCGTCTGCGGCGCGGCGCGGCGACAAAGGATGGCAAAGGGGAAGTCGTTGTCGGTGTCGCGCTCATGCTCATGGGGGAAAACTCGCGCACGGTGACGGCTGCAGCGAAGGCCAAACTCGCCGCGATCGAGCCTTCGCTTCCGCCCGGGACTCAGATAAAGCCATTTTACGATCGGTCCGCGCTCGTTGATCGCACGATCCGAACGGTCGCGACGAACCTCGCAGAAGGCGCTCTGCTCGTCGTCGCGGTCCTCTTCCTTCTCCTCGGAGATCTACGCGCGGGGCTCGTCGTCGCGGCGGTCATTCCGCTGTCGTTGCTATTTGCAGTCGTCGCGATGAACGCTCTTGGTCTATCCGGCAATCTCATGAGCCTCGGCGCGATCGACTTTGGGCTCCTGGTCGACGGCGCGGTCATCATCGTCGAAAACGCTGTTCGCCGCATGTCCAATGCACAGGCCGATGTGGGGCATCCGCTCACGCCTGACCAGCGCACGCGGGTCGTCGAGGAAGCCACGCTGGAGGTGCGCGCCCCGAGCGTTTTCGGGGAGGCGATCATTGCCATCGTATACCTGCCTGTGATGACCCTGAGTGGCATCGAGGGCAAGCTCTTTCGGCCTATGGCCACTACCGTGCTCCTCGCCCTGGCCGGTGCGTTCGTCCTGTCGCTTACGGTGCTTCCCGTTCTCGCGAGCTTTTTCGTGCGCCCGAAGGAGGCTGGCCACGAAACTTGGCTCGTGCGTAGTGTCCACGCCCTCTACGTGCCGGCGCTCGGAGCGGCCATGCGTCATCGTTGGATCACGACGGGCGCGTTCGTGGTCGCGCTTTCGGGAGCGCTCGGTCTTTTCGTGCGCTTAGGAGCCGACTTCATTCCACAGCTTGATGAGGGCGACCTGGTCGTCGAGGCGCGCCGTCTGCCAGGCATCGCATTGAGCGAGTCGGTTGCCACCGATCTCCGTGTCGAGCGGGCGATCGCGTCCATCCCCGAGGTCGACCAAGTGGTTGCGCGAATCGGCGCGCCCGAGATCGCGACCGATCCGATGGGCATGGAGCAGTCGGACATCTACGTGGAGCTCAAGGACCGCTCGCTATGGCGGCGCGGGGTCTCCAAGGCGGATCTGTCGCGTGAGATCGCGGCGAAAATCGAACACAGCGTCCCCGAGATGGCGATTGCCATGTCGCAGCCCATTCAGATGCGAACGAACGAGCTCATTGCCGGGATTCGTTCCGACGTCGCCGTGCTCATTTATGGGCGTGATCTCGAGGAGCTCAAGCGGCTCGGAGACCGCGCGGGCAAAATAGTGCGCGCCGTGCCCGGCGCTTCCGATGTGCGCGTCGAGCAGACAGCGGGATTGCGCTATCTGCGGGTCGCGCCAGATCGCGCGAAGCTGGCGCGCTACGGCTTGAGCATTCTCGACGTCAACCAAATCGTCGAGACCATGGCGGTTGGACACATGACGGGCCACGTGCTCGAGGGAGAACGACGCTTCGGCATCGTGGTCAAGACTGGGCACGGCTTCGCCGGCGATCTCGAGCCACTCCTGGCGCTCCCGCTCAAGGCGGTGAGCGGACAAGTCGTGCCTCTCGGCGACGTTGCGACCCTTGCTTTCGTGACCGGGCCGGCTCAAGTGAGCCGCGCGGCGCAGTCACGGCGCCTCGCGGTCGAGTTCAACGTGCGCGATCGGGACGTCATGTCGGTCGTGAGGGATGTGGACGTTAAACTGCACTCCGATCTCAAGCCGCCGACGGGCTATCGCGTCGAGCTGGGGGGTGAGTTCGAGCACTACAACGAAGCAAAAAGCCGACTTCTTCTGGTCGTTCCGCTGGCGCTGGCGCTCATCGCGTTCTTGCTTTGGCTCGCGTTTCGGTCCGCGCGCGCTGCGTTGCTCATTTTTCTGAATGTTCCTTTTGCGGTCGTCGGTGGCGTCGTGGCGCTCTGGCTTCGCGGGATCCCGTTCTCGATCTCGGCGGGTGTAGGTTTCATCGCGCTCTTTGGGGTCGCGGTTCTCAACGGCCTTGTCCTCGTCGCGTTTGCCCGTGACGCTGAGGATCGCGGGCTTCGCCACGATGAGGCGATTCGAAGCGCGGCCGAGCTGCGCCTCCGGCCGGTGCTTATGACGGCGCTCGTTGCGGCGCTGGGCTTCGTGCCGATGGCGCTTTCGACGGCACCGGGTAGTGAGGTGCAGCGGCCACTCGCTACGGTCGTGATCGGGGGAATTGTAAGCGCGACGCTGCTTACGATGCTCGTGTTGCCGGTTCTCTACGCACGATTTGGAAGGGCACGGACGAGGACAGAGTTCCCGGGGGAGCACCCACTATGAGGCCCTGGTAACCCGTTGCCGTATCGAGATTTACGCCCCGTCCGTTCTCAGTATCCTTAACCTGCCGCTTCACCCTGAAGGCGATATTGTGAAGCCAATGCGACGAGCCGTATCTTATCAGAACGTGTTGCTGCCCCTCCTCACCCTCGTCTTCCTGGCGTTCGCCACCGGCTGCGGTTCTTCGTCGGGCGGCGGCGCGACCGGCGCTGGGGCGCCTGAACTGAACCCATATGGGGCTGCGTACCCGACCGAAAATCTCGGCGTTACTGCACGTCGCGGCGACGTCGCGGGCAACGTAATCAAAAACTACAAATGGCAAGGGTATCCGGGGGCGGATGCGTCCAAGGGTCTCCAGATCGTGCAGCTCGCGGACTATTTCGACCCCGAGATGCGCAAGTACAAGGTGATTCACATTAGCGTTGCGGGCGTGTGGTGCGTCCCCTGCAAGGAAGAAACGAAACAGGTCGTTCCGCGCACCTCCGAACTCCTAGCGAAAGAGATCGTTTTCCTGCAAGCGTTGGGTGATGGCGCCGCGAAGGGAATCCCTGCCACCGAGGGAGACCTCACTACGTGGAACAAGACGTTCGGCATCAACTTCACGACCATGCTCGATCCTGGTGTGAAAAATCTCGGCGCCTTCTTCGACCCCTCCGCGATTCCATGGAACGCCAACATCGACGCACGGACGATGGAGATCTTGAGCCATGGCGTGGGAGCGCCTCCGGACGTCGTGACAGAGGTTACCGCGTGGGCCGAATGGGTAGACGCACATCCCGTGAAGAAGTGAGCGCGACGAAGACCACGCCAATCGCAGGTCGTAGCCCGCACGCTCGCCCAGGGGGCCGCGTCAGGTGAGGGCCGGACTTGCGCTAGCTCTTGGCGCCGCAAGCTCCTTTGGATTTACGGAAGCATGGGCCGTCGATCTTGCCGAGGTGAACAACAAACCACTCAAGCTCGATGTCACCGAAACATCGATCGCATCGCAACAGTTCCAAGCGCGAGAAGGGGAGCGGTTCGTCGATCATGGATATGGTGCGTGGATCAACCGGCTGAACGCCGCGTTGCACTGGGATAGCTGGGTGTTTGGCACACGCCTCGATTCGTCGGTGTACTGGCTTCGAGCTGAAGATCGCTCTGGTTTCGATCCGTCGGAGCGCGAAAACGTAGTGAGAGACGGGTCGTCTCGTTTTCGCGACGCGATGTATGCCTCAAAGGTGTGGGCGACCTACACCGCACCCGGGCTCGAAGTGACTGCAGGCGACGCGTACGTTCAGTTCGGGCGCGGGCTCATTTTGTCGATGCGCAAGATCGATGAGCTCGGCGTCGATACGACGGTGCGAGGTGCGAAGCTCGCGTGGCAGAGCGATCCCTTTGCCGCTACGCTCGTGGCGGGTGTCGCAAACCCCTCGCGCATCGACGAGGCGACCGGACGAGCCCTCTTCTTGCCCCGTACGTTGCCCGGCGACTCACTGGGGCCGCAACCTCTGTTTGGGTCGGATCGCATTGTCGGAGCGCAAATTCAAGCGGGGCGCGGTCTTCCCGTGACGCTTCTGACCCACGCCGTACGCTTTACCCGGTGCGCTCCGTTCGCCTACGACGAGCGTGGCAGGGTGATCGAGGGCACATTCGACGCGCCCCTTGGGTCCTGCAGCCCGCGCGATACCGCACTATGGCTTGCAACGCTTCCTCCTGCAGGGGGACCGCTCGTCAGCGCGAGCGAGATCGACATGGCCGCGCAGGCCGTGGAGGTTCCCAGCCTATGGGGGCACGGTAAACTCTACGTGGAAGGCGCGGTGCAGCGTCGAGTTCACGACGGCGCTCCGAACGATGCCAACGCGACCGGCAACGCCCTTTACGGCTCCCTATCCACCAACATAGGGCCGGTAACCACTACGTTCGAGCTCAAGAGCTATCGGAACTTCTACGCCGTACCCGGTGCAGTCGACGTCACGCGTGCATCGGCGCTCAACAACATCCTCTATTCGGCGCCGCCCACCACTGAGCTCATAACGCAGGACAACATGTACGGCTTCTTCAACGCCTGCGTGGACGGTGGCCGCCTTCGTACCGACGTGCGGCTGGCCCCCTTCCTCCTTGTCTACGGGACGGCATCGTACGCGTACACGAAGACCGAAATCGCGGGCGGCGGATGCGATCGTCAAGGGAGAACGGTCATCTCGATAGGAGCCCCAGAGGATTTTCAAGCCACGGTCTGGGATGGTGTGAGCGGTTTGGAGTGGACCTTCGACGACCACCGCTCTCACCTTTTCGCGTCCGGCGGGGTCCGCAACAACGAGAAGGCAAATGGGGATCTCTTCTATCGAGAGCTGCACGCGGAATATGCACTTTCGAAACACATTTCAGGCGCCTACGCGTTTGAGCTCACGGGTAGGCACCGCGCGCGAAAGGAGGAGTTGCAGAACGTTCGCGACGGCGCCGAGAGGACGTGGCGTGAGGGGGAGCACTACAGTGCCCTCAAGATCGCTCCCAAGTGGGTTGTCAGCCAAGGCATCGAGTACACGACCCGGCTTGGTTTTCCGACAACGTACTTCAACGGCGCTCTCCTCTACCGATTTAGGAGCGATTCCAATCTGCGCCTTTTCGTAGGACAGCAGCGCGGCGGGCTCAAATGCGTGAGTGGCATCTGCAAGGTATTTCCCCCTTTCGAAGGAGCGCGCGTGGAAGTCACGGTTCGCTTCTGACTAGTCCCCGGACGCTACTTGAATTGAGACCGTGGTTGTCGCCGTCCGCCCCCACACGTCGCCTACCTCCGCGGTGACATCGAGGCGCTTCCCCCAGAACCTGTGGTAGTCGACGCCGCCGTCGACTTGGTAACGCAGCCCCTGCGCGACGCACATTCCGTCCCCGACACCTGCGAGGTTGAGCACGAATCCCGTTGGGGGGACCGTGAGCCCGGTCTCCGGCTCAACGCTGCTCAGCGTGATCTTTGCTCCTGCCTGTTTGAGGTTTTTTACGCGAGCGGAAAACCACAGATGGTGTCCGCCCTGAGGTCCCTTTTCGAGCTTGAGCGTTTGGCCTTCGGCGAGTGGTTCATATGCGGTTTGGCCCGTGCCGAGGACAACCTCGGGCGGACGTGTGTTGTCGGGACGGCATGCGTCGGGGCGATCGCTTGCCCAGTCGGACGCGTAGGATTCGAGATCTTCGGGCAGCACGAAGCTATGCGCGCAACGCCCAGAAATGCAGGTCTGAGGCGGTGTGCACGTCGGTGCGTCTGGGCCCAAGCAAAGAGCTTCGAGACGAACTCGGAGGAGTTTGCGTTGCGCAGGCACGAACCGAGTGGAAGCGAGGCGGTGCAGAACGGGCTGCCCAGACGAGTCGATGGCCTCGAGGGCCACGTCGACGAGCGCGATCGCGTTCCCCGCGGGCTCTTCGAGCATCAGTTCGTATGGAAGCGCGCTCATGGGCAGACGCAGAACCCCGGCATCCGCCGACTCGATACGAACCGATAGGGCGACGTCCGACGCCGCCCCCCGAAGACCTTCAGTCAAACCGACCACGAGGCTCCCGGGTTCGGATTTTGGCGTGCAAGCCGACTCCGTCGCACAGAGCACCGCGAACGAGATGCGCGCGAATTGCGCACGCATCTAGGGTTTCAGGCGGATGCCGAGCCAGGTCAGTTCTGGAATGTACTGGCCTGGATCCGTGTCGATGGTTTTCCCGTCGGCGCTCACATGCCCTTCGGCGAGCTTGGTAAAGCCGGCAAACGGGCCGTTCATATCCTTCAAGTTGGTCCCGTGAACGAAGAACTCTACCGCCGCGCCCGCAGCTAGACCCGCACGGTTCTGAACAGAGGCGCCCACGCCGGGTTCCAGTCCAGTCGCGAACGGCGTCATGGCATACACCGCGACGATCTTCAGAGCCGGATCCGCGAAAGGTGGTGCCTTGTCCAAAGGGACCGAAAGGCTGCGGTACTTTTGCTCCTCCGGGTCCGCGAGCTCGAGTTTGTCGATCTCGACCTTCAGTCCGGCGGGAAGCAACAATTTCACATCGCCCGATGTGATCGTCGTAGCAACGCCATCTTCTGGAACAACGACGCCGTCAGCGGGCATCTTTGGCAGGACCATCGTCCCCTTGTCGATGTCTCCCTCTCCGGCGATGGCCGTATAGTAACTCGCATACTTCGAACGGCCATGAAGCATCATGGCCGCCTTCCGCATGTAGCGCCGCACCACCATCGAAGTGAGGCCCGTAGGGTCCGTCTTTCCGAACGTGCAGCCGTCTCCGCAGGCGGTCGTGATCAACTCGACGATCGGCTTTCCGTCACTATCCACGACCCTCCCCTTGAGGCTCGTGATGCACGCCGCGCCGGGTTGCACGCCGTAGTAAGGAACAAGGCAGCCCTTCGCATCGTATTGCTCCACAGGGCCGTCCGGACTGGCATCCAGTTGTGACGACGGTTGCGCATCGCTACCACGTGAGCTGCATGCGAGGGCGAGCATGGCGGCGACAACGGCTGACACGAAGGGGTTACGCATGGTGGTTGCCTAGGAGTGTGGACCGAGACGATTGGCGATTTTGTCTCTCACATATCCGAAGGTTGGCGGTCCAGCTCCGACAACGAGGACTTTCATGCCGTCTTTCGGATCGATGAGAAGATAGGTGGCAGCGCGGCCAAATGTTTTGCGAAGCGTGCCCTCGGCTTCGAGCGTTGTTGGCATCGCGCTTTTGTTGAGCCGGATCCACTCGTCAGCGAAGGCCTTGGTCGTCGGGTCTCCGTTGCGATCCTCCACCAGAACTTGAATGGAGAGAAAACGCCCGCCGTATCCTTTCGTCATCTTGATCTGCTCAGCCGTTTCCTCCCAACAGTATTTGCACCAGCCAAATGCGACGTGGACGAGAAGCAACTCGGTTTGCGGATTCGCCGCAAGAATCTCCGACGGCCGAAGCGAGCCGTGTTCCTCGGCGGTCAATGCACCGTCGTGGTTCTTGTCGAGGTACCCCACCAGAGAAAGTTCGGGAAAGGTAGTTCCCTCCGCAAACCCTCGGTTCGTCGCCGGTGCGCCTGAGTCGCCTGGGCTCGGGCTCGGCGCGGACGCCGAACAAGCGCTCGCCGCCGAAGCGAGTGTCAGAATGAGGGCCCTCCAACGTCTTGGTCGCATGGCGCTTCAGTTCAACGATTTCAGTTTGGCAAGGGCGGCTTCGTGATCGTCTGCGATACGGTAGATGATCTGCATCGTCTGGAGCTCAACGATCAGGAGGGTTTTGCGTGGACCGATTTCTCTTTGTGTCCGGAAGGAGACCCCATCGGGATCCCGCATCACCGTGTATGGGACCTTTAGGTTTTTCGCCCAGCTGTCCAGCTGCGTTTTCGTGGAGGTGTCGTCGGGTGTGGCACCTTCGACGAGGATGTCGACGAAGATCGCCTTGTCCGCGTAGGTGGGATAGGCCTTCACGAGTTCAGCGACGGAGGCTTTGCAGATTCCGCACCAGTACGCGGACGTATGAACCAACGCATACTTGACGGTCGCCTTTGTGCGTAGATCCGAAAACCTGAGGGGCTCATACGTCGATGCTGTAGCGAGACCCGTGGTTTCCGTGCGGTAGTACCCGGCGAATTCTTGGTCTCCAAGCACGGTGCCGGTGGTGTTTCCGTAGGGGCCTTCGGGATACGGATTGCCCGCATCTGGCTCCGCCGCCGGCGCCGCGTCCTGCGCGTTGGAACTCGCTGCTGGCGCCGGGGTCGGGTTCGTCGCGCTGCTGCACGCGATAGCGATGGAAACCGTCGGCACCAGGAAAGCGGACCACCTTGCCATGGCGGGTTCTTACCTCACAGCTCGGGCATTGTCGACGTGTGCCCGGGGGGTTCACTTCTCTCGCGAGTACGTCCGACCATCTGCGGTCGGAATGCCCACTCAGGAGCGAACGTATGATTGACGCCGACATGCGTTGCGCGCACCGCGAGCTCTTGGCGCGGCTTCGGCCTTTCGTCGCGCGACGCATGTCCGAGCCGGCGGACGTGGACGACGTCATGCAAGAAGTCTTTCTTCGCGTGCAGCGCGGCCTGTCCGCGCTGCGGGAGGACGAGCGTTTCGGACCATGGGTGTATCGAGTCGCACGCAGCGCAATTGCGGATCACCGTCGCGCACGAGCCCGGCATGCATTTGCGCCGTCGGAAGGTCCGGAGCCGCGGGTGGAGCCGTTCGAGCACGAGGACGACGGCGCAGTGGAACGGGATCTCGCCATGTACGTCGCGCCCTTCATCGCGATGATGCCGTCGCCATACCGGGAGGCGCTTACGCTGACGGAGCTCGAGGGCCTTACGCAACGCGAAGCGGCGGAAATGCTCGGAGTCTCGGTCTCGGGCATGAAGTCCCGCGTCCAACGCGGACGCGACCGACTCCGAAAGTTACTCGAGGATTGTTGTGAAATCGCGCTCGATTCGCGCGGGCGTATTATCGCGTGTGAGCCAAGAAATAACGGTGGCGGACCGGGTGACTGTTCCTGACGCGGTTCGTCCTCAGCAGTATTCCCGATGGGCGATTGCGCCCCCGCCTTGCGTACCGGACGCGCGCGGCCTAGTCTTCGAAGGCAGGATGTCACGCGCGACGCTGAACCGAACCGCAGCGATGGGTCGTCGGATGATTCCGGCCCTGGTCTCGTTCGTCCTCGCGGTCGCGCTCGTTTCGAGCGTGGCTCGTGCCGGAGGGCGCTACTTCTTCTGTCCGGCAATGACCGAGCTCTCGCAGCATGCGTGCTGTGCCTCGCCGAATGCGGGCCGTCACCATGCCAGTGAGGCTTACGTCAACGGAGCCGATCGCGATTGCTGCGAAGCCGTTCAAGTCAGCCTGCTCCCTCTCGGGGCTCTACTCCCGTCTCCGGAATTTCCCGCGCCGCCGCTCGTAGCAGTTCTGCCGTCCCCGGCGACGCTAGCCGGATCGTCTCCGCACGTTACCGCGCGCGACGCATCGGCACTTCACCCCACCGGTCCACCCCTGAGTGCGTCGGATCGGTGCGCCCGCTGCATGGTCTTTCTGCTGTGAGATCCCGCTCGGAACGTCGCGCGCATTCGCGCTGACGTGCCGATCTGCCGCGCCGCGCGCAACCCGCGCTCGGCCAGTCCGAGATCTCAACGTGGAGAACAGCCATGCTCGTTCGATTCACCGTGGGCCGCGGCGCGCTCACGATCGTGCTCGCCGTGTCAACCGCGGCTTACGCCGAAGAACCAGAAATAAGAACCGACGCCCAGCTTGCAGGACCGATCGATCGCGCCACCCTCGTGCACGCGGCGATTGGCCGGAGTCCGGCCGTGCGCGCCGCCGCGCAGCGTGCCCGCGCCACCATGATGGAGGCCGATGCGCAGGGCCGACTTCCGCCGCCTCAGGCCATGGTTCAGGTTTGGCAGGTCCCGCTGGCGCGTCCGTACGCGGTGAACGATGCGCAAATGGTGATGATCGGGATCTCGCAAGAGTTTCCGCCGCCGGGGTCTCGGGGTGCGCGCCAGGCGGCACGGGTCGAGCAAGCGCGCGCCGAGGAGGCCATGGCGAGCGATCGCGCTCGTCAGGTGGTCAAAGACGCGGAGCACGCGTTCGCCGACTACGTCGAAGCGGCGGCGCGTCATCGAGTGCACTTGGCGCACGGGCAAATCGGCGAACGCATCCTGCATACTGCGGAGGCTCGCCATGCTGCTGGGGGATCACTCGCCGAGGTTGCCCAAGCCGACGCCGAGCTCGCGCGTGCCCTCGCAGAGGTGGCGACGGACGCGGTGCGAATCGAAGCTGCGCGCGCGCGCATCAACGGGCTGCTCGCGCGCGATCCACGCGCGGCGTTGGGCGAGCCCATTGAGGGCGAGCCTCTCGTTCCTGCATGGTCGGTCGAGGCGGCTCTGGCGCGCGCACGGGAGTCACGATCCGGGCTGCGCGTGGCGCAGGCTCTTTACAGCGCGAATAGCCAGGAGCTCCGCGCCGCAGAACGTGAGGCGGTGTGGCCATCTTTCAACGTCGCCGGTCTCTATTTCGTGCCGACGTCGCCGTTGCCAGCGCATGGATATGGCATCAACGCATCCATGACGCTTCCGTGGCTGTGGGGTGCCGCGAGCGCTCGACGTGCCGCGCGGGAACAAGAGCTCGAGGCCGCGAAGGAGCATATCGTCGCGGAGCGCGTCGAGGTGGACGTCGAGGTCGCTACGGCGGAAGCCGCGACCCGCGGCGCGGCCCGACGGCTTCAGATCTTTCAGGGCCGCGCACGG
>OBEQ010665358.1_pt1 | contig 10695 bp, 8 predicted proteins | sample 1670901 | NCBI WGS metagenome assembly OBEQ01 (sample SAMEA104232315, study PRJEB22302) | groundwater metagenome | biome: forest; feature: aquifer; material: groundwater | place: USA | collected 2011-08-07 | depth 5.4 m | reverse complement strand
TGAAAAACGGCCCCAGCCCGGACTGGCTGCGTCAGCGTTTGGAGGCCATTGGCCTGCGCTCGATCTCCACGCTGGTTGACATCACCAATTACATCTCAATGGATCGCGCACGGCCGCTGCATGTCTATGACGCGGACACGCTGCGCGGGCAAATTCATGCGCGCCTTGGCCGGGCGGGCGAAAAACTGCATGCGCTGGACGGCAAGGAATATGCCGTGGACGCGGCGGATTGTGTTATTGCCGACGACAGTGGCGTGCTGGGATTTGGCGGCGTCATTGGCGGCATGGCCAGCGGGTGCACGGACGCGACCGTGAATGTGTTTATTGAATCTGCCTGGTTCGATCCGCTGCGCATTGCGGCGGCCGGACGCAGGCATGGCATTGACAGCGATGCGCGCTACCGGTTCGAGCGTGGCGTCGATCCGCAATTTGTGTTGCCCGGTCTGGAACTGGCGACACAGATGATCCTGAAATTGTGTGGTGGCGTGGCCAGTGACGTGCGGGTGGCGGGCGCCGCGCCTGCCCTGCCCGGCGCCATCGATTTCCGCCCGGAACGGGTGCGCGCCCTTACCGGCATGGAAGTAGCCGATGCGGAATGTGTGCGCATTCTGGATGCGCTGGGCTTTGCGGTCGAAGCCGACACCAGCCCCATGGCGGTGCGCGCGCCATCCTGGCGGCCTGACGTGCATGGCGAAACCGATCTGGTCGAGGAAGTGGCCCGCATCAACGGCTTTGACAAGCTGCCCGCCACGCCGCTGCCGCGCCTGCAGCCGGTCACGGGCGTTGCCGTCAACGTGCCGCAGAACCGGGTGCGCTGGGCCAAACGTCTGCTGGCCGGGCGCGGCATGATGGAGGCGGTAACCTGGTCATTCATCAGTACACGGATGGCGGAACTGTTTGGCGGCGGCGCACCAGAACTGGCGCTGGCCAATCCGATCTCGACCGAGCTATCCGTGATGCGCCCCAGCCTGCTGCCCAACCTGCTGGCGGCGGCAAAACGCAATGCGGATCGCGGGCTGGCGGATATTTCTCTGTTCGAGGTAGGTCCGCAATATGCGGGCGATGCGCCGCAGGACCAGAGCACTGGCGCCAGCGGCATTCGCTGTGCGCAAACCCTGCCGCGCCATTGGGCAACGCCGGAGCGCGCCGTGGACGTGTTTGATGTGAAGGCGGATGTTCTGGCGGTGCTGGAACAGCTTGGCGCCCCGATGGATAAATTGCGCGTCACTTTGGGTGCGCCCAACTGGTATCATCCGGGGCGGTCCGGCGTGATCCGCCTGGGGCCAAAAAATGCGCTGGCCAATTTTGGCGAGGTGCACCCGGCCATTCTGGATGCGCTCGACATGCGCGGCCCGGTGATGGCGTTTGAGGTGGTGCTGGACGCCATACCACTACCCAAGGCGCGCAACGGCGCGTCACGTGGAAGTTTGCGCGCCTCGGATTTGCAGCCGGTGTCGCGGGACTTCGCATTCATTGTCGATAGCGGCACACCCGCCGATCAGGTGCTGCGCGCAGCAGCAGGCAGCGCGCCGGATTTGATTACCGGCGTAGCGCTGTTCGATCTGTATGAGGGCGAACGCATCGGCGCGGGGCGCAAATCCCTGGCCATCAGCGTCACCCTGCAACCGCGCGAAAAAACCCTGACCGACAAGGAAATCGATATGGTGGCCGAGTCGATTATCGCGGCGGTGAAAAAGGCGACCGGCGGCGAATTGCGGGGGTAACGCACACCATCCGCGTCATTGCCACGTCGCTTCGCTCCTCGCAATGACGCGGATTTGTAATCACCGCTCTGTCAGCTTCAACTCTATCCGGCGGTTGCGCGCGCGCGCGGCGTCGCTGTTTTCGGGATCGAGCGGATGAAACTGGCCGAACCCGGCGGCGGCCAGATGGCTGGGCGGCACACCTTGCGCAGTCAGGAAATTCCCCACCGACAATGCACGCCCCGCCGATAGTTCCCAGTTTGAATGAAAGCGTTCCGTAAAGATCGGCACCGTATCGGTGTGTCCATCCACGCGCAGCACCCATTTCAACTCAAGGGGAATTTTTGGCGCGATTTCATTCAGCGCTGTTGCGATTTTGCGCAACTGTTCCTGCCCCGCTTCGCCAATATCCGCAGAGCCGGATTGAAACAGCACTTCTGACTGAAAAATAAAACGATCGCCTGCAATCTGGACACCCGGCGTGTTGGCCAGCACTTCACGCAGACGCCCAAAAAATTCGGAACGATACCGCGCCAGTTCTTCAACCTTGGCGGCCAGCGCCTGATTGAGCCGCGCGCCCAGATCGGCGATCACCACCTGATTTTCTTTGTCTTTGGCTTCCGCCGCATCCAGCGCCGTGGCGATCTGCGCCAATTGTTCGCGCAATGCCGCGATCTGTTCATTCAATAGTTTGACCTGTGCCTGGGCCTGCAGGGAAACCTGCTTTTCCGCTTCCAGGCTGCCCTGTATGCTGGCAATTTCACCCTGCGCGGCGGCAACCGCTCCTTCACGCTGCAACACCAGGTCACGCAATTGCGCGATGGTTTGTTCCGCATCGGCGGTGGCGCGGCTTTTCGCGTCCAGTTCTTTGGAGGTGTTTTGCAGGGTTGACGACAGGCGCGCCACCTCACCGCGCAATTCTTCGCCAGCGGCTTTTTCCATCGCCAGAAGTTCGGCCAGTTCCACCGCCTTGGCATTTAATTCGCGCAGCGCATCATCGCGCCCGGACAATGCCTGGGTCAGATAAAATTGCGCCAGAATAAAAACCGAAAGCACAAAACTGACAACCAGCAGCAGATTGGCCAGCGCATCGACAAAACCCGGCCAGATATCCAGTCCGCCCCGGCGGGCGCGCAAGCTGCGTGCAGACATCAGCCATCCGCCTTGCGTTGTCCGTCCGCCAGCGCCGCAACGGTTCGGGTCAGAAGTTTAATGTCAGAGCGCAGCTCACTGACCGTGCGTTCGCGTCCATCAATCGTGTCCTGCATCAGGCGCGACAGATGCACATCGATATTGCGTAAATGCTGCCGGCTGGCCATATCCAGTCCGGACTCTGCTGAACCGCGCTGCTGCACCATCTGTTCAAGCAAATTGCGCATTTCCCGCTGGCCATCCAGCATGCGGCGCGATACTTCCTGATCGCCCTGCAAATGATCGGTCAGGCTGGCCAGTTGCCCCGACAGGCTGAGCAATGCCTGATTGGATGCAGAACGGCTTTCCTCGCCGCGCGCCACAATGGCCTGCAGACGTTCGACCGTATCTGCGGTTTGTTCCAGCAGTGCCGTCACATACACCGGCATTGCCGTTTCGCCTTCGGACAATGCGCTGCCCGTAGAAAGCCGGGTCAGACTGGACAACCATTCCTCCAGTTCATTGTAAAACTGGTTTTGCGCCTGTCCGGCATTGAGATCGAGAAAGCCGAGGATCAGCGATCCGCCAAGACCAAACAACGACGATGAAAACGCCGTGCCCATGCCGGTCAACGGCGCCTGCAAACCGGACTTCAACTGATCAAATACCGTCGTAATGTCACCGCCCTGTACCGACAGGCCCTGTATGGTCGCGCCGATTGTGCTGAGGGTATTGATCAATCCCCAGAAGGTGCCGAGCAGCCCCAGAAAAATCAGCAGCCCCACCATGTAGCGGGAAATTTCGCGCGCCTCATCCAGCCGGGAGAAAATGGAATCGAGCAACGCGCGGGTAGTGTTCGCCGATAGCATCATTTTACCGGTGCGCGCGCCCAGCATCGCCGCCATGGGAGCCAGCAGGACCGGCGCGGATTGTTCCGGAATTATTTTTTCCTCATGTCCACCGGCCGCATGGGTGGCGCGCACATGTTCAATCCAGTCGCACTCCGGGCCAAGCCGCAGCACCTGCCGGAAATTGTAAAAAACACCAACAATCAGCACAAGGATGATCAGGCTGTTCAGCGCAGGATTGGCGAAAAAGGCCGTACTTAATGTCGTGATCAGCAGCACCAGAATTCCGCTGACCACAGCCAGAAAAAAACCCATGCGCAGCAGAAAACGCCGCTGTCCGGACATGGCCAGGCCTGTCAGGCCACCATCCGCAAGAAGGGCCTCTCTCATTGCGCCACCACAATCACGTCAACGCGGTCATCGGGTCCGCCGTCACCCGCTGGGCCAAGGGCGCGCACGTCAATGCGGGTGCTTTCCATGCCATTGGCCAGTAAATGCGAGCGCGCGGCCAGGGCGCGCTTCAGGGCGATGCGGCGAACTTCGGCGTCGTCTTGCGCACCGGACGCATGCGCTTTCAGTTGCACCCGCTCTTTTTGCGTCAGTGACGCCATCAATGCGTCAAGCTGCGCGGCGGCCCCCGGGGGTAATTCTATTGCGCCCGGCGCAAACAGGATGGCGGCAGCCACCCCTGCAGCGGGGGCGGAAGGGGAGGATGGCGTCAGACCCGCAGGCAGAGCCGCCGTAACATGTGGGGTGCTGACGGCAGGCGGCGGTGGGGCGATACTCACTGCGCCCGCTTTGGCAGGCGTGATTGGTTTTGGCGGCGCCGATGCGGTCAAATTGGCTCTCGCTGCAGGTTGGGTGGGCGCAGACGCCGGGGTCAGCCCAGGGCTTAGTGGTGCTGGCGATAAAACCGTTGGCGCAGATGCAACGGCGCCTGGCGGCGGAAATATCCTGGCGGCTGGCGGCGGCGCCGGAACGGGCATTTGGGCGGGCGCTGAAGCCTGCGGTGATGACAGACGCACACTGGTGGCGGCACGTGCATTCATCCCATTGGCAGGATCGAGCGGCAATATGTCCGGCGGGCCGGGGCGCGTACGGCGTGCTGGAATACCACCCCGGTTCAATGCGGAAAGATCAACCTCGACCGCTGGCCCTGTGGAACGGCCGCCAATATAAACGGTTTCCTGGGCAAATGCGGGAAGCGCTGCCGTCAACAGCACAGCCACTGCCCATAATATGGACCGTTTCAGTCTAGCGCGTTGCTCGTCCGGCATGGCGAATCCTCAAAAACTTCACCTCACTCCCATACCGTATCATACAGAACTTGGTGGCAAAAGTTTGGCAATGGCCCCATGCAAATGGTCATTGGCAGCCAGAACGCTACCGGATTCCAGCATTTTATCGCCCCCATTGATCTCGGTCACAAAGCCGCCCGCCTCGCGCACCAGCAATATGCCCGCCGCAATATCCCAGGGTTTCAGATGGCTTTCCCAGAAACCGTCAAATTTGCCTGCGGCGACAAACGCCAGATCAAGCGCCGCCGAACCCAGACGGCGAATGCCCGCAACCTCTGGCATCAGCGCCGCCATTTCCTGCAGAAACCGGTCATGGCCGGGACGCGCATGATAGGGAATGCCGGTCGCCAGCATGGCCTCGCGCATCTCGCGCCGTCCGGAAACACGCATGCGGCGGCTATTGTGGTAGGCGCCCTGGCCTTTTTCCGCCACATACATATCATCGGACACCGGGTTATAGACCAGCCCGGCCACCACGTCGCCTGAACGCACCAGCCCGATGGAAATCGCGAAATACGGAATGCCATGCATGAAGTTCAGAGTGCCGTCCAGCGGATCGATAATCCAGTGATGGCGCGTATCCACGCCATGCTTCACACCGCTTTCCTCGGCAATCACGCCATAATCCGGGCGCGCATGCAGCAATTCATGGATCAGGGTTTTTTCCGCTTTCAGATCGGCATTGGTGACAAAATCGGCCGGGCCTTTTTGCGAAACCTGTAACTGCTCCACCTCGCCAAAATCGCGCACCAGCGCGCGCGCCGCCTTGCGGGCCGCACCGATCATCACATTCAGTGTTGGCGAATGCACCATGATATTATTTTGATCCTTTGCCCGGACTAATCGGCGCGGCGCAGATAGGTGACTTCTTCCGTGTCGACAATGATCCTGTCGCCAACGCCGCAAAATGGCGGCACCATGCAACGCACCCCATTGCTGAGGATGGCGGGCTTATAGGACGAAGACGCGGTTTGCCCTTTTACGGTGGGTTCGGTTTCGGAAATTTCCAGGGTCACCTGTTGCGGCAGCTTCACACCGATGGGGCGATCCTCGAAAGATTCGACCATCACTTCCATGCCGTCCTGCAGGAACGCGGCGCGTTCGCCGATGAAATCCTTTTCAATTTCGATCTGTTCAAATGTTAGCTTGTCCATGAAGGTCAGGGTGCCGCCTTCGGCAAACAGGAACTGGTAATCCTTCTGGTCCAGTCGCACCCGCTCGACGGTTTCCGATGACCGGAAACGCTCATTCAGCTTGGTGCCGTCGATCAGGTTTTTCAGTTCGACCTGGGCGAAGGCGCCGCCCTTGCCGGGCTTCACATGGCTGGTCTTGACCGCCACCCACAGGCCGCCCTGATGCTGGATAACATTGCCGATGCGGATTTCATTGCCGTTAATTTTCATGGATAAGCTGCCGGTTATGGGGTGGGGACTGGCGGGCGGCACGCCGCGCCATAGATCGCGGGCGGAACCTAGCAGCTTGCCCCGCAATGCACAATCGGGGCGTGATCATCGCCAGGTTAAATATAATTGTGCATATTACATAGTTAACTTGATATTCTCATTTAATGAAAGTTAGTGAGGTTATCCGTATACTTTTGGATGAGGGCTGGTTACTTGTAGCCACTCGCGGCAGCCACCGTCAGTACAAACATCCCTCCAGACCAGGGCGGGTGACAGTGCCGGGTAAACCAGGCGATGATCTTGCGCCAGGCACCCTGAACAGCATTTTGAAGCAGGCCGGGTTAAAGAAATGAGGTCCACATGCGCTACGCCATCGTAATCGAAAAAGCTGAGGGCAATTACTCCGCCTATGTGCCCGACCTGCCGGGTTGCGTCGCCACGGGGGCCAGCATCGAAGAAATCGAAACACACATGCAGGAAGCCATCGCCTTTCACCTGGAAGGCCTGCGCGAGGACGGCGCGATCATTCCCGCACCTTCCAGCCAGGTCGAATATATTGAAGTGGTAGGATGAATGGCCGGTCCCGCCATTCATCCGGGCGAAGTTCTGGCCGATGAACTGGCCGAAATCGGCGTGAGCGCATCGCAATTGGCTCGCGTCATTGATGTGCCGGTGAACCGGGTGACGCAAATTCTGCATGGGCGGCGCGCCATCACGGCGGACACGGCGCTGCGGCTTGGCCGCTGGTTTGGCACCGGGCCGGAAGTCTGGCTTGATCTGCAAACTGATTATGAATTGCGCATCGCCGAAGCCGGACTGGGCAAGGCCCTGCTGGCGATCCCGGTGCGGGGATAAGAGTTAGTTACCCTGCCGGGAGCGAATAAGAGAAGTAACATAGGCGAGCCTGTTTTCCACCATTGCCACACTATAAGTAGCCCCGTATTCACGGAAAACCTCAAATGCCTTGCCATAGGCGTTAACTGCCATCTTGAGACTCTCTGTCCCGCGCTTCTGCTTTCCAAGTGCTACATGTGCGTCACCCAACTTCAAAAAAGCAACGCCCAGATTATTCTGTGTTACAGCCCAATCGTGCTGGGTAGCGGCTCAATTCTGCGCCAGGGTGGTTTATGGCAATGTCTGTTGTGCTTGTTACACCGGCGCTGACTCGTGCGAGCGAGAATATCAAAAAAGATGGCCTATGAAGTTATCACGATTCCAACCCTGGCGTTATTTTATCCCCCTCACCTATCTCCTATCTCCCGCCTCGCTCTTGCTAGCTGATTTCTATATAATTCACGGACATCAATGTATCCCCCGGCAAAAGCGAGGAACTGATTTTGGCGGATATTCTCTTACATGAGGAACTGACGGCCATCGACGCCTATTGGCGTGCGGCGAATTATTTGTCCGTGGGGCAGATTTATCTGCTGGATAATCCGCTGCTGCGCCAGCCGCTGACGCTTGAACATATCAAGCCGCGGCTGCTGGGGCATTGGGGCACTGTGCCAGGATTGAATTTTATTTACGCGCATCTGAACCGGATCATCCGGCGTGATGATCTGGACATGATTTATGTGACCGGGCCCGGGCATGGCGCGCCGGGCATTCTCGCCAATGTCTATCTGGAGGGAACCTATAGCGAATTCTACCCGGAAATCTCGCTGGACGAAGAAGGCATGCGGCGGCTGTTCCGGCAATTTTCGTTTCCCGGCGGCATCCCAAGCCATACCGCGCCAGAAACGCCGGGATCGATCCATGAGGGCGGGGAACTGGGCTATGCCCTGTCGCATGCCTATGGCGCGGCGTTCGATAATCCCGGTCTGATCGTCGCCTGTGTGGTGGGTGATGGCGAGGCCGAAACCGGGCCGCTCGCCACTGCATGGCACTCGAACAAATTCCTCAATCCGGCGCGCGACGGCGCGGTGCTGCCGGTCCTGCATCTCAATGGCTACAAGATCGCCAATCCAACGGTGCTTGCGCGCATTCCGCTGGCGGAGCTGGAAAGTCTGTTCATCGGCTATGGTTATACGCCCTATGTCATTGAAGGCAGTGATCCGGCGGTGATGCACCGGCAAATGGCCGGGATCATGGACAAGGTCATCGCACAGATCAAAACCATCCAGCATGACGCGCGCGTAAATGGCGTGCGGGAGCGGCCGCGCTGGCCGATGATCATTCTGCGCACACCCAAGGGATGGACCGGCCCCAGGCTGGTGGATGGCGTGAAAGCCGAGGGAAATTGGCGCTCGCACCAGGTGCCAATAGCAGACATGGCCAGCAAGCCGGAGCATGTCGCACTACTTGAACAGTGGATGCAAAGCTATCGTCCGCAGGAACTGTTCGATGAGACTGGCCGCCTGCTGCCGGCCCTCGCGGCGCTGGCGCCAGAAGGCGCGCGGCGCATGGGCGCCAATCCGCACGCCAATGGCGGCCTGCTGCTGAAAAGCCTGAAGCTGCCGGATTTTCGCAACTATGCCGTCGAGGCGCCAACGCCGGGCGGCGCCGAGGCGGAGTCTACCCGTGTCATGGGAAACTTCCTGCGCGACGTGATGCGGGATAATCTTTCTGCGCAGAACTTCCGCGTCTTTGGCCCCGATGAGACCGCATCGAACCGGCTGGGCGCGCTGTTCGAGGTAACCGATCGCGCCTGGATGGGCGAACGCGATGCCGATGACGATCATCTGGGGCCGGATGGCCGGGTCATGGAAATATTGAGCGAGCATACCTGTCAGGGCTGGCTGGAAGGCTATCTGCTGACCGGGCGGCACGGGCTGTTCTCCAGTTATGAGGCGTTCGTGCATATTGTCGATTCGATGTTCAATCAGCACGCCAAATGGCTGAAGGTGAGCAGCGCCCACATTCCCTGGCGCCGCCCCATTGCGTCGCTGAATTATCTGCTGACCTCGCATGTCTGGCGCCAGGACCATAACGGGTTCAGCCATCAGGATCCGGGCTTTATCGATCATGTGGTGAACAAATCCGCCGATGTGGTGCGGGTGTATTTTCCGCCCGACGCCAATACCCTGTTATGGGTCACGGATCACTGCCTGCGCAGCCGCAATCTGGTGAATGTCATTGTGGCGGGCAAACAGAAGCAGCCGCAGTGGCTGGATATGGAGGCGGCGATTTTACATTGCCAGGCCGGCGTCAGCATCTGGGAATGGGCCAGCACCGATCGTGATGCGGCCCCGGACGTGGTGCTGGCCTGCTGCGGTGACGTGCCGGCGCTTGAAACTTTGGCCGCCGCCGAAATTCTGCGCACGCACCTGCCGGAACTGAAAATCCGCGTCGTCAATGTGGTTGACCTGATGCGCCTGCAGCCGCCTGAAGAACACCCCAACGGCTTGCCGGACACAGAGTTCGACATTCTGTTCACCACCGACAAACCGGTCATCTTCGCCTATCACGGCTATCCCTGGCTGATCCACCGGCTGACCTACCGGCGCACCAATCACGGCAATCTGCACGTGCGCGGCTACAAGGAGGAAGGCGCGGCGACAACCCCGTTCGACATGGCGGTGCGCAACGATCTTGACCGCTATCATCTGGTCGAGGATGTCATCGACCGGGTTCCGGGGCTGGGCTACCGGGCGGCCTATCTGCGGCAGTTTGTTGGCGAGAAACTGATCGCGCATAAGGACTATATTGCGCGGCACGGCGATGACATGCCGGAAATCCGCGACTGGAAATGGATGCGCTGAGATGCCGGTAGTGACTGCATGAAAATCCTGACGATCAATGCGGGCAGTTCTTCTGTCCGTCTCGAGTTTTTTGACATTACCGATGGCGTGCCGCGCTCACTGGGACGGGCAACGTCAGCGGCGGATGATCCATCAGAACTGTTCGCGACTTTGGCGGCGCAAGCTGGCCTGGGATCTGAACCGCCATCCGCCGCCGCCCATCGCTGGGTGCATGGCGGGCGCCATGTGCGCGCGGCGGCGCTTATAGATGATCAGGTGGCGGCGGCGCTTGCAGAAGCCGCACCGCTCGCGCCGCTGCATGCGCCCGCAAACCTCTCCTGGCTGGCGCACTGCCGGACTATCATGGGTCCGGACGTGCGCCAGATCGTTGTGCCGGATACGGCCTATTTTGCAAACTTGCCGGACGTTGCAGCCCATTACGCCCTGCCGCGCGAACTGTCCGCGCAGCATCATCTTCGCCGTTACGGCTTTCACGGGCTGGCGCATCAGTCCATGGTGGAACAATGGGTTGCCAGACGCGGCGGAGATGTTGGCGGCGCAAAAGTGATCTCATTGCAACTGGGTGCGGGATGCTCCGTTACCGCAAGCCGTGGCGGCGCGCCCATAGACTC
>OBEQ012731582.1_pt1 | contig 10696 bp, 13 predicted proteins | sample 1670901 | NCBI WGS metagenome assembly OBEQ01 (sample SAMEA104232315, study PRJEB22302) | groundwater metagenome | biome: forest; feature: aquifer; material: groundwater | place: USA | collected 2011-08-07 | depth 5.4 m | reverse complement strand
TGGGAAAAAATTGGTGGAGACCTTTGGTCCGCCATGGAAGATTATTCGTCCAAAAAATGAATGATGCCCCACCTAAGTCTGGGCAGTCCGTCTCCGTCAACAAGCAGGTGGAAGAGGATGGCCTGGCGGTTGCGCTTGAGGAAGAGCTTGAGCCTGTCCTAAAGGGGTCAAACCTCAATGTAGAAAAAAAGAGAGAGATTGTTACGATTGTCAAGCGTACTGTTGAACGGTACGAGGCATATCAGGGACCGATCCCCCATCCAGAGCACTTGGCGGGATATGAAAATGTTCTTTCGGGTTCTGCAAATCGTATCCTTAGTATGGCTGAAAAAGAGCAGATACACAGGCAAGGACTTGAGCGTAGGGCTTTAAGCTGGAGCGCCTTTGGTGATGTTTTTGGGCAGGTGAGCGGGCTTTTGGTGAGCTTTGGTTTTATCGCGGGCGCCGTATATTGCGCATATATTGGTGCGTCGTGGGTAGGCGCGGCAATGGTAGGGGCTGGGGCCGCGGGGATCATTTCTGCTTTAGTTCGTGGTGGAAAAAAGCCTGTCGAAACACGAGCGCCGGTCGAGGCAAAAAAGGCGCCTGCCAAAAGGTCACGACAAAGAAATTAGTGATTGTTGCTGGGTCTTAAGGATTGAACATCAACAATAAAAATGGTTATCCGGTACAACAGAGCACTGTAATCTAATTTGCAAACCTTATACATGATCTGACTGACGGCCTTATTGCCCGTAGGAAACCACCCCATGCATTTATCCATCACGCCGGAGGCGGCGGCGTTTCGCGAAGAGGTGCGGGCGTTTATTAAACAGAGGCTGCCAGCCGAGATGGTGGAGCATGGCGGGGCTGTGTTTACTTCCAACAAGGCGCATATAAAATATTGGCAGAAGGCCTTGTATGAGAAAGGCTGGGGGGCGCCGGGGTGGCCGGTGGAATATGGCGGCGCGGGGTGGAGCGCCACGCAGAAATTTATATTTGATGAGGAGATGCATCTTGCCGGTGCGCCGCGCGCGTTGCCTTATGGGACGTCGATGGTGGGGCCGGTGATTTATGCGTTCGGGTCCGGGGCGCAGAAGCGGCGGCATTTGCCGGGGATATTGTCGGGCGATGTGTGGTGGTGCCAGGGTTATTCCGAGCCGGGGGCGGGGTCCGATCTGGCGGCGGTCAAGATGGCGGCGGTGCGGGATGGGGATTTTTATGTGGTCAACGGGCAGAAGGCCTGGACCAGTTTTGCGCATATGTCGGATTGGATTTTTTGCCTGGTGCGCACCGGTGGGGGCGCGAAGCCGCAGGAAGGGATTTCGTTTCTGCTGCTCGATCTGAAAACGCCGGGGATTGAAATCCGCCCGGTGATTTCAATCGATGGTGAGCATCATCTGAACGAGACATTTTATACCGATGTGCGGGTTCCGGTGGAAAACCGTATTGGCGAGGAAGGCATGGGCTGGACCTATGCCAAGTTTTTATTGCAGCATGAACGCACGGCGATTGCGGGCGTTACGGCGTCGCGTCTGGCGCTGGAGCGGTTGCGCAGGGTTGCGTCTGTGCCGCTGGCGGGGGGTGCGGCGCTGATCGGGGATGCGGCGTTTCGCCGCAAGCTTTCAGAAGTTGCGATCAAGCTGGGCGGTCTTGAATATACCGATCTGCGCGGGCTGTGTGATCTGGAGGCGGGGCGGCCGGTTGGCGCGGAAACTTCTATGCTGAAAATTTATGGCAGTGAAGTGCAGCAGGGGTTGCAGGAACTGGCGCTGGAGGCGGCGGGTTACTATGGCGCGCAGTTTGGGGCGGAGGCGCGCGAATATTTATTCGGGCGGGCCGCGTCTTTGTATGGCGGGACGAATGAGATTCAGCGCGGGGTGATGGCCAAGGCGGTGTTGGGGTTGTGAGGTGTATTTGATTTAGGCGGCAGCCCCCCACCCCTACCCTCCCCACGAGGGGGAGGGAGAAGAGAATTTAACAGCGCTCCATCCGGGGCGCTTTTTTTATGTCTGGAGAAAAGATGTACGCAGATCAATTGGAAATCAAGCTGGCTCAGGCGGATGTGCGCACCGTTGGGGATGATGGCGTGATCGAGGGTTATGCCAGTGTTTTTGGCAATGCGGATTCAGGCGGCGACAGTGTTGCGCCGGGCGCGTTCAGGAATTCGTTGATGTCACGGCCGGCGGATCAGGTGCGCATGTTGTGGCAGCATGATCCAAATGAACCGATCGGGGTGTGGGAGCATATTGCGGAAGATGCGCGCGGGCTGTTGGTGCGCGGGCAGATTCTGGGGGATGTGGCGCGGGGCCGTGAGGTGCTGTCGCTGTTGCGGGCGGGCGCCATTGACGGGCTGTCCATTGGCTTTCGAACCGTGCGGGCGCGGATGGATGAACGCACCGGCATCCGCACGCTGCTTGAGATTGATCTTTGGGAAATATCGGTTGTGACCTTTCCCATGAATGAGGCGGCGCGGGTGGCCGATGTCAAACAGATCGCCACCTTGCGCGAATTTGAGAATTTCCTGCGGGATGCAGGGGGATTCAGCCGAAGTGAATCCAAGCGCATTGCCGCGCACGGCTTTCAACCCACCCATACTCAGCGGGATGCTGATCAGGATTTACGTGAACTTGCCCATGCCATCCGGCAGGCAACCAATGCAATGCAAATATGAGGAAAGACATGAACCAGAACACAAATGAAATACCCGTGACCCGGGAAGTGAAGGCCGAGTTCGGTCAGTTCCAGCGCACCTTTGAGGCGTATAAAAGCGCCAATGATCAAAGCCTGCGTGAAATAAAAACCCGCCTGGGCGAAGATGTGCTGACCCGCGATCAGGTTGACCGGATTAACCGGGAGCTGGATGAGCACAAGCGGCGCATGGATGAAATGATGCTGTCAAATGCACGGCCGGATTTTTCATCCGACGGGGGCCCGCGCAGCGCCTATGAACGCGAGCATAAAGCAGGCTTTGACCGCTATATGCGCCGGGGCGATGAGGCAGGGCTGCTGGCGCTGGAAGGCAAGGCGCTGTCGGTGGGCGTCAGTGCGGATGGCGGCTTTTTGGTGACGGCGGAAACCGAGCGTCAGATTGACCGGCTGCTGTCGGTGGCGTCGCCCATCCGATCCATTGCCGGTGTGCAGAAAATCAGCGGCAATGTGTATAAAAAGCCCTTCGCCACCACCAGCGCCAGCACCGGATGGGTTGGGGAAACGGCGGCGCGTCCACAAACCACGACGCCAAATCTGGTGGAGCTGAGTTTTCCAGCGATGGAAATTTATGCGATGCCGTCGGCGACCCAGACCATTCTGGATGATGCGGCGGTGGACACCGAAGCCTGGCTGGCGGATGAGGTGCAGATCATCTTCGCCGAGCAGGAAAGCCTGGCCTTTGTCAGCGGCGACGGGGTGAACAAACCCAAGGGCTTTTTGTCTTATACCAATGTGGCCAATGCGTCCTGGACATGGGGCAATATGGGGTATCTGGCGACGGGCGTTTCGGCGGGCTTTGCGGCCAGCAATCCGAGCGATGCGCTGGTCAATCTGATCTACACACTGAAGCAGGGCTACCGCGCGAACGCCAACTGGGTTCTGAACCGCAATGTGCAGGCCGAAATCCGCAAGTTCAAGGACGCGAACGGGATGTATCTGTGGCAGCCATCGGTGGTGGCGGGGCAGCCCTCAACATTGATGGGCTATCCGGTAACGGAATCCGAAGACATGCCAAGCCTGGCGGCCAACAGTTTCAGCATCGCGTTTGGGGATTTCAAACGGGGCTATCTGGTGGTGGACCGTCTGGGCATCCGGGTGCTGCGCGATCCGTATACGGCGAAACCTTATGTGCTGTTCTATACGACCAAGCGCGTGGGCGGCGGCGTGCAGAATTTCGAGGCGATCAAGCTGCTGAAATTCGGCGTTTCCTAAGTTCAATTTCTCAGGGCGATTGTTGGGGCGGAATGAAAATTCCGCCCTTTTTTTGAAATCTTGACGAGGAATTTGAAATGAAAAATTCAGTAACGACGTTCTCATTCGCAACGGCAAGCGTGATGATGCTTGCCGCATGCGGCACCGCCTATCCGGGAAGTCCACAGGCATGTGCGGGGATAAATGAAGCGGCAATAGCGTATGCGCCTGCGACCGGAAAAGTGGATGTGAAGCTGTGTGGCGGAAAAGAAAATGAGAATGTGAAACTTTCCGGGAAATCACCAGACGGTGTTGAGTTTCTGTATGAAGCGCAGGGCGCCAAGGCCTTTGCCGGACAAATGACCCAGGCCGAATTGAATGAAGCGTTGAGCAGGGAAAGAGGGGAAACCATCCGGGAAATAGTCAGAGTGATCAAGCCATTGAGCACTCCGTAACTGCGGCGATATTTTTCATTAACCTTCTGGAGGATGCCTGATGGCTGATTTTATTTATGGCACACGCCCTGGCGCGGCGCCGCTACTGACAACAGAGCTTAATGCGCTTGCCAACGGGTCATTGACAGCGTTCGGTCCGGTTATAACGCCTGGAGCCACGGCCAATCTGACGGTGCGGCATTTGCGCGGCGATCTGGCGCTCAAGCTTGCGTCAAACTCGCTGGTGTTCACGGCGGCGTCATTTGTGGTGGTGTATTTCGTTCCCGCCATTGACGGAACAAACTATCCCAAGCTGTCAGGCGCCAATCTGGCAAAGCCGAATTACCGCGTTGGGACGATTGCACTATATCCGGCGGCGCCTTCCGCCGAAGTTATTTACGAAAATGTCCGCGGCGTCATGATCCCCAATGCGCCTTTCAAGGTGGTGCTGGAAAACCAGTCTGGCGTGGCGCTGCCAGCAACTGGCAACACACTCGATCTCTATCCGCAAGCAGTGGCGTATTGAGCCATGCCGTTCGATGCGATCCCATATGCGCTTAACAGCGCGCCCAACATCCTTCCGGGCGTTAACGGGCTGGCGCTTAATCAAAATGCGCGGTGCGCGCAAGCGGTTGAGCAGGCCTATGCGTTTTTCAATGAGTTGGGGCCGTATGCCGCCGATCTTGGGGCAAAGAACAGGATCGCCAAGTCATCAGGAACAGCATGGAAGCCAAATCCCACGGTTGCCGGGTTCGGGGCAAAGCTTGCGGGATCAACCGGATATTTCGCCGCTGTGGGACATCAGCTTCGGTCGTGGTCGAGGGAATGCCTGTTCGTCTATGGAGCCAGCGGCCAGCAGGCTATCTCGATTATCGCCGAAGCCCCCGGCAGCAGCACGACAGACCGTTCTTTAGGTGTTGATCCGTCAAGTAAATTACGGAGTTATATTTATGATGGCGCCGCAAGAACGCTCACCGGGACCACGACCCTAATAGCAGGACGGGTTTATCATGCTGCTGTAACTGTATCGGACAGCCTGATGACGCTCCACCTTGACGGCGTGGCGCAGGGATCATTAGGGATATCTAACGCCGGGTATCAAGGCTATTCAACGCCTGAACTGGTTTTTGGCTATGGCGAAAACAACGATGGTGCAATCGGCGCCTCTGGCACTATTTTTTGGAGCATTGAATATAACAGGGCTCTGACGGAGGAAGAGGTCCGGCACCGCTATCTTAACCAGATGGAAATGTTCCGGCTGGCGGATGAGTTGCCGCGCGTGGGCGTGGCGGGAGGCGGCGGTGCAATATTAAGCCCTACCGATCTTGCAGATAGCCTGGCATTCGAGACGCCCATCGTTTCACAAGCGCATGTTTTATCTGCGGCAGATGCTTTTTTTGCGGAAAACCTTGAGACGCCAGTACTTACGCAGACGCATTTTTTACCGGCGGTCAAAGCATTTTTTGCAGAACGCTTTAACACGGCGGGCATGTCGCAAGCGCATATGTTTGCGCCGCATGAGATGAATTTCGCATTCCCATTCGATCCCGCATCGCTTGGGATAAACGCGCAAAGCCCGTCCGGATTTAGAACAACGGGCATCAGTAATAATTCACGCAGAAAAAATACCAGCAGCGATGCGCGTGGCGCGCAGATGCCACCGGCTGGCCGTTCACAATCAATCACGGAGTAGACCATGGTAAAGACAGTTGATGATGCCGTACTTGATGCGGCGCTTAATCAGATCAGGACAACAGCGGACAAGCTGGTCGTATGTATTGGCGCGCCAGCGACCTATGCGGAAGCAAACGCCAATTCGCCTTCGGGTAAAAGATGCGGGCAGCGCGCCATTACATCGGCGAATTTTGCGGGGCCTGTTAATGGCGATGTGTCCGGGCGCAAGCTGACGGTCAATCAGCAGACGGGGATACCCGTGGATGTGAGCGGCGCCGCCGATCATGTGGCGCTGGTGGATGATACGGCGAGTGTGTTGCTGGCGGTGACCAGCCTGAGTGCGAGCCAGGTGGTGACGGCGGGCAACACCATGACGGTGAACACATTCGATCTTGAAATCGCCGATCCAACATAAGGGATATGTCATGCAGTTTTATGTCAAGGATCCGGGCGCAGTTCTGGATTATTCGATCAACTGGGACGGCGGCTATCTGCAAAGCGGGGAAACGCTTGCCAGCAGTGTCTGGACGATATTTCCCGGCGATATGACGCAAAGCTCCGCAGGTAATACGGCGGGCGTTGCGAGCATTACGGTTTCGGGCGGCGTGGCGGGACAGATTTACCAGCTTACCAGCCGCATCACGACATCGCAGGGGCGCACGGATGTGCCTGCACCGCTGCGCCAGGCGGTGCTGATGCTGACAGCGCATTATTTTGAAAACCGGGAAGTGATGCAGAATGCAGATGGCGGGGCGCATGTCCTGCCGCTGGGGGTGCATGCGTTGCTGGCGCCCTACAGAATGATGAGGCTGTGACATGATCGGGGGATTGCGGCATCGGGTTGCGCTGCAACGGCGCAGCGAAGTGGCGGATGCGGGGGGCGGGCTCAGTTTAGGCTGGACGGATATTGCCGAACTGTGGGCGGGGATACTGCCGCTTTCGGGCAGTGAACGAGTCCGGGAGATGCGGGTTCAGCCGGTGCAAAATTTTCTGATCCGCCTGCGGTATCGCGGCGATATTACACCGGCGGACCGGTTGCTGTTCGGGCAGCGCGTTCTGAATATTCGCAGCGTCAGGAATGTGAATGAACGTAACCAGTGGCTTGAATGCCGCTGCGAAGAAGGCGTGGGCGGGTAAGCGAGCTGCGGGTGCGCACCCGGGAATATAACAATGATCTGCGCAGCCTTGCCAGTGCGGGGCGCGATACCGGGGAAATACTGGCGCGCGCCTTTACGGGTGCGGCGCTGCGCGGCAAGGATTTGTCGGACAGTTTCCGGTCGGTGATCCTGTCGTTAAGCCAGAAGACATTGCGGTCCGCCGCCAATTCATTTGTTGGCGCTGCGACATCTGGGCTGAGCGGGTTGTTTGGCAATGTGATGCGCAATGCGAACGGCAATGCGTTTTCGCAGGGGCGGGTTATTCCGCTGGCGCGGGGCGGGGTGGTGAGCGGCCCAAGCGTTTTTCCGATGCGTGGCGGGGCCACCGGTTTAATGGGCGAGGCCGGGCCGGAAGCCATATTGCCGCTGACGCGCGGGGCGGATGGGCGGCTGGGCGTGCGGGCCGGCGATGGCGGCGCAGGCCGGCCGGTGACCATAAATTTTAATGTGACGACGCCCGATGCAGAAGGGCTGCGCCGGTCCGAGGCGCAGATTGGCGCCATGCTGCAACGTGTGGCCGGGCGCGGCGGGCGCAATATGTAACAGGAGCGGAAAATGGCATTTCATGAAATACGCTTTCCAACCGGGATAAGTCTTGGGGCCAGCGGCGGGCCGGAGCGGCGCACGGAAATTGTGACGCTGGCCAGCGGGTATGAAGAACGAAATAGTCCGTGGGCGGATTCAAGACGGCGCTATAATGCGGGCTATGGGGTGCGGTCACTTGGGGATATTCATCAGGTGATTGCGTTTTTTGAAGCGCGCGGCGGCCGGCTGCACGGGTTCCGGTTCAAGGATTTCAGCGATTTTCAATCGTCGCCGCCGGGTAGCGCGATTGGCCAGAATGACCAGATCATTGGGGCGGGAACCGGCAGCGCCGCCAGTTTTCAGCTATATAAAAATTATATCAGCGGAAGCCAGTCCTATGCGCGCGCCATCCGCAAACCCGTGGCCGGTTCGGTGCGGGTTGCGCTGAACGGGGTTGAGCAAAGCGCGGGGCTGTTCAGCGTGGACAGCACGACCGGTATGGTGACTTTTCCGGTTGCGCCCGGCGCAGGGGTGAGCGTCAGCGCGGGTTTTGCGTTTGACGTGCCGGTGCGGTTTGACGCGGATTTTCTGGAGATCAATCAGGCGGCGTTCAGCGCCGGACAGATACCAAATATTTCACTGGTTGAGGTGCGGCTATGAAAATACTGCCGGCGGGCATGCAGGCGCATCTGGACAGTGGCGCGACGACGTTATGCCATTGCTGGAAGCTGACCCTGCGAAGCGGCGCGGTGTCGGGATTTACCAGCCATGACCGCGATCTGGTTTTTGGGGGCGTGACCTATTCGGCGCTGAGCGGATTTGAGGCCAGCGCGATGGAAAGCTCGCTGGGGCTGAATGTCGATGATCTGGAAGTGATGGGGGCGTTGAGCACGGCGGCGCTGAATGAGGCCGATCTGGCGGCGGGGAAATTTGACAATGCGGAAATCCATATATTGCGCGTCAACTGGCGGGATGTCAGCCAGCGGGTTGTGCTGGCCAGTGGTAATCTGGGTGAAGTTATTCGCAGCGCCGCTGGATTTCGCGCCGAGGTGCGGGGGCTGGCGCATCATCTGAATCAGCCGCAGGGGCGGCTGTTCCAGTATGGCTGCGATGTTGATCTGGGCGGCGGTAAATGCGGCGTCAATCTGGCGCTGCCGGCATTTACGGGAACCGGCAGTGTACAGAGTATTCCGGTTGTTGCGGACAATCGTCGGTCATTTATTGCGGGCGGCCTGGGCGCATTCGCCGGTGAATGGTTTACACGGGGCAAAATCCGCTGGACCAGCGGGGCCAATAATGGATTGGCCATGGAGGTGAAGCAGCATGCGCTGGCCGGTGGCGCGGTCACCATTGATCTGTGGCTGGCGATGCCGAAGCCCATAGGTGTTGGCGATACATTCAGCATCATGGCGGGGTGCGACAAGCAGTTTGTCACCTGCCGGGCGAAATTCAGCAATGCGGTGAATTTTCGCGGGTTTCATTTAATGCCGGGGAATGACTGGATTCAGAGCTATCCGCGAACGGGTGACGCCAATGATGGCGGGCAGATGTAATGAGTCGTATACGGATTATTGAAGCGGCGAGCGCATGGATTGGCACGCCCTATCAGCATCAGGCGAGCTGCCGGGGCGCGGGGTGTGACTGTCTGGGGCTGATACGCGGTGTATGGCGTGATCTGTATGGCGCCGAGCCGGAAACGGCGCCGCCATACGCCATGGATTGGGCGGAGGCGGCGGCGGCGGAGCTGATGCGGGACGCGGCGCGCCGCCATTGCCATGAGATCGCGCTGCGTGAAGCGGGGCCGGGGGATGTGCTGATGTTTCGCATGGTGCGAAGCGGGCCAGCGCGCCATGCCGGGATTATATCTGCGCCTGGACATATTATTCACGCCTGTTCGGGGCACGCGGTGCGTGAAGAAGCGATAGGGCCATGGGCGAGACGGATTGCCTATGCGTTCAGGTTTCCGGAATAACGTCATTCGAAATAATCTAGCTAAGGGTATTACACACCATGGCGACACTGGTTTTGACAACTGCCGCCTCATCGTTTGCGGGCAGTGCGGGGCTTGGTTTTTTTGCGACGGCGGCCCTTGGGCTTGGCGCGGCGGTTGCGGGCAATCTTGTGGATCAGCGGCTATTCGGGCGGGGCGGCGCGCAATCGGAAGGGCCGAGGCTGGATGAACTGCGTATTCTGACATCGACAGAAGGCGCGCCCATTGCGCGGATTTATGGCCGGGTGCGGATTTCCGGCCAGGTAATCTGGGCGGCGAAGTTCAAGGAGGTTGCCACCACCAGCCAGTCTTCGGGCGGCGGGCGTGGCGGCAAGGGATTGGGCGGGCGCGGCGGCGGTTCGGCGGCAGGCGCCACAAGCTATTCCTATTATGCCCGCTTTGCGGTCGCCTTATGCGAGGGCGAAATAAGCCGTGTCGGACAGATATGGGCAGATGGAAGGTTGCTGGATTTAAGCGGTGTGAATTTCCGGGTTTACCGGGGCGCGCCTTACCAGATGCCGGACCCTTTGATCGAAGCCATTGAAGGCGCGGGCAGTGCGCCGGGGTTTCGCGATCTTGCCTATGTGGTGTTTGAGGATCTGGCGCTGGAACAGTTTGGCAACCGCGTTCCGCAGCTTTCATTTGAAGTGTTCCGTAGGCTGAGTGATGTGGAGGAATTAATTCGCGGGGTTGATCTGATTCCGGGTTCTACGGAGTTTGGGTATGACCCGCAAATCCAGATCCGGGATATTGGCAAGGGGAAAACGGCGCCGGAGAACCAGAATAATCTGAGCGGATTAAGCGACTGGGATCTGGCGCTGAATCAATTGCAGGAAACCTGCGTGAATTGCAAATCCGCCGCCCTGGTGGTGTCGTGGTTTGGAACGGATTTGCGCGCCGGGTTTTGCGAGGTGCGTCCGGGCGTTGAGCATGTTGACAAGGTCACGCTGCCAGATTCCTGGCTGGTGGATGGGGTTGACCGGGGTGCAGCGCATGTGGTGAGCCAGATTGATGGTTCGCCTGCCTATGGCGGC
>OBEQ011967504.1_pt1 | contig 10698 bp, 6 predicted proteins | sample 1670901 | NCBI WGS metagenome assembly OBEQ01 (sample SAMEA104232315, study PRJEB22302) | groundwater metagenome | biome: forest; feature: aquifer; material: groundwater | place: USA | collected 2011-08-07 | depth 5.4 m | reverse complement strand
CCTCTTTCTCTTTTTTCTCACTTTTATATTTTTCTGAGGACTCTTGTTGTTCTTTAAGATGTCTTTCTTTGATCTCCTTCTCTTCCCTCCCTCTTTTTTCTAATAATTCTTTTTCTTCCTGCTTAACTTTTTGTTCTAAATCAGTCTTTTCTTTGTTTATTCGATCTAAGGCCTCCTTATTCTCTCTAATTAATCTTTCTTTTTGTTCTTTGTCTTCCTTTCTTTGTTTGTCTTTTAATTCTAAATATTCCTTTCGCTGACGCTCAGTCAATTCATTCTGCCTAAACAAAAAGAAACTTCTATGTTTTTTTTCTTTCTTCCTTTCTTTGGCGGGAACTGTTTCTTGAATAGGTACTTCTTCCTGATTGTTTTCTTTTGCAGGAACTGCTTCTTGAGGGATTATTTCCTCTTGTGGCACTAATTGTTGATTATTAGGAGCTTCCAGAGGTTGTTCTATAGTTTCTCCTTGAGGTATTTCTTGAACTTCTGGTTGAGGGATAGCTTGTTCTTGCTGTGGGGGGTTCTCACCCCCGGAAGCATTATTTAAAATGTTTTGTACTTCTTCAGGAGAAAGCTCATCTTCAGCTTTTACTGAATACACTAAAAACATATTTAACACAATTAAGATTGATAGTATTTTCTTTAATTTCATAATAGGTTTACTCATTTCTATCCTTTGCTTGATGGTATATCTGATGTTTTATTTTCTTGATTAGCGGTGACATCTTCTTCTGGAATATTTCTTATTCTGGGTGTTATTAAAACAATAAGCTCACTTTGTGTTTTTTGATGATTTCTGTTACTTAACAAATCACCTAGTATAGGTAACCTGGTTATAAAGGGCAATCCTACCCTATCTACTGAATTGTTATCAATTAGTAATCCCCCAATTGCTACAGTTTCCCCATCTCTTACCTGTACGTCTGCACTAATTCTTCTTCTTGTTGTTGTTGCTGGTATTTTTACGCCTTGTTGATCAACTATACCAGAGTTGTCCGAGACTTCAATTTGGATTTTTGCGGTTATTAGTCCTTCTGTACCAACAATGGGAGTGATACTAAGAGCAGTTCCTGCTGTAATTCTTTGTAGTTGTTGTGTTTGGACAGCAAGTTGTGCCCCCCCTGTATTTTGAGCAGCACCTAAAACCAAGTTTGTATCTGTATCAATGTTTATCATGGCTGTTCTTCCTGATAAAGAAACTAATTTAGGATATGCTCTTACTTGTGCAAGCCCGGCTTTTTCTAAGTATGTAACTTGTTTATTAAATGCTCTCCAGTGATCAAGTGTAAAATCAAATATTGTTACAGCACCTCTACTTATTGTCATACCATCTACATTTGAGAATTTATTTAAATTACCAACCGCAAACCCTGTATTTAAAAAGACATTTAAGTCTTGAGATGCTCTTTTTTGTACTTCAATTAATTTTAATTCCAGCTCTACTTGTGGTAATGGCTTGTCTATTTTAGTAAGAAATTCTTTAATCCGCTGTAAATCATTTGGTGATCCATCTGCAATAATTGAGTTTTGATCATTGCTGATTCTTACGTTTGCTCTTATCTCAGTAGGAAGTAATGCTTGAACATCCATAGCTTCAAGGTTCATTAATGAAAACATTCGACTTTCCTGCCCAACAGTAAAATTCTTGTTTAGTCTATTGTAAATAATAAAAGTTTCATTACCATCTCCACTTGTTGTATAGTCAAACGAAGTCCCACTTAAAACAAGTCCCAAAGCCTCTATAAGGCTAATATTTCTTACGCGGATGCTTACTCTTTCAGTAGGGGCTGCAGTGATTACAATATCAATCCCATACTTATTAGCAAGATCTTTTAATAAGGTAGCTAGATCCTGATTGTCATAAGAAAGATCAGCCCGTCTTTCGAGAAGAGGAAGATCTTTATCCACAGAAGTTGCACCTAACCCAAAGATCATTATTGGATTTGCACTACCAGTTTTGATAACAGTGTAACTGTTTCCTGTAGTTGTATAGTTAACCATTGCAGCATCTATAAGACTAAAAAAAGACTCTTCGAAAGTTTGTTCTTGAATCTCAACTACGGCAACTGTTTCATCATCCCTAATATCACTTCCTACAGAAATACTTTTCCCACTAATTTTTGCAAGGGTTGCAAAAGCATCTTTTACTGGGATATTTCTTGCAGAAAAAGTGATCAGCTCCTCTTTTTCTCTAGTCCTAGATTGCTTTTTCTTTATTCCGGCATCAGGGCTTTTCTTTTTTCCTCCTAAAATATCTTTTGTCAGTTCACCCTCAATACCCGGTGTAATATTTGAATCAAGTTCTTGAGCACTAGTAAATGATGGGTGATTTATATAAAGCAATAGTATTGTTGTTGTAAAAACTACAAGGGTAAAAAAGAAATTTAACTTTGTTATCTTTTTCATTTATATGCTAGTTATATGAAATCAAAATATATGTAGAAAGGTAGACAAAGAGATAGACAATCCAGTATGTGTAAGGTTCCATAAGCTAGCAGTAGTTAAGTCAGTCTTTGTTATCTAACCCCCCAAGGAAGGATATTATCAGATATCGCAGCGGATAATTATTTAAGATAATAGTGCGCAATATAGCATTAAGTAGATTTGCGCTTATGCTCAGTTTTAATTTTTTCAATTATGTCTTTTACTTGTTCCTCTGACAAACCACTTGATGATGTTGTTCCTTCTTCTTGCTTAGCTTCTTGAAAATCCCCTTTTACAATAGAAAAATTGGGTGCTAACCATGGAGTTGGCGAGGGTGGTCTTGGAGTATTGTGATCTATTACTACACCGCTTGAATAAGGATTATAACGATCTATTATTGGGTCGGTATCTTTTTGTAGTTTTTCTACCTCTTTTTGAATAGTTTCATTGTGTTGTGCAGTTACTGACTGTTTTAGAATTTCCTTTTCCTCTTTAACATTGGCTTTAGCTGGAATAACTGTTGCTGACTCAAGGAGTGAAGCACTAGTAGCCCCGGCAACAGAAGCAGGCTTTTTAGGGTCAATAACTTTTATGGGTTGTGGAGTGCGCAGTAATTGTTCTCTTGGTGAAGCCCCAATAATTTTTACATCTGGTGGTGGTTGCATCTCCTTTACTTTTGTAACCACACTAACCATAGGAGGTTTTTTAGCATCTTCTCTCATCCGCCTTGCTTCGTATGCTGCGTGGCGTGCTGCTTCTTTAGCCTGAACTAATGCTAACTTAGCTGCCTCCTTAGCATTTTTTAAACGTTCTTTTTCTTGTTGTTTCTCTTGTTTTAACCTTTGTTTTTCTAAACGAATTCTATCTTTGTCGGCTCGCTTCTCAGTCCGTACTCTATCTTTTTCTTGTTTTAATAATTGTCTAAGCTTTAATTTTTCCCGCTTTAAACGCTCGCGTTCTTTTTGTAATGCTTTTCTTTCTCTGTCCCTAGCTTTTCTAATTCTTTGTTTTAATTTTTCTCTATCTTTTCTTTCTCTATCCTTTTGCTTTCTTCTTTGAAGCTTTAGCTTTAATGCTTTTTTAATTCTTTCTTTTCTTAAGCGATCCAGCTTTTCTCTTAATTTTTTCTTTTTCTTTTCTCTTTCAAGACGAATTTGAGCTAGTTTCTTTTTCTCTACTAATTTTTTAGCCTTTATCAGCTTTTCTTTTTTAAGTCTGAACTTAAGTGTTTTTAATTTCTTTAAATCTTTCTTTTTGCCCTTTTTGAATTTCTTTAAGGATATCTTCCCTTTTTTCTTTTTATCTTTTTTATTTTTCCTGGAGTTCCCTGTACCTACATCAAGAGACATGCTGCTGTATAGCTTTTTTCTTTCCAACTCACAGTCCCTACATGAACCAGGCCGATAATCTACTGTATTACTTGCCTTTAAACCAATTCCACAAACTTTGCAATATTCTGCCATGTATTTACCCAACATTTTTAGTAACAAGTTAATAGTATAAATTAAAAGTGCTTCCTCGGCCAAGTATTCTGCAAGTTAGAGAACTAATAACTAGAGAACTAAAGGTTATGGAATGGAGGCTAGAGGTTAGAGAATGCAACTTCTGGCCAAAGCCATACATTGTTACATTATGTTATTTTATATTTTGGAAAAGGAGCGCGGCACAGATACACATGACACAATTTTCTAACTTTGGACTATTAAGGGCCCATAGCTCATCTGGTAGAGCATTTCGTTCGCAACGAAAAGGTAGGGGGTTCAAGTCCCCTTGGGTCCATTTTTAATAAAGCGCAAAACAAGTTTGCGCTTCCATCTGTCAACCCCTTTCACCTGATCGCATTTGCCAAATAAATCGGACAAATGCTTTAATCTTTAAACACTAGAGATATCTTATGTTGCTGTTAAAAAGAGCTTTTAACCTCGAATCATGCTCATAAGCTGTTTTCTAATAAAAGAGTTATTTCTTAATTTATAAATTGCTCTGGATTCAATTTGTCTAACTCTTTCTAAGCTTATGCCTATTAGGTTTGCTACTTCATTTAAACTTCTTTCTTCACTGGAAAGAGTTTGTTCATTTATGTGATAACGTAATCTGACTACTTCTCTTTCTCTTTCGGTTAATAGCTCGTCAATTAATTTATTTAACTCTTTTGAGAGCAATACTTGATCTGATACCTCATCGGATTGTACATCATCAGCATTTTCTTTCTCTAGAATATCCCCTAAATTGGAATCATTATCATTACCCACCCGAATATCTAGCGATAAAGGTTGAGCTTCTGATTTGAGTACCCTATCAATTTTCTTTCTTGAAATCCCCGTTGCTTGTGATAAATCTTCAAGACTTGGTTCTCTTCCTAGTTTCAGAGGTAAAACCTCTTTTGCTTTTTTTAGTTTTAATAAAACCCCCTGAACAGAGGTTGGCAGTCTTATTATTCTACTTTTTTCTGTAATAGCTCTTGTTATTGCTTGTCTTATCCACCAGGGTGCATATGTTGAAAATCTATAACCAAGTTTATAATCAAATTTTTCAGCTGCTTTTATTAAACCAAGATTACCTTCCTGGATTAAATCAAGCAAATCCAATCCTTGTGTGTTATATTTTCTTGCAATACTTACAACTAATCTTAAGTTTGCTCTAATTAATTTTTGTCGAGCAACTTCAGCTTGTCCTTGTTTTTGTTGCTGAATATGATCTTTACCTTCCGAATAAACTTTTGCTAGATTTAATTCCTCTTCAGTCTTAAGCAATGGTGTTTTTGCAATGCCCTTTAAATAAGTTGCCAGTGTATTTTGATTTTTGTTAGAATCATAACCTACTTGATTAATTGAAGTTAAAGATTCATTAAGGGTCTCAAATACTGATTCTTCATTATTTACAGAGCTAATTCCTTCTAAATTTTCAAGGCTTGCGTTATCTTCTTCATTATTATTACTCATTTATTAATATCTCCAGTATTATCTCTAACGGTCTAATATATAATTACCCGCTTAGTCAAGTTAATTCTTTGGGGGCGGCCCTATGTAAAATAAGTAATTCCCACTTTTTTCTTAAATAAGAAGAAGTTGTTAGGGGTATGAAAAAGCAATAATTTTATAGTCAACAAAATATGTTTTGATAATATCTTAGAAATTAAATATAAAAAAACAAAAGCCACAATAGCAATTACACTTACTCCGATACGATGTAGAATTAAAAGATAAATTGTTATAGAAAGAGTTGGACACGATGAAACATAATGAAAGTGAAAATCAAATTTCTTGCCTGGTAGATTCTGGAATCGTTTATTCTAAGAGAGATATGATTAGAGTTTTAAGAGATTTGGATCGCATTGAATATTTAGACTTGATTGATAATGTAGCCGTGGCACAAGGTGAGGGTTATGTGGTTGAAGTGTATGTAAATGGCTTTGACTCTACAATTGTTTTTAATAATAGACTTCATATAAATGTAAATGGCTTTGATTTTTTAAAAATTAAAACAAGTCCTGAAAGAATAGTTGAACTTATTTCAGGGCATAGAATAATTCAGTTAAAACCATTGACTAATATGCTACAAACAAACCGTGCTGCTATTGAAGAAGAAATCGATGAGCAGAGAATTGCTTTAGCAAGTCAAATGGCTTGTGATAATGAAGTGGACTTAAACTACTATGAATAGATTAAATTGTAGGAGCTTGTTCGGTAGTCTGTAATTCTTGAGTCTCAGCATTTTGTGCCTTTTCTTTTATGCGTTTCGTAGTTTCTTCTTGGAGTCTTTGTTTAACTTTATTTGCATCTTGAGTTAATCTGAAATATTGCTCAAACTTTTTCGTAGTTTTTAAAATATAAGAAAGTCCCTGAGGTTTCTTTGTAATTAGGTCCATTTCTGCTAACTCATTTATATGTTCATATGCGCCTGAACCTCTCATATCTATAACCTCTGATTGTAAAACAGGTTCTTTTAGTGCAATTGCTGACAAGGTTCTCATAGGACCGGGATTTAATTCAAGTGGCATCATATCAGTAACTATATTTAAGTATTGGGTTTTAACCTGAATAATATAGCCATCATCGGTACCTATTTCTAAGCCACTACTTCTATCCTCATATTCTTGAATTAATTGAACTAATGCTGATTGTACATCATCGTAGGCAGTATTTAACATTTTTGCAATTGCACCTGCTTTAAGTGGTGTATCACTTACAAATAATACAGCTTCTACCTGAGCTTTTAAATCTGACTTTAAAGAGTTGGTAGCAGAAGTTAGGGAAGTTGGAGTACTTAATTCTGACAGTGGTGAATCAGCATCTAAATCTTGAGTACCTGGCTCTGACTCAAGAAACTCAGGTTCTGTTATCTGGAGGGTGGTTTCAGGCATTTCAGGTAATATAACTTCAGGTCTTTCTTCTGCTTGTTGTAATTCTTGTTCTATCTTGTGTCCTTCACTTTCATTCATTGGTGTTGTGATTCCCATCTATAATCACCTCACTTTCATTTTTAGTACCCATTTCAATTATTTCTAATCCTTCTTTTTTATTATCCCCATCAGATTTCCCGAAAATCCTATCTTTGATTTTTTTTATTTTATCAATGATATTTTTCTTCTTAGATTTGACTACTGGTTTCTTTTCAATTATTTCTTCCTCTTGTTTTTCTTCCAGTATTGTTCCTGCTCTATGGATAAGAACCTCACCATAAAACTCATTTTGTTCTAGGACTACTTTTTTAGAATGAGCTAAGAAAAGAAGTGCTACAAATGGCTTTGTTTTGCTGTTCAATAATTCAGATAACAAAGTTAAAGAAATTGGCTTTTCGTTTGTTAAGTGTTCTTGAATTATTGCTTCAATTTTTTCAACATATTCGTCTATATCTTCTTCATGAGCCAGCTCAAATATGCTATCTGACATTTCTGGGGTAATAATTGTAATTACTCTATTTGCACGAAGCTTTGCACGCAAGGCTCTTCTATCCTCTTCCTCCTCAGCTTGTTGTAGTGCAAATATTAAATCTTTTAAAGATATTTTACGTTTTCTTTGCTGTTTTCCTAAAGAACTTCTAACTAAAAAGCTTTCTAATCGGGATAGATCTAAGGGAGGATTATTGCTGTCAGAGAATAAACTATCCTCTGGAAAAAAATCTTCCGTTTGTTGACTATTAAGAAGTGTCTCATTGGAAATACTTAGTAAAACTTCTGATTTTAATCGTAGTAAAACGCTTGCAAAAAAGATTGCGCGCCCTGCATTTAGGAGATTCTCTCTAGGGCTTTTGTCTAGTGCATCCAAATACTTGTTCGTAACTTCAATAATATTAATATCCCACGGATCAATTTCTCCCTTTTCTGCCAGCTGAACTAAAACTTCTAATCCACCACTTAGGTTTTTAAAGTCAGTTATTTCATTTGTATTTTGTTCTAGCTGTTCCATGAGTTTTGGTTATTTAGTCAATAATTAGGCAGTCATTAATTCAGGTTCGTCTTTCCCCTTCTTTTGTATTTGTTGTATTCCAAGAATTTGTGTAAAACCGTCTGCCCGTAAGGTTACGCCAATTGCCTGATCTGCATTTTCAAGCATAGGTCTTCTCAAGCTTACTACTACAAACTGAGCATTGTAGGATTGTTTTTTTACCATTTGTGCTAGGCGTTCAGCATTGAAACCATCTAAAAACATATCTACTTCATCGAATGCATAAAAAGGAGCAGGAGAACATCTTTGTAATGCAAACATAAAGCTAAGTGCAGTTAAAGATTTTTCACCCCCAGACATTGCTTCTAATCTTTGCATCTTTTTATCGCGAGGACGTGCTCTAATGATTAACCCACCACTAAATGGCTCCTCGGCATTTTCTAAAACTAACTCACCATGCCCATATGATAGCTCATGGAATATTTCCTGAAAGTGTTTGTTGACACCCTCAAAGGTTTGAAAGAAATTTATTTTCTTTTGATCATTGTAAGAACTTATCTTCGAAATAATTCCTTGATTTTCTTCTGAGAGAGCTTTTAATTTTTCTTTAATTTCTATTTGGCGACTAGTTACATTTTCATATTCTTCGATGGCACGCATGTTGACGGGCTCTAGTGCACGCATTCTTTTTTCAATGCTTTCAATTTGCTTCATTATCTTTTCCAGATCAATATTTTCCAGAGGTTTATACTCTTCATTTTGAGTTTGTTCTTGAAATTTAGCTTTAAGAATATTTAAATCCGGCTCAAGCTCTCTAATCTTTAATTCAACCCCAGTAACCCTTTCAGCCAATTGATCAATTAGCTGTTGTAATTCGCCTTTTTGTTCTCCCTTGGCAATTAAGTTATTTGATATTTCATTTCGTTTGTTTGATATTTCACTCAGTCTTTTAGTCTCGGCTGAACTTTCTTCTTCGAGCTTGGTTACGGTTTCTTGAAGGGTCTTCATTTTTTCTTCATATGTAGGTAATTCGCTTGATATTCTTTCTGTTTCTTTTTGTGAGTTTTTAATTTTTTCTTCATATTGTTCTTTTGCTTTTAAATTAAACTCGGCTTCTATAGAAAAACTTCGCGTCTGGGTAATTAATTCCTGTTGTTTAGCTTCCAGGTCTTTCAGTTTTGATTCTATATCCTGACTGTCAGTAACTAAAGCTTCTAAGCTAGTGTCTTTTATGCCTGACGCAATTTGTTGTAGCTCTACTTCAAAATTAATAATCTCTTGTTCTTTTTCATTTACTTTATCGTTTGATTTATTAAGCTCTGATGAGTTTATCTCAATGGTATTAGCCAGATCGCTAACTTTTTGTTTGCTTTCTTCGGAACTCTCGGTAAGTCTTTTAATTGTTTCAATTAAAGATGAATGATTGGTTTCTTCTTTTGTAATCTCTGTTTTTAAATTATCAAATTCTTCTTTTGCTTCTTCTATTTGTTTTGCTAGTCCTTGTAAATCATTTTCTAGTTGACTTGTGTAAGTTTGAAGAGAATTAACTTCTCTTTGTAATCTTTCTAACTCCTGCTCACCAGAACTCCCAAAGCTTATCTTTGATGTAGGAAGAGAACCACCTGTCATAGCCCCACTTTTTTCAATCAAATCTCCTTGCAAGGTTACCATACGGTTCTTGCCTATGATTTTACGGGCATTGTCTAGAGAGTCCATTATTACAGTATCTGAAAGAGCGTAAAAGAAAGCATCTTTGTATTTATTATCGAATTTAATTAAATCAATTGCTAATCCAATAACTCCCTTAGCATTTACAGGTAATACTGTTGGTGCTGATTTCAGCTTGTTTAAGGGTAAAAACGTTGCTCTTCCCGAACCGGTGTTTTTTAAAAGATCAATACACTTTGCTGCAACAGAATCATCTTCTACTACGATCGCTTTTAATCTATTTCCAGTAGCAATTTCAATTGCTGCTTTGTATTTCTCTTCTACATAAATTAGCTGAGCCAGTGTTCCATGCACTCCTTTTATCCCAGAGTTTAAAATATTTTCAGTTGCTGAACCAAATCCGCTGGTTTCTTTTATAACTTGTTTATGAACCTCAAGCTTGTCTAAATCACGCTCTAACTTTGCTAATTTCTTTAGTCGTTCATTTAATTCTTCACGTGTTTCAATCTCTTCAGCCTTTAATCTTGATAGGTGTCTTTGAAGTCCTGCGTGTTTTTGTTGAAGCTGGCTTAATTTCGAGTTTTTGTAGTTGCTGTTTTGTGTAATGTCCTTTAATTCAATGAGTGACTTCTCTGCTGCTTCTTTCGTTGTTTCAATATCTTCTTTTTGATGTAATATTTGTTCTTCAAGGCGAGTTTGTTTATTAACTAATTCTTCCTTATCTTGTTTTAAACTGTTAATTTTCTTTTGAATCTCAAGTATCTTAGATGTAGACAAATTTTGATTTTGCCCTTTTGCTTTAAGAGTATCTTGTATTTTTTGATAGTCTTGATTCAACTTCCAGATCTCATCTTCAAATTTCTCTTGATCTTTTTTGTTTCTCTCTTTTTTCTTGTCTATATCATGTACTTTTTTGTCAAGAATCTTAATTTCATTTTCTAAGTTTTCTGCATTGTCTTTATGATCTTTTATTTGTTTATTTAAAAACCCAACAGTAGACTGGTTTTTACTGATTTCAATTTTTGCAGTTTCTAACTCTTCACCTATTTTCTTTTGACTTTGTTCATTTATTTTTTGTATCTCCTCTTCTATTTCAATAACAGTTTGTTTGTCTTTTTCAATCTCATCGTTTAATTGACCAAGTCTAATAATGGAGCTAGTCCTTTTTTCTCTAAGAGAGGAATTCTCATCTTTTAAACCATTAAGCTCGCCCTCAAGT
>OBEQ010700787.1_pt1 | contig 10698 bp, 11 predicted proteins | sample 1670901 | NCBI WGS metagenome assembly OBEQ01 (sample SAMEA104232315, study PRJEB22302) | groundwater metagenome | biome: forest; feature: aquifer; material: groundwater | place: USA | collected 2011-08-07 | depth 5.4 m | reverse complement strand
GAATAGGGCGCCATTTGCATCAAACATCTGTACTGAGACAGGATAGAATTTGATCTTTTTCGGGTCAGTGCCATCAGTTGGGAAAAGAGCCAGCCAGAATGCTACTCGATTCTTGTCATTAAGAAAGTAGTCTGGCACAAACCAGTGTCCGGTGGCATACGGATCGTGACTAAGCGGGCGCTGCAAGGCAACCCAGGAAGAAATAGGTAGCGATTCCACTTGTTGTTCTACGCCGTTAAGTGTGAATACTTTTTTCAAGGCCTGAATAGCTTGGGCTTGTGTTGGGTATACTTTCTTCAGGTTGTATAAATTGCAATGAAAATCGACAAAAAAGTTTTTATTTTCTTGCAACAATTTCCCGTAAATAGTTGACCCAAGTACATACGGAAATATACTGTAATAATTTGCTCGCGTATTGAATCTTCTACCAAGATTAAACACGCTGTAGTTGGCAGCACCATATTCATCTTTGGTGTTTGGTTCCCCAATATAGCCATTTCCAATAAAATGGTTTTCAAGTGCATATGCAGCTCCCTCCTCTAACACCATATCGTTAATATCGTAGACATCCCGCCACGCATGACCGATTTCATGCACCATTGTTGGCTGAAAAGATTTTTGGCCAGTTGCGGTTGATAAATCAAATTCTGCCCGATTCATTTCAAGGGTTTTTGTGGCGCTATTGTACCTGCCGTAGAACGATTTATCTGGGCCAATGTACGGTATAACTGACACGTGGAGATCAAACAATGGCGGGCCATAATAGGCGACAATGGCATCGTAATAATCACCGATGGTTTTGTAGATCCATTTGCGCTCGGCATCGTTTAGTGTTGAGGCGAGATCAAAATGTAGAGCGTTTGTCGTGGGCACACAGCTAGGTGGTGGAGGAGGTCCGGGTGGCGGACCAGGGGGGGGTGGGGGTGGAGTCGGGGTAGGTGAGGGTGCAGGGGCAGGACTTGGAGATGGACTAGGACTAGGGGAAGGAGCTGGAGATGGACTCGGTGAGGGAGACGGTGTTGGAACAGGTGAAGGACTTGGGGTAGGACTGGGACTTGGTACCGGTAGCGGGGTTGGGGAAGGTACAGGGGTGGGTGAAGGAGAGGGTGTTGGTGAGGGAGAGGGAGTAGGAGAAGGACTGGGAGCTGGAACAGGAGTTGGACTAGGTACGGGTACCGGACATGGTATAGGAGTTGGTTTTGGAGCAGGAGGTGGACTAATTGGTAGCGGTGGAATGTATGGAGTACCACTCGAATTGGTAAACACGACATGCGGACCATCTGGCAGAATAATCGGATTACCAGCAGCATCTAGCGTTGGTGCTTGGGGAGGTAACTTGGCTTCTGCCAGATGCACGGCATTTAATATATCTTCAGTTCTGGTCTGATCGTAAGTATAAATACCTTTATTAATACAATCTAAATACTGGATCTGAACATCTGACAAAGCTACTTTAACCGACTGAGCATCATCTAACGCCGCTTGCTGCTGATCACGCAGAACATCTGGATCTACCGCAACACTGGCACTGCCTCCATGTTTAGAAATAACAAAATAACTAGCAGCACTAGCAATAATTAGAGCCATTACCGAGGTAAGCAAGATTATTTTTTGCTTTTTATTCATATACCAATCATCTCATCAAACTGAGCACTGTCAAGTGTACGAATTAGAGGTATGAATTACGTATCGTGGGTGTAAGTAGTATCTACCATATTATTTGAAAGTAATCTACGGAGTCATAGTTGACAAAGGTTAATAAATATGCTATTATTAGAGTATTATTGCGGTATTTGATATCGCGGTAGGCATACATTCTGCCGGGTAACCGGCAATTTTCAAAGGGGATACCAACATGAAGTTTTTAACATTCGCAGGTTTGTTCGTGGCGATTTGTGCGCCAGCCCTGACGCAAAGAACGACAGATGATCGGTCTGATAAGATCATCCGATTACAAAATGAGCTCGCGGTTGCTCAAAAGCAGCTTGACGCACAACGGAAACTGATCGAAAACCAGAGCAAGCTGATAGACAGCAGCACTAAGCTTGATAAGACTAACCAAAAACTCATCGCGAACGGAAACTGGTTCAAGTCTGCGAACGAGATCCTAAACGATTTTCTGGAGGGCTCGAGCAAGCTCGTCACAGAAGATCGTAAAGGCGCTGAAAAGCTGCTTAAAGGTCATTCCAAAGATGACCTTAGGAAAATGACGAAAGCACAGGTGATCGGCGCATACAACCAGCTCGGCGAGTTGACTGTCTCCAGTTTGGAGAAGCGGCTCGATCTGACTGAAGCAACCGTCAAGCGCCTCAAGGCGCTGCCGCGGCTTCAGGACTGAAGGAGTCCTATTACTTGCTCAGACACCCCCCCACACTTGTGTGGCGGGGGTTTTGCATTTGTATGCTTTGCGTATGCTTGAGGTGAGTGCTAGAGTAACAATATGAATCTAATCAAAACCGAGCTTAAAGTACTGCTCGTAATTATGATTATCGCGTCCTTTATTATTGTACCTGCTTCTGCATATGCCAGACGGCTCTATCCAAAAGTGGCGCCAGTGGTTCCGGTAGCTACACTGCGCCTGGCTGTGCCATATCACCATCAGGAGCATGCACTTTCGTGTGAGGATGCCGGCTTGCGTATGCTGTTGTTAAACCGTGGGGTAGATGAGCCAGAGAGCGCTATTCTTGATAAAACGCCATTTGGTCCCATGGGCTCAGACCCAGACAAGGTGTTTGTAGGCGATGTCAATGGGCGTCAGTTTGTGACCGGCTATGGCATTCACCCCGATGGCCTCTTGCCCATTGCCAACAGCTATTTTCCAGCCGAGGCCTTTCATCATAAAGATCTTAATTTCTTAATTGATCGACTGCATGATGGAAATCCGGTAGAGATATGGGGCAGTAATGTGCGAAACCCACACGATTATCTGTGGGAGACACCAGAGGGAATCCTAGTTCATGCAGTAGCCGGGGAGCACGCCATGGTAGTGACTGGATATGCTGGGCCGAGGACTGCACCAACTCACATTTTTGTCAGTGACCCCATAGCTGGAGAGAAGGTATTTCAAACTAGCACGTTTTTAGATGTATGGGATGAGTACGACAATTCTGGACTATTTTTTAAATAAGGTGTAGGGTAGCTCAAAAAGAGGATCTATGAAAAAAGAAACCTGGATATTACTAGCAGTTATTTTGGCCTCTGGGGTGGCCTTTTTAGATGGTTCAGTGGTTAATTTAGCCTTACCGGCATTTCAAAAAGATTTTGGGGCTACCGTTATTGATCTGCAATGGGTGATTAATGGCTATACGTTAGCACTAGCTTCGCTCTTACTCATTGGTGGGCGCCTGGGGGACTATGTAGGCCAGCGCCGAGTGTTTAGTTGGGGCATTGTGCTCTTTACCCTGGCTTCAGTGCTGTGTGCCCGGGCCAGTAGTATTGATCAACTCATTTGGTTTAGAGCTGTGCAGGGAATTGGTGCAGCTCTCATGATTCCTGGCAGCCTTGCCATTATTATGACCAATTTTGCTGAGAACCGAAGAGGGCAAATTTTTGGGCTATGGGCTGGCATTACGGGTGGCATGGCCGCAGCCGGCTCATTTTTTGGTGGGTGGTTAATTCAAACATTTAATTGGCCCTCAATATTTTATGTCAATGTTATTATTGGCGCTCTAGCTCTGTGGGCTACTCTCACTCATGTGCCAGAATCAACCCATCATGGGAAAGAAAAACTTGATTGGTGGGGTACACTGCTTATTACTCTTGGCCTTGTTGGTATTTGCTTTGGGTTAATTGAGGGACCTGCACTGGGTTGGGCAAGCCAAAGTATTATAACAAGCTTAGTGGTAGGGGTGCTGGCCTTGATTATATTTGTATTTGTTGAGGCCAAGATACAAAACCCACTTGTACCATTAAGTATTTTCAAAAACTGGCTGGTCTCTGGCTCAAACCTAGTAACGCTTTTCTTATATTTTGCCCTAAACAGCACTTTTGTGCTCTTGGCACTTAATTTACAGCAGATTCAGGGGTATTCGCCCTCCCATACAGCGCTAGCGTTAGTGGCATTTCCACTCATCTTGCTCTTTTTGTCTGGACCAGCGGGTAAAATGGCCGACCGTATAGGGCCACGCCAACCGATGATATGGGGACCAATAGTTGTAAGTGCTGCCATGGCGCTTTTGGCTGTATCGGGAGTTGGAAGAAGCTATGTTGTAGCATTTTTGCCGGGTATTATTTTGTGGGCTTTGGGCATGTGCTTGATTATCGCTCCGTTAACGAAATCAGCTATGTCAGTTGAGGGCAGATTGGCTGGAGCAGCCTCGGGCATTAATAACGCGGTTTCGCGAATTGCCGCACTGTTAGCTATTGCCGTATTTGGAGCAGTGATGATTGTATTGTTTACAGCCCAGATTAAAGTAGCTCTTGCAGATACTACTTTAGACCTAAGTATGCAAACACACATTGCATCACAATCCAATAAATTAGCGGGGCTTTCTATTCCGAGCGAGTGGACAAAGATAGAGCAGACAGAGGCCCACCAATCGGTGCAAACAGCCTTTCTCTATGGCTATAAGCGTCTTATGTTACATAATGCCGCATTAGCCTTGTTAAGCGGCCTTATTGCCTCAGCTACAATTCGTTCTCCAAAGAAAGATATTTAGATCTCAGGGACGTGTCTTACTGGTCATTCCAGTCTCGAGCTTAAGCGAGAGATGTGGAATCTTTTTTGTACTCAGATTCCACGGTCGTTTCCTGCCTTGCCGGAGGGGCAGGCACTCCCTGGAATGACAACTAAACAAAGATAAACTGGGTTAAACAGTTGACAATTTGTGTATTTGTGCTAATGTAGTGCTACCGAAACTTCGGTACAGGGGGGGCATGGTAATGACGTGGGTATTAGATATGTTGGTAACGCGGGGACATGGGCTAGATGTGAATGCGGATCCGCGGCGCATCATCAACGAAGTTGAATTCCAGAACGGCCTTGAAATTCCAGTCCGACGCATGAAGTGGATCACGGCTAGAGACGTTGTGCAGGACGAACCGCTGGGCAACCATTTTCACAAAGAAACCCGAGAATTCTTCTGGGTAATTGAGGGAGAGATCGCACATTTGAAGATGGTGGATATTGAAACTGGTAGTGTGCGAGAGTGGGAACATCTCGGGCCGGGCTCTGTGGTTCGAGTGGAGCCGCGGGTGTGGCACTCGCTCTTGCTTGGTCAGGGCTGCCTATTAGCGGTTGTCAGTTCGACCACTACCAATGGGGAGCTGTGGGACACCTTTAAGCTTGAAGATGAGTAGCCACTTGGTTGCTCATAAGGAATTAGGGCGCGCGAAATTCTGCGCGTCCTTTTCTGTTGCGATTGAGTGCAGTTCGGGCTACACTGACTAGTAGAGAAATGATTGTGGAGGGGTATGCCGAACAGCTCGGCAAAACATTTGGATCTCGTCTGGAAAATTGGCGGGGAGGCTGGTAATGGCATTATGGTCATTGGCAGCATTTTTGCTCGTGCAGTAACTCGGGCTGGTTTTTCGGTGTTTGATTATCAAGAATATCCTTCGCTCATTCGGGGTGGACACAATGTGTACCAGGTACGCTTTAGTACCAAGCCAATTCATGCCCAAGCGCCCTGGACCAATGTGCTAGTGGCCCTAAACCGTGAGACTATAGATCTTCACATTGAGGAGGTACGATCGGGCGGCATAGTGCTCCATGACGGCAATGAGGTGCCCATAGACACCCATCATATAAAGCCAGGTATCAAATATGTAAATGTGCCGTTTTTGCAAATTGCCCGTGACGTAGCGGGTGAGCGGCTGATGATGAACACCGTAGCTCTGGGGGCCTCTGCACGAGCCATTGGCATGGATTTTTTGCTACTAGCTGGTGTTATTGCCGATATGTTTAAAGACAAAGGCCCAAAGGTGGTATCGCTTGATCTCAAGTGTGCCAAAGCAGGGTATGACTATGTTGAGAAGCACTATAGTGAACAATCATACGCTCCATTGCCAAAAAATAAGACTAAAAAACAGGTGTTATTAAATGGGGTGGAGGCTATGGCTATGGGGGCAATTAAAGCAGGGATGAATTTTTATGCTGCCTACCCTATGACGCCCTCTTCTGGCTTTTTATCGTTTTTTGCGGAGCATGCCGAGCGGTACAACATGGTGGTTAAACAAACCGAAGATGAAATTGCCGCCATTAATATGGCGGTGGGGGCAGGCTATGCGGGGGTGCGCTCGATGGTGGCCACTTCCGGTGGTGGTTTTTCGCTGATGGTAGAAGGGGTGGGGCTGGCTGGAATGACCGAGACTCCGGTAGTGATTATTGAGGGCATGCGCGGTGGGCCCTCAACTGGGCTACCCACCTGGACTGAGCAAGCAGATTTATTATTTGTGCGGCACGCTTCCCAAGGTGATTTTCCCCGGCTGGTGGTGGCACCAGGTGACATAGAAGAAGCATTTTACCTAACTGCTGAGGCATTTAACTGGGCAGAACAGTTTCAATTGCCAGTAATTATTTTATCGGATAAATACTTAGCCGAGTCGCACACTGGAGTTAATGAGTTTGATACAAAGAAAATAAAGATTCTCCGAGGCGAATACATAGACGATCGAGGTATGAGCACTGATACCTCTGCTCCACGCTACGCCGTAACTCATAGTGGGGTGAGCCCCCGTATGCTGCCTGGTATACACAAAGTGATATTTAATGTTTCGAGTGACGAACACGATGAGCTTGGTGACATTAATGAAGAAATAGATAATCGCATCGCCCAAATGAATAAACGGATGAAAAAGCTTAGTGAACTAGCCTCGTTATTGCCAAGACCAACACTGTATGGGCCCGCTAAAGCAGAGATGACCTTGATTGGCTGGGGATCAGTAAAAGGAGCAGTGCTTGATGCTCTTGAATTGCTTCTGGCGCAGGGCATTACTACTAACTTTTTGCATCTAACGTATATGCACCCGTTTCCGGCCACCGCAGTTAAAGACATACTGAAAAATAGCAAGCATACGATGATGATTGAGGGTAATTATAGTGGTCAAGGTGAGGCATTGCTCAAACAAGAGACACTGCACAGCCCCGATTTTCACTTGCGCAAATATGATGGACGCCCGTTTTATGCTGATGAAATTGCAGATTATGTGCGGCAAACATTGCATAGTCAATCACATCAAAAATAAAGAAAGGGAATCAAATGGAGCGGGTCAAGCATTTTGAATCAAGTCACGAGGGCCACGTAGTATACGTCGTGGCGATGCTTCTGCTGGGGATATTAATTGGTTACTTCGTTGGTCAAGCCTATGGTACCAGTCAATCAGCTGAAGATAGTGCTGCAAGCGGGGCGAATACACGCACATATTAAAAAAAGTAATGCGTGATAAAGGAATCTAGACAATGGCCACATTTGAAAAACTGACAACCAAAGAAGCTCCTACCTGGTGTCCGGGGTGTGGTGATTTTGGTATTCTCATGGCCACTAAGCACGCCTTAGAGGAACTCAAGGTAGAACAACACAAGGTGGTCATGGTTGGTGGTATTGGTTGTTCAGGTAAAATGCCGTACTGGGTCAATGTAAATGCATTTGCCGCGCTGCATGGCCGGGCGCTCCCAGTAGCTACCGGGGTGAAACTAGCCAACGATGATCTAACAGTACTGGTAAATGGGGGCGATGGTGACGGCTACGGCATTGGGGTTGGGCACTTGGTACATGCCCTGCGACGCAATTTAGACATTACCTATTTGGTGCACAATAACCAGGTATATGGGTTAACCAAAGGCCAGACTTCACCCACCTCTGATCATGGGTTTAAAACAAACTCCACTCCTGAGGGGGTAATTGAGGAACCAGTAAATCCTATTGCCCTCGCTCTTTCGTGTCATGGTACGTTTATAGCGCGTGGATATGCGGGGGATGTGCCACATTTGACTGATCTTATTGTAAAAGCAGTGCAGCACAAGGGTTTTGCCATGGTAGATATTTTGCAGCCGTGCTACACCTTTAATCATGTAAATACCTACGATTGGTATGGGTCTAAAATTTATAAACTTGAAGAAACTGATTATCTGCCTAATAATAAAGAGGCTGCGTTTCAAAAAGCGCTGGAGTGGACACCTAAAATTCCGATCGGAGTGTTTTATAATGAAAAGCATGCTACCTACGAGGAGCAGCTACCAGAGCTTAAAAAGGCTCCACTGGTCAAACATGATATATCTAGAGTATCTATTGACCCACTAATGAAATTATTTATGTAATGAGGACATATGACTGCTGAAGCAAAAAAATTACATGTGGGGCGGGGGCAAACTGGGGCTAAGCCAGAGGCTAAACCTGAAGCAAAACCAAAAAAGATTATAGAGAACACAGAAGGTGATGTAGTGCCGGTAACTGTGCTGGAGCCACAGCCAAAGCAAGATTTTGATGAGTTTTACCCACTTCATGTGACAAAAGTGGAAGAACCAACATCAAACAACGCCGTATTATTAGTGCCTGCAATCATTATAATCACCATTCTTATTCTTGGTTTTGTGTGGTATAAAAACAATCAAAACAAGACCAGCACTGAGGCAACTCCTGCTGGAACATCCACTAAAACAACCACGCCCGCACCGGCTGCACCTACACCCTCAGCAAGTACGCCAGCAGACACTGGAGCGACGCAATATGTAGATAAAACCTATGGGTTTACAATCAGTTACCTACCGTCGTGGAAAAGCGTGACCACAAAAGGGCTTGATGTAACAACAGAGCCACAAGCTGAAGCCAGAATTGAATTTGATCTGCCGGGAGTGGTAAATAGCCCTGCAACCACACTGCTTGTTGTGCGAGTTGATACAAAAGATATGTATACAAAGTGGATTAAATCAGTGCGTGATGCTGGCAAAGAAAGTCAGCAGAAACTACTTGGTCAATCTGCGAGCCAGGTATTTTCTGCCGAGTATTTTAATACGACGCCTGCAATCACCGCTACCGCTCCAGAGAAACAAGCCATCGCAGATGTTGATGCCGTGATTAAGTCGTTTGCACTCTCTGCGCAGTAGCCTTATCATTTCTCCTGCGCTATGATACGATGCATGGTCGAAGTTTTGGGGATATAGCTCAGTTGGTAGAGCGCATCGTTCGCAATGATGAGGTCGAGGGTTCGACTCCCTCTATCTCCACCAAGCTCAAATAAGACCGGGGATGTGCCCAGACAATGGCCGTTTTTGTGCTTAAAAATGAACTCCCCACAGTGTCATCGTAGCTCAGAGAGCGAAGTGGGATAGGTGTGGGGCGTTCTACTACGCTCACGCTTATAAGCGTTTAGCTATTTGCACAAATCTGTATTTGTTATAGAGTATAGGTATAAGTAGGGGGCATATAGAAGACATACACAAAACCAGCCACTCGGGACACGTACTATTTTTGGTGTTAGCATTGTTACTGGGCACCATACTAGGGTATTACGTTGGGGTCAATTATCAAGTGGCTAATCAGGCTCAAGATGCCCAGGGCTACTTTTTTGGTTTGAAAAAGAGATCTGTAAGCAGCACGGAGTTTAGCGGAGCAGTCGATCCGCGAGGCAATGGGGCTGTGTGGGACAAGCTAACAGAAACAGAACGTCTTGATTCTGCAATGAAAGATTATGCCACTTACAAAGCCAAATATCCAGATTTAAGTAGTGGTCCCTGCATCGCAGATACAGTATATTATGATTGGGTAGTAGATATTGTGCATAACCCCCGTACTGCGGTAGATGACTTGGCTGCAAATCAATGTGCCAGCTACAACTCCGGTCTGCGTACTCATTATGTAGAACTCGATCTTGATGGCAAGCTAGTTAGAACAAAGTAATACATTACATTGTTCAATAAAAATGCTTGACACTAGTCAGCTTGTTGTGCTAACATTATTAAGTAAATTATGAGAACAAATTGTGCTCATATTTACTGTATGAGGAATTACGCATTCATGTGTAGTAACAGTCAATTAGGGAATAGCGGGATGGAATAGATAACAAGCAGTTATTTTTGCTTGATTTAGACATCCGCTTCCTAAAAGCGGTTTTTTGTTCCTCTTTACATCTTCATTTCGAACAAAGTGAGAAATCCCGCATAATGCGCGACAGAGGGGATCTCTCGTCGCTTTGCTTCTCGAGATGACGCACAATGACGCCAGTCATGAGTTCCGGATGTAGGAATTCCATATAGCACGGGGACTGATATCCTGGCGAGCATGAACATTAATAATTGAACAAACGGATACATGTATTGTTAGTAATTTCATCATACGTGTATTCAAACTTTATGGGTGTAAGTCCTTACGCTCATAAAGCGAAGATATGCAGACGAGCCGTCTGCAGAGTCTTCATTTTTCTTCCGAATAGAATAAATAACATAATTCGTTAATAAATATATTTTCTGTTGTGAAGCTCAAACAAGGTGTTTGAGGCCAATCATGACGTGTCAAGAAAATTTGTAATGCTGGCCCTCTATGATGTGTCCACCAGTTTTTCTGATAGATACATCGTATGTTGGACAGCCTCTTACGTGTCATGTAAAAAATGACGAAAGCGCATGTGGAGGATGCCTTGACTGAAGATGCTGAAGAAGGACGTACGAGGCGACGATATGCTTCGGGGAGGCGCCAACGAGCCATTGATCCGGAGATTTCCGAATGGGGCAACCCCTCCCGAATCTTCGGGAGATCCCTTCCT
>OBEQ012544932.1_pt1 | contig 10699 bp, 10 predicted proteins | sample 1670901 | NCBI WGS metagenome assembly OBEQ01 (sample SAMEA104232315, study PRJEB22302) | groundwater metagenome | biome: forest; feature: aquifer; material: groundwater | place: USA | collected 2011-08-07 | depth 5.4 m | reverse complement strand
CACACTGGTTTTACCGTTGGTGCCAGTTACACCGGTGACGGTGAGTCTAGTGGAAGGATAATCGTAAAATTTGCCGCTGATTTGACTGATTTGATTTCTTAACCCTGTGATAGGAATGATGGAGACGCCCTGCTTCAACAAGGGTCGCTGCCAACCCTCACTTTTTTCAACCAGTACAGCCGCGGCACCCAGTTGTATAATTTGATCGACGAATTGTCGCGAATCGGTATTAATCCCTGGATACGCAAAAAACAGATCGCCACGGCCAACCTTGCGCGAATCGGTTTGCACACCAGAAATAACAGGGTCAACCAAACCTTCAAGCGATATGGAACTTGCCAACAAATCACTTAGATGTTTTTGATCCCTTATCAATTTAGCCGCCAATCCCATTAAACTGCGCCCATTAAACTGAGTCCGCCAACCCCACTTTCTTATTGTTAGACGGCTGCGCTTGCCCGTCACCCACCTTTAAGTCTTCTGTCGGTTGTTCCGTTGCGGGAACACCCAGTAATTGCATCGTTTTGCCGATAATTTTGGAGAACACCGGCGCGGCAACTTCGCCGCCGTAATAATGCTTACCTTGAGGATCCTTAATCATGATCACCGCGACGACTTCTGAATTATCGGCAGGTGCAATTCCGGCAAAGACCGAAATATATTTACTGCGGTCGTAGCCGTCGGTTCCAACTTTATGCACGGTTCCGGTTTTCCCAGCAACTTCATAGCCTTCCACGGCGGCTCGCGTGGCTGTGCCCCCTGGTTTAATGACTGCCTTCATCATTTCTACTACTTTGCCGGCGACATCTTTTTCAATGACCTGTTGCGCTTCTGGGGCTTTTGCTAGTTTGATTAAAGTGACAGGTCTTCGCTGCCCCCGAGAGGCCAAGACTGCATACGCTTGAGCAAGCTGTAGATTGGTAACTGACAAACCATAACCAAATGCCAATGTTACCTGTTCAATGGGTTTCCATTGACTGTGGCTAGGTAGAACGCCAACTCCTTCGCCAGGAAAACCGCTGCCAGTGCTCTGCCCTAAGCCTACGCGATAGAAAACGTCGCGAACTTTTTCAGGCTCAAGGCTTAGCGCAATCTTGCTGGTTCCCACTTGGCTGGATTTTGCAATCAACTTTGTTAAATTAACTACGCCATAATTGGAGTGGTCATACAATGTTTTTCGGCCAACGCGAATCCATCCCGGATTGGTGTCTATTTCGGTTTCAGGTTGATATTTTCCACTCTCCAAAGCGGCAATCAATGTCAGAGGCTTAACAGTTGATCCCGGCTCAAAAAGATCTATAACCGCGCGATTGCGCATTTGATTCGGTTTTAACTGGCCACGATCATTGGGATTAAACGACGGTTGGTTTGCCATTGCCAATACTTCACCGGTTTTTACATTTAACAAAACTACCGAACCAGAATCGGCGTTAAAATGGTTAACAGCGGCTTTTAGTTCTTTATACACTATGTACTGCAAGCGCAAATCAATACTGAGCTGCAAAGGTTTACCGGGGTGCGCCTCAGAAAGTTGTTTAACGTCTTTAATGATTTGTCCATGCAGATCTTTGACAACCTGTTTTTTCCCCGGCTCGCCCTTCAACCAATCATCAAAGGCGAGTTCAATACCTTCTTGCCCCTGATCATCCACATTGTTAAAACCTATAAGATGAGCAGTTACTTCTCCTCCGGGATAAAAGCGTTGATATTCATGTTGTCCGTAAACGCCCTCAATACCCAGTTTCAGTACCTGTTCAGCGGCTTCCGGTGACATGCGACGCTGGAGATAGACAAATTTTTTGCCTGATCGCTGCTGAATTTTTTCTTCTAAGTAGTTTGGATCGAGTTGTAAAATAGCAGCCAGCTGTGGCCACCGATCTTTGTGTTGGCTCAGCTCGGAAGGGTTTGCAAACAGCGACACTATTGGCGTGCTTACCGCCAGAGGCTCACCGTTACGATCGGTAATCAAGCCGCGATGCGCTGGTAAGGTTTCGGTACGCAGCAATTGACTCGCGGCGCGTCTGCTAAGGACGTCTTGGCCTAATTTTTTGCCTGCTTCCGCCGGCATGACCTGAAGTGTCGCGAAACGCCATGAGAGTGCAGTTGCAATCATCAAGAATGCGCAACCGACGGCCATCAGCCGCCAATATGCAATTACTTGAATCTTCGCTAATTCACTCATTGTTCAACCATCATTGTTCAACCATCACTACTTCACTGGTGGCGGGGGTTTTCATCAGTAATTTTTGATTGGCCAATTGCTCGATTCGACTATAGGCTGCATAGCTGCTTTGCTCTAAGAGTAGTTTTCCCCATTGCACTCTACTGTCATCAGCACCGTGGCGTAGTTGTTGTAATTCGGCAAACAGTTGGCGCGTAGTGTGTACTGAATCGATGACTGCAATCGCCGAGGTCACAACGACAATTAACAATCCGGCGATTGTAGTCACGCTAATAAGCTGCTTTTTTATACTCATATCATTTTCGCCGAACATTGTTGAAACCTGTTTCTTCTGATTTATAATTTTTCAGCTACGCGCATCATTGCACTGCGCGAACGTGGATTACGCGCCACCTCATCAACCCCAGCTCGCAAAGATTTGCCAATCGGCTTGAGCCTTTTGTTTAACTGGTCGTCCCTGATCGGAATAGATGCCGGCAACTCATCACCCTTGGCCTGTTTGCGAATGAATTGTTTTACCATGCGATCTTCTAATGAATGAAAACTGATAACGACAAGGCGTCCGCCCGGTTTAAGTACATCCAACGAATCATTGAGAACGCGTTCCAACTCTTCCAACTCGTTGTTCACATAAATACGGATAGCTTGAAATGCACGAGTGGCCGGATTCTTGCCCTTCTCCCACGCAGGATTTGCCGCCGTGATAATTGCAGCCAGCTGCCGAGTCGATGTAATGGGAGATTCTTGTCGAGCGGATACAATGGCAGCAGCCATACGTTTTGCAAAGCGTTCCTCGCCGTAAACCTTTAGTACTCGTGCTATCTCATTTTCTTTTTCAGTTGCAATCCATTGTGCGGCGCTTATACCAGAGGTTGGGTCCATGCGCATATCCAACGGACCATCATGCAGAAAACTAAAACCTCGCTGTGCTTGATTAAGCTGTGGGGAAGAGACCCCAAGATCTAACAAAATGCCAGCAATATGCCCAAGTTGCCCCGCTCGAGACATTTCGCTTCGTAGATTGGAAAATGCTCCATGTATCACTTTCAATCTATCCTCTTGGCCGAACTCGCCCTGAGCATTTTCGATCGCCTGTGGATCTTTATCGAAAGCAATTACCCTTCCACTGGGCGACAACATGTTTAAGATTTTTCTTGTGTGACCACCCCTGCCAAACGTTCCATCTACGTAACAGCCATCGAGATCGCCAAGCAGACTTTCAACCGCTTCATCTAAAAGAACTGTTTCGTGACTTGTTGTATTCGTTTCCATTTCACCATCGCTAACTTATTCTTGAGACTCTTTCGTTACCAGCGAGGTAACTTAGAGAGAGAACGACTGCAGTTCGTCTGGCAGTTCGTTAGCGTTGGCATTATCGATCCAAGCATCACGAGATTCGTACCAATGCTCTTCACCCCATAACTCAAACTTTTTTCCCTGTCCGACCAGCATGAGTTGTTTATTCAAACCCGCGTACTCGCGTAGCGTAGCTGGCAACAAAATACGACCACTACTATCCAACTCTAGGTCGCTGGCATGCCCAATAAGTAGCCGCTGAATCCGTCGAGCCGCCTTATTGTAACTGGGCAAAGCTTCGATTTTTTTCTGCAGTTCTTCCCATTCAGGCAAGGGGTAAAGCAGCAGGCAACGCTCGTCTGTATCAATAGTGGCGACTAGCTGACCTTCACAATAGGACATCAACATATCGCGATACTTTGCGGGTATCGCCATGCGTCCTTTGGGGTCTAATATGATTGCTGTCGCACCTCTAAACACAATGCTTCCCTGGTTGCTGATTTTCTGAATTTTACAGTGGTGTAATTCTGTCACTTAGGAGGAGCAAATCCCTTCTTCCCCACTTTTATCCACTTTACGCCACTATTCCACACTATGATAGCCAGAAGCCGTATTGTCAAGAAAACCAACAGTATTAAATGAGGAGAAAATGCAGTGAAATGCCGAGAAATCCCGAAGAAAAACTCGATATCCCTCAATACGCTCTATTCAAAAGACTTATTAATCAGCCATATAAAAAGAGCGCTTAATGTGTTACTTTAAGATTGAATTTGGCGAGGGTATCCACGAGATAAATTCAGAAGAGATTGAGTAGTTGCGAATAAAAATCATACTACCCAAAGGATAAATAATTGCGAGAGTCAGCCTATAAGCCGGGTTCTGTCGAGAACAGTCATTCATCTAGGATGTACGTCACCGCACACCTCAAGCAACCTACCCGAATCCGGCGTGGGCACACCAATGGATTCCTATTTGGTCTTGCTCCGAGTGGGGTTTACCTTGCCACGAACTGTTACCAGTCGCGCGGTGCGCTCTTACCGCACCATTTCACCCTTACCGGACCCTTCGCTCGAAACTCCTCAGCAATTTCTTTGCAGCAGCGCAAGCGATAAGACACAAACGCTAACTACTCTGAAGGTCTTCGAGTGAAGGGTCAGGCGGTTTATTTTCTGTTGCACTTTCCGTAGGCTCGCGCCCCCCAGGGGTTACCTGGCACTCTGCCCAATGGAGCCCGGACTTTCCTCCACATTACAACATGAGACATGAGTAATGCAGCGACTGTTCGGCCAACTCTCGCGCATAAAGACTACCCATGGATTCCCAATAACTCAAGCTTTGTTTCCACTATTATAAAAACGGTAGAGCTAATATTTTCACAGCCTACCGATTTTATAACCCGTGACGCAGAATATTATTTCAGATTGAGCGCAAATTGATAAAATGCCTTTTTGCTGACCCCAGTGATTTTTGCAGCTAGCTCTGAAGCTTGTTTAACTGAAAGCTCTTCAAGCAAAATCTTTAGAATGCGCTCAGCATCAGGATCAAGTGCATGCTTATCCCTTTCATCTACGCCTTTGAGCAATACAACAAATTCACCTTTGCATTGGTGTGCGTCATTGTTCAATATCGCCTGCAGCTCTTGCAGGGGCGCCGAGATAATTGTCTCAAAGGTCTTGGTCAATTCTCTCGCTATAACTGCTTGCCTATCGACACCAAAGACTTGCGCCATATCTTCTAATGTCTCAACAATTCGATGCGTTGATTCATAAAAAACCAATGTTCGCTCTTCATGTTGCAATAACTCCAAGCGTTTTTGTCGCGCAGCAGATTTTGCGGGTAGAAAGCCCTCGAATACAAAACGATCTGTAGGCAAGCCAGCCGCTGAAAGGGCTGCGACCGCAGCACAGGGGCCAGGAATGGGAATCACAGCATATCCAGCTTTTCTGACGTCAGTGACCAATCTATATCCAGGATCTGAGATGAGTGGGGTGCCGGCATCAGAGATCAGCGCCACACTCTTACCTTCGTGTAAATGCCGCATGATCTGTTCAAGTCGCTGCTCATCCGAATGATCATGGTAGGAGATCATCGGTGTTGTTATATTGTAGTGGGCTAATAATTTACCGCTGTGGCGAGTGTCTTCAGCTGCAATAATACTCACTGTTTGAAGAACCTCTACTGCTCGAGGTACCATGTCCGACAAATTACCTATTGGTGTTGCGACAACATAGAGAATTGAATCTGTCATAATGCAAACCGCCTTAGGAAAAATGCGTAAAGCTAATTTAGTTCGAATGATGTGCGTATATAATGCGACCGGCTCTACATTGAAATCTTTGTGGAGCTCAGTTGCAGACAGAACCCCTGGTTCTAAATTTTTGACTCTTAATTTTTTGATACTGACTTAATTGATGCAAGTTAATTCACACCCTGCCTGGATACGGTTTATGAAAAATGCTTTACATGTTCCATTCATACTTGGAGCTATTTTTTCTCTATTTATCACCGGGTGCTCATCAACATCGACCACACACACAATTCCAACGATCGACTCTCCGCCTATTAAATCAAAACGAGTTACGACCAAAGAACACAGTGTAAAACAATTAATAATTGATGCCGAAAATAAATCATCACCAATGCGAGAAGAATTGTTAATTGAAGCCATGAAAATGTCAAAGGCGGAAAACAATGTATCACAATTTAAATATTTAATTTCAATAATCACGCCGGACGGACTACCGCCAGAGATTTTTGGAGATTACTTGTTAGTTGTCAGTCAGTTTTACATTGATGAAAATAATCTGGCAGCTGCTACAGACTTGCTGGAAGGCGAAGAAACTGTAGAACAAATACGTTATATGTCGCGGAATAAAACTTGGCAGGTATATTCAATACGCGCCAAACTTTTTACGTTAATTGGCGACCATGCCAGTAGCGCCAGGGTTCGATCTTGGCTAATCCGTAAAATTCCTGAAGGAGAATCCGTTGAAGAACAATATCAAGCACTATGGCAATCACTGCTCAATGTATCCTTGGACGAACTGAATCAACTGCAGCAGAAAACGGATGATAATATTCTACAGGGTTGGTACAGCTTAGCGGCGTTGACCAAAGACTCCAGTGATATAGACCAGCAGGTAAAACTACTGAACGAATGGTTATCAAAATGGCCCGATCATCCCGGCAAAAAAAGGCTGCCGAATCGATTACAATTATTACAATCCTTCGCCGCATCAAGACCGCAGAAATTAATCTTATTTCTGCCGCTCGAAGGTGAATTAAAAAGCGCTGGGAGGGCGATTCAGGAAGGATTTTTCGCGGCTTTTTACCAATCACTCCATCTGGGCAATCCGACACCCAAGATCACGGTTATCGATACATCGTCTATTTCAGACGCCAATTTTCTTCAAAGCTATATTGCTGCGATACAGGCAAATAGCGCAGAGCTTGTAATAGGTCCGCTCGAAAAAGAAAAAGTTAAAATTCTCATGGATCAACCATCTCTGCCAATTCCCACTCTGGCTCTCAACACCATACCGGAAGTGACAAATACTCCCGAACAACTCTATCAATTTGGACTCGCTGTTGAAGATGAAATAGCTGAGCTAGTCAACAGAGCTAAACTCGCCAATTATAAACAAGCTCTTATCATCACCCCTGAAACCCCCTGGGGCAATCGTGTTGCAGTTTCATTGCGCGATCAGTGGACTTCCCTGGGTGGACAAATTATTGGGATAAGTGGCTTCAATGAGGCGAACAATTTCTCTACCATGATTCAATCAGCATTAAATATAACTGAGAGTGAACAACGCGCCAAAAAAATTAAAACTGTTACCAGTAGAGACGTAGAGTTTACACCGCGCCGACGGCAGGACATCGACGTGATTTTTCTTGCCGTCAATCCACAACAAGCCCGACAAATTAAACCTACCCTCGCGTTTCACTACGCTGGTGATATACCGGTCTTCGCGATCTCGCGAGTCTATTCTGGTGTAGCTGAACCCGAAAAAGATCAAGATTTAAATGGCATTATGTTCACCGATATTCCATGGAATTTCGAGAATAGTGAAATTAAAAAGACTATTCAGAAAGCGACATATACACCACCTGCCTATCAACGATTAACTGCACTGGGTATCGACGCGTTTAGACTCTACCCAAGATTAAAACAATTGGAAACCATCCCCAACACTAAGCTCTACGGTAAAACTGGCAGTCTACAGTTATCTAATAACCGAGTGATTCATCGGGAACAAATTTGGGGTATGTTTTCTAAAGGTAAACCAACACTTATTCCATCACTGACAAAAAATGAAATTGATAGCCAAATTTAAATCTCAATTATTCGTTGAGCCGACGGCAAAATCAAAGGGCGACTATGTTGAAGCGCAGGCTTTAAAGTTTTTGCACGCCCAAAAGCTGAAGCTGAGGGCACGCAACTACAATTGTAAACTTGGAGAGATTGATCTTATTATGCAAGATAGCGAAGCCATAGTTTTTGTAGAGGTTCGCTTTCGGCAAAACAGGAAATATGGGCATCCATCTGAAACAGTTAGTCTTGCAAAACAAAAGAAAATTATTAAAACAGCGCTAATCTATTTGCAAGAAAAGAAACTTCTTGAAAAAGTTTCATGCCGTTTTGATGTATTAACTGTAAATACCATCGCCGAAGCAGAGACATTACAATTCAATTGGCTACGTGACGCTTTTCAAGCTTAAAACAAGGAATCATGAGAAAAAATGGACACCGATGATTTTGATGCAGTACAGCAAGTAATAAATCTGTTTCATGAAAGCATTGAAGCCAAAATGCATGTCATTGATGATCTCGCTCCGCTAGTAGCTGATGCCGCCGATATAATTAGCCAATGTTTTTTAGATGACAACAAAATCATGATTGTCGGAAACGGCACCTCGGGCACCATAGCACAGCAATTCACTGCAAATCTTATTAGTCGCCATCAAAAGGAACGACCGAGTCTCCCCGCAATATGCCTCAATACAGATATTATTACTCTTGGCGCCATTGCCAACGATAGCAACTACAATGAGGTCTATGCGAAACAGATAAGAGCGCTTGGCCACACAGGTGATTTGCTGTTTGCCGTTACAACCGATAGCTCATCTGCAACATTGGTGCACGCTATCAAAGCGGCGCATGACAGAGAGATGAGCGTTATTGTATTAACCGGATCGGATGAGGGTGATACTGCCTCAATTCTTACCCAAGAAGATCTCGAAATCTGTGTTCAAAGCGAGTCCTTTCCCCGTTTACATGAAATTCACTTACTCACGATATTCTGTCTTTGTGATCTTATCGATAAACAAATTTTTGGGAGTTTGAGTTGATGAAAAAATTATTTTCTCTCTGCATTATTTTTATCGTTTTTTTTCTACCAGGTTGTACCACATTTCTTTCGTTGACCACCGACGAACCGATTGAACAAGATGCGGGAACACGCTCCTTCGGAACCTATCTGAACGATGAAAACATTGAATCGATAGCTACAGTAAACATCAGAAAATCCGACACCCAATTGGCAGATGCTCATCTTAACGTGGAAAGTTACAATGGTATGGTTTTGCTCACAGGGCAGGTCAATTCAAATGACTTAAAATCAATTGCAGGCGCGGTGGCCGATAAAGTTGCTAATGTGCGGAAAGTCTATAACGAGCTTGAAGTTAAAGACCCTTCAACCACTATTGCTCGATTTAATGATTCTTGGCTAACCAGTAAAATAAAAACAAAAATGATGGCAGACTCAACTGTTCAATCGGGCAGAATTAGAGTTGTTACGGAAAATGGCGTGGTTTTTCTTATGGGCCTCGTCAGCCATGCAGAGGGCGAAAGAGCAGTAAATTTAGTACAGGAGAGTTATGGCGTACAAAGAATTATAAAGGTTTTTGAATACATCGACTAATCTGCCAAACTTATGCCTGTATCCACATAAAATTAACTTTTGCACTCCTACAACAAAATTTACATAACGTATCTTGTTTTTACCCATGGACAGTGCGGCACTAAATTATAAAGATGAATTCTCATAGTGCATCGAAGCCATCCACCAATTGTTTTTCTGACGTGAGAATATCGAACAAACGTCCGACATTTAGGAGGAATGTAGATTTTAAAAACTTAAACTTTACTATAAAGCATGCAAAATTTTTTAATCGCTATCTTCCATCAATAAAAGTAAACCAGCTCAAACTATTATCTTGCTCTATCTAAACTTAATTCTCTCCTTTGAAGTTCCAGGATGAGAACCCCAGAAATATAGTTTTAGTTGCAGTAGCATCGATCCCAATTAATAAATAATGTGTTGTTTCCTGTCATCGCTTTACTGAGACCAGAAATGTTAGGTTGAAGAATTCATCGCGGATACTATTCGATGGAAATAAAATATTTTTTCTCTGTTTCACATAATGAGACATTAAAATACACTTTATATAACAGGTGTATTCATTTGCATTCTCAAAACGCCAAAAATACTCTTGTTATTTTCTGTATTACTGACCAAAATTCACTTTTTATTGCTAAAATTCTATTATTTCTCTGTACAAACGTACACTTAACTATCAATTGAGAAAATTTTTAAAATCTTTTTTACTTTTTCGCTGAACTTTTATAATTTTCTTGTACAATGGCCTTTCCCGCAAAACTGTATAAATTCTGTTATAGGTTTCGAGTATGACTACCAATCATCAAATGCGTCGACTACCAAAACAATCGAGAGGACAACAACGAATAGAAAAGATTCTCGATGCCACAGAATCACTTCTATGTGAGATGGATTTCGACAAGATAACTACTAACCACATCGCCCAAAAAGCTAATACATCAGTAGGTGTGATGTATCGTTACTTCCCAAACAAGTATGCTGTCTTTGCTGGGTTAGCCGAAAGAGACAGAGCATATTTAACAGAGATTCAATCCGTATGCCTGATAAAATGTTCCCGTGATGATTGGCAACAATACGTGTGCGCGTTTGTAGATCAGCTCGCGGCACATTATCGATCCAGTCCTGCTTATCACATTTTGTGGGCTGGTATAAAAGCAAATACCTCTACTAGTCCAATCTCATGTGACCTCATGGAGGCATTAGCAAAATCCCACCAAGAATTGAGCAGACACCTTACACCGAATGTATCGGAGGAAATGCAGCCTATCGTATCGAGTGTCATCGTGAATCTAATTCAGAGTCAGCTCACTCTTGCGAT
>OBEQ012849559.1_pt1 | contig 10700 bp, 6 predicted proteins | sample 1670901 | NCBI WGS metagenome assembly OBEQ01 (sample SAMEA104232315, study PRJEB22302) | groundwater metagenome | biome: forest; feature: aquifer; material: groundwater | place: USA | collected 2011-08-07 | depth 5.4 m | reverse complement strand
GGCGTTAATTGAAGGGGCCTAGAGAATTCATCTTTTTTTAATTTTTAAATATTTGATTTTAAGAAGATTTTTTTAAATAAAAATTATCATTCTGATAGCCAGCTTGGCACCCTTCTTGCTTTGTCCATAGGGAGAAGACAAGTTGTGCACACTTTGAAAGAGGGGGTTTTCGGATGCGTCGAGCAAAAAAAATATTCTTTGAGTTTCTCGTTACTCTTCTTTTAAGCGGCAGTTTTTCTTCTATCTCACAAGCCATCATGACAAAACATATGGTGACCAGTTTCGGAACCAATCCTTCCGCGGCTCCCGGCGTGGCTACCGTTGATCTTTCCGATCCCATGACCGTATCGTGGAGTGATGAAAGTGGGAGAAAGATAACCCGTGACCCTGATGGAAAAATAGTTGTTATGGGCCACTGGGCTTATAACAGCTACAGCAAGACAACCAAAAAAACCACTTACTATTATTATCCTGCCGCTGTCCGCTTTAATACCGACGGCACGCTTGATACAACCTTCAACCATACCGGTTACTCCATGATGACCAGTTTAGGGAACGTCTATGTCGAACATGCGACCGTCTATCAGGATGGGAGCCGCAAAGGGGATATCATTTTTAGCGGTGCCGCCGTTTACGATAGCATCACTGACACAGCAAAATGGGATGGATTTATCGGACGTATTAAGTCTGATGGAACTTTCGCCAGCAGTTCGACCGTCAACTATGGGGGAAATGATGACATCATCGACACCGTTTTTGACAGTTCGGGAAACATCTATGCCCTTGTCGAGGCCCGTACCGGCGCTATCGACTGGTATAACCTGGCGAGCGGGAGAAGTTATAACATCGTCAAGATGTCCACCAGCGGTTCCAGTTCTACGTTAATCACCAATCTTCTTTTCAGCTCTTCGGGAACCACTGAAATTATGGGAATCAAAATGAATAACGATAAGATCATCGTTGCGGGAAGAATCGACAACAGCACGGGGGACGATTTTCCTGCCGTTGCCCGCTACAATTTGGATGGAAGCCTCGATACCACCTTCAATGGGGGAATTATTTTGGGGAGTAATTCGGGCTTTGACTATATCGAACGAGGGGCCTTTACCGTCACTAACAGCAAAGTGCTGATCGCCGGTCATGCCACTAATCCTACCACCTATGAACAATCTTTAACCCTGAATTGCTTTGATGATGCGGGGAGCTGTGGAGGGGTTAGTCTTCCCCAAATCAGCGGATTTTCCACAGGACTTACAATAGATCCCCAAGGAAAAATAGTCCTCATTGGTTATATCGCGGGAGGGGAAGAATGGGATCCTTGGGTCGCTCGTTTGAATACGGACAATCAAAGCCTCGATGAATCCTTTGGTTATCAGGGAATCGTCTGGAATGATCCTTACTATATCGGTGACGATGATTTTGCCCTTTATAGCACCAATCCAAATGATTCGACAGTCTGGGTTGAAGCTAAATTCAGCACAACCGAGGTGTGGACCGAATCTGATGGTTCCATCATTACTGGCGGAAATGTGGAAGATACTCATAATAACTACATGGGGGTCATTAAACTAAAGGGATATGACGATACCACTTCTGGCGGATGTCAAAGCGACGCGGAATGCGATGACGGCAACCCTTGTACCCAAGATGCCTGCAGCCTTAATGAAAAAGTGAGTGAGTGCGTTCATATGGCTGTCGCGGCGGGAACCTCTTGCGATGACGGTGATGCCTGCAATGGAATTTCGACATGCCAGTATCAAGACGAAAAACAACAGACAAGTGCCTGCATCCCTGGCAGCCCCTCTGTGACTGATGATGGCCATGCCTGTACGACTGATTCGTGTGATCCGGCTACAGGAAATATCACACACACCTCTCTTGATAATGATGGCGATGGATACGATGCCTGTCATGATTGCAATGACAACAATCCCCAGATCAATCCGGGCGCTAATGACGTTTGCGATGGACAAGATAACGACTGCGATGGACGTGTTGACATCAGCGCTAATGGGACCGACGCGAATGTCGCCTGCAGCAGCGTATGCGGACCGGGCAAACAAACCTGCGTCAACGGCGTCCTGCAAGCCTGTGATTCAGTCGCGACTGATTCCGATGGCGATGGAACCGCCGACTGCCTTGATAACTGCCCCAATGATCCTCTTAAAACATCCCCGGGCGCTTGCGGTTGTGGAATAGCCGACGTTGACAGCGATCACGATGGCATCATGGACTGCCAGGATTCCTGTATCGCCGAAAAAACCGAAACTTGTGACGGCAAAGATAACAATTGCGATGGAACTGTTGATGAAGGCAATGTATGTGGCACTCCTAGTGGTTGCCAAAGTGATGCCGATTGCCCCGATGACGGGGACCCTTGTACGACTGCGGCCTGTGCCCCTGTCACAGGATCCATTTATGGCAACTGTGTCCAGAACACCATTGCCAACTGCAACACCAACCAACCAACAGCAATCTGCGGAAACGGCATTGTCGATGCTGGCGAAGAATGCGACGACGGTAATAACACTAACAACGACGGTTGCAACGGCGATTGCACTTTTTCTTGCGTGGATGGAGTATCACAAAATTGCGATAACAAAGCTGGATGCGATCCAAATGATCTGGCCAAATATCCAGGTTGTTTGCCTGAAAATGACAATTCTGATGGAACAACATGGACTGGAAACCAATCATGCCAAAATGGACAATGGGGTTATTGTGTTCGTCCCACGGAACAACCACAAAATACTTACAGTTGTCTTGATGGAACCACCCCCTTTAAAACAGGGTGCGTTTTAAGCCGCAACCCATCAGCCGCAGAACAGATTAGCTGTTACAGCAATACAACAGCCACGAAGGCTTTCGGATTAAAGGGTTATGATGCCCCCACCGCCATTTTTGCCGGAAATAGCGGCCAAGCTATGGCCTGGAGCAGTGGTCAGGAAGTTTATTACCTGAGCAATACCACTGCGAGTCAGACAGCAACCACAGCATCCACTGCTATGGCTGTTGTCCTCAATAATACGTCGCTGGAACCCCAAAAACTCCCTCAAACTTTTGATAGCAATGTCCTTGATCTGGTGAAGTTGGATGATGCCAATGGCGAAAATGGAAAACTCCTTATCCTCACAGCGAACACTCTTTATTCTTATCAAAAATCTTCTGATGGATCGTTGATCTATAAACAGGAGATGACCGGACTTTCCAATGCCCAGAAGGTTACAGCCTTTGGAACCCAGGTCTTTATACTCGACACTAACGGATTGCTCAAACATGTGGTCTTGGAAGGGACAACCAATATACTCCCCACCGGTTTTCCAGAAACTGTTGATGTAAAAACCTTTTTAGCCAACAGCGGTATTACCCTCACGGCAACAGACATGGGAATAATTGCCCAAAGCGGTTCCACGGGGGGAACCTATCATGACCTTTTGTTCATCATGAATGGCAACAGTGATGGCAATCGCATTTTCGCCCTTGATATGAGCAACGGAAATATGGGGATTGTGGCGAAATTGGGATTGACAGATCCCATCTATGGAGTGGTTTACAAACAAGAGACCAAACAACTGGTGGTCACTGCGGGCAACAGTATCTGGATGACGACGCTCAGCACTTCTTTGTCCATCGATAATGTTCAAAAAATAGGGGCCGATTCCTTCCAAGCCGTTGTGGATAACCAATTGGATCAGCCCGGAGACTTGACCAAAGGATTTCTGTATTGCCCTACTCCTGCAGCAACTGGCTGTCAAACCGATGCCGATTGTGTGGATGATGGGGATGCTTGTACAGCCGAGGTTTGTAATCCTGTCACAGGATCCATTTATGGCACCTGTTCCAGTAACACCATTGCCAACTGCAACACGAACCAACCACCAAATTGCGATGATGGGGATGCTTGCACCACAGATGAGTTAGTCACGACAAATACCCTCACAGGCACCACCTATAGCTGCACTTACACCCAGGTTAATGTGGATGACAACGACTCCTGCACTAACGATTCTTGCGATCCTGCTACTGGAATCAGTCATATCGAGGTCCCTGTTGATGACGGGCATGCCTGCACCACCGACTCATGCAGTAACGGCAACCCCATACACACTCCCATCTCCGGTTGCTGTGAGAGTAACGCGGAATGTGGCGACGGGAATGCTTGCACAGACGACATTTGTACACTGGTCACGGGATACGCCTATACCACCTGTACCCATTCCAACATCCCTGTAGAGGATGATAACAATGCCTGTACTACCGACTCTTGTGATCCAGCAACCGGACAAGTTCATACCACCATTCCTGTAGAGAATGATAACAATGCCTGCACTACCGATTCCTGTGATCCAGCAACCGGACAGGTTCATACCACCATCAACTGCGACGATGGAAATGCTTGCACTACCGATTCATGCAACACACAAACAGGCAGTTGTGAATATAGTACTTCTGTGGCTGTGAATTGCCAGCCGGCAACACCAAGCTGCGGCAATGGAGTGACGGAAACCGGCGAAACCTGTGACGACGGCAATACGGCTGACAACGACGGCTGTTCAGCAAATTGCCAGACTGAAGAGGAGAAATGCACGGATGGACAGTCATTCCATGACGTCCTCTGCATGCAAAAAAACGATACCACAAATCATCAATATCAAACCGTCTGCTTGGATAAGGATGGCGTCGAATGGAACCGGGTCGATAGTTACAACAAACAACCCATGGTGGGACAAGCCCGCGATCCGGATGGCAATCTCTATTACACTGACACCACCGGGAAATTACTCTATCAAATATCGCGCATGACTCAGGAAACCTCCATTAAGGCTGATCTCTCTTCTTTCTTCACAGACGGCGAAATGACGGACGGCATGGCTGATGCAAATGGGAATATTTATGTTGCGTCAAAAACCAAAGGAGTTGTGGCTCACTTCGTTGATGGCACTCTTGCCTGGCAACAGACTGCAAGCCAGCCAGACAATCTTGTACTCGACAGCTCAAATAACGTTTATTTTACTGCTCTTGATAACAATGGAAATCCTGCTCTTTATAAAATTGACACAACGGGAGCTCTCACTTCTTTCATCACGGCCCAACAGATCACGGATGCTAATGGGGGACAAACTATAACCATAGCTGACATGATGAAATCCGATACAGATTCTTATGTGGTAGCTGGCATCAATGGGGAAATTTTTAAAGCCACTCCTGTTTCTGCCCAAACAACAAAGACCAATAGCACCAACACCATTGTAAAGATGTATGGAAGCAATCTTCCCATCACCATCAGTGGTATTGCGGGTAAATATAATATTCTTTACGCCTCCAATGAATCTGGAAATGTGGTTAATCAATATCCCCGTAATAATATCAGTGCCGGAACAAAGTTTGCCGATGGATCCTACAGCGAAATGAATTGGACTCAATGGTGTCCCGGAAACAAGATATCTCAACCTGGTTGCACTCCAACAACTGAAGTTTGCGACGGGGTCGATAACGATTGCGATGGACAAGTAGATGAAGAACTCATCCAAGACTGCTCTACCGATTGCGGAACCGGAACCCAAACTTGTACATCCGGCACATGGGGAGACTGTTCGGCACCAACAACTTGCGGAACGACGGCGATCGAAGATCAACCTGTGGAAGTACAAAATACCGACATTCCTGAAACTGGAGGAACAATTGAAGGTGCAGCTACAACTGACGGTGGTTCTCCCATAACTGACGCCGCTCCCACGACTACAACGACCGATCAATGCTTAACCATTCCTGGAGCCGAAGTCGTTGAGTTAGATGTCGCTGAGATCCCTATCGAGACACTTTGGATAGTACGCAATGGGGGAACCGCAACCATCACTGATAAAAACGGAGTACAATGGACAATGACCGCTATCGTTGAGAAAGATTGGAGCGATGCTACGATTACTTATGAACAGGCAGATAATATGGAAGGTGAAACCAACGTAGCTGCCGCTTCCACAAGCGCTTGTCAAAAACCGACAGGGCTCAAAGCAACCACCCTAGAAATGCGAAGCGGTGCAGGATGCGCTCTGTCTCCAGAAAAAAATGCCAGCACAACAAATAACGCCCCTCTTTTCATCATTGCCAGCTGGTTAGTTCTGGTTCTTACTTTCCGTCGGGTTCGGAACTAAAGCCACCCTTCTTGTTTGTACCACGCTAAAGCTTCCTTTAATCCCTCATTCAACGAAACGGTTGGAGAAACTCTAAACGTTTCTTGCAGCGAATTTGCCGAACAAAACCAAAAAGGCTGACTCATCTCTTTAAATTTATCAGAATTCAAAAGAGGAGTGTTTCCAAAAACATCCCCCCCTAATTCGGAAAACCAAGCGACCATTCGCGCCAAACCGATGGGAACCATGATTCTCCTGACTTTGCGACCAACAACGTTGGCGGCAAAGCCCAACATTTCATCCAGCTCGTATCCCGAATTCCCGTCATCGGGATAGTAAGGGCCGCTCGCAGAGCTCTCGGCACCTGGGGCGCCGGAGGCGCTGATCCGGCCGCTCGCAGAGCTCTCGGCACCTGGGGCGCCGGAGGCGCTGATCCGCCCGCTCGGCGTCGGGCCTTGGTGTTCGGCCATGGCTATCAACATCGCGGATAAATCGCGCACCTGGATAAAACTATTCTTGAGAGGAATTTTTCCGATGACTGGAAAAAATCCTCGGCGAAAAAAACGAAACAGGGTCAACGTTTCAGGGTCGCCAGGGCCGTAAACAATCGGCGGCCGTACTATGCAAACAGGAAAACGGTTTTGATATTCGAGGACAATTTTTTCCCCCTGCACTTTACTTTTTCCATAGTGACTGACAGCTCCTTTTCCATCGAAAGAAGTAGAGTTTTGATTTGGCCCTCTCGCCGAAATGGAAGAGACGTAAATAAATTTTTTGATTTCTTGATAACGGAGTTGATCGAGAAGCCAGCGGGTACCAAAGGTATTCACTCGATAAAAATCTTGGGTATTTTTGGCTTTAATGAGACCGGCGATGTGAATCACCACGTCGCACTCGGGCATGGACACAGAATTTTGTTGGGAACTTCCCAAATCGCCGAAAACGAGTTGGGCTCCTAATTGTTTGAGAGAGGTGGTGTTGCTGCTGGCTCGAACTAGTGCCGTTACTTCGTGTCCGCGACTCACACAATCACGAGCCACGTAAGAACCCACAAATCCGGTCGCTCCTGTAACTAAAATTTTCATCCGAGGATTTTTTTATTCTTTAGAAATAATCACTAATGGTTTACCCGACTCTACCGTATCCCCCACTGCGATCTTGATTTCTTTGACGATCCCGTCCATAGGCGAGATCAACTCATTTTGCATTTTCATCGCTTCCACCACCACCACCGCTTGCCCCATCGTCACTGTATCCCCTACTTTGACTTTTACATCGACCACTTTTCCTGGCATCGGGGCTTCAATAATGGCGCTTCCCGCGTTGGCTCCGCCGAGAATGGCTTGAGAAACAAGCCTGCGGCGTGGATCGAACATTTCGACACGGTAAGGAACGTGCCCTACATTGATAGCACATTGGTCTTTTTGAAAATTAACTTCCGCTTCGAGAACTTGATGGTCATCCACCAAAAAAGAATAGACGGGGCTTTTGCCCAACAGAACGTCGAAGCGATGGCTCGTGCCATCGAGAGTGATGATGAAGGAATCGCCATCGGGGGTGAGAATCACAACCTCTTCTTTTCCCTCTGAAATTATTTTATATTCATGCGACATATTATTTTCTTAAACTATCCAACCGTCCCAACCTTCGCCATGTTGATACTTCCTCCATCATGGCCACTTTTCCCGATACCGTCGGCTTTTTTTCTTCCAAATATTTCGCCAACGCGCCGGCCATCAACGCCTTGATTTTTTCGTCTGAGGGAAGTTCGAGAATTTTTTTCAAATGTTTTTCGATAAAGCTGGTGTCGTAAGTTCCTTTGACAAAATCGTCGATGAGGATCGCGCGGCGGTGAAAATAGAGATTCGTTTTGGGGCCGCTCACCCGATATTCGGACAAGGCGCGAGACATTCTCTGGATCGCCTCTTCGCGCGTTCGTCCCCAACAAATTAGTTTACTTAAAATGGGATCGTAATCGAGAGGGACTTCGAAACCGGCGTAAATCCCGTTATCCAGACGAACACCAGGGCCGTGCGGGTATTGCTGATCCACCACCATCCCTGGAGCAGGCATAAAATTATGAAAAGGATCTTCGGCATACACGCGCACTTCGATGGCATGACCAAATTGTTTTAAATCTGCCTGTTTCCACGGGAGTTTTGCTCCTTCTGCTATTTGGATTTGCGCTTTTACAAGATCGATGCCCAAAACCGCTTCGGTGATCGGATGTTCCACCTGCAACCGGGTATTCATTTCGAGAAAATAAAAATTCTGATGTTTGTCGACCAAAAATTCCAGAGTGCCAGCATTCACATAGTTGACAGCCTTGGCCAACTGCACTGCCTGCGCACACATCGCCTGCCGCGTTTTTTCGGTGATGAACGGAGACGGCGATTCTTCAATCACTTTTTGGTGGCGCCTTTGCACCGAACATTCGCGTTCGAAACAGTGGATCACATTTCCATGCGAATCCCCCAATACCTGAATTTCCACATGATGCGGACCTTCGATTAATTTTTCGATATAAACCGAATCATCTTTGAAAGAACGGAGCGCCTCGCTCTGCGCCATTTGAAAAGCCCCTTCCAAATCTTTGGCCGCCATCACCGAGCGCATTCCTTTACCACCACCACCGGCGGAGGCTTTGATAAGAACCGGATAACCAATTTCGGCCGCTATTTTTTTAGCTTCAGCCACATCTTTGAGCGGCTCTTCCATTCCTGGAACAATGTTGACCTTCGCTTTTTTGGCCAATTGCCGCGCCCCAACTTTTGAACCCATCGCCTGGATAATGGAAGTATCGGGGCCAATAAAAATAAGTCCGGCATCAGCCACCGCTTTTGCAAAACCTGCATTCTCCGATAAAAAACCGTAACCGGGATGAAGCGCATCAGCGTCCGATTTTTTGGCGACATCGATAATTTTTTGAACATTGAGATAACTTTCGCTTGGGGTCGCCGGACCGATGTGATAAGCCTCGTCGGCACGCCGCACATGAAGGGCCGCGCGATCGGGGTCGCTATACAGCGCGACGGATTTGATGCCCAACTCGCGGCAAGCCCGAATAATTCGCACGGCAATTTCGCCGCGGTTGGCGATGAGGATTTTTTTAATTTTGCGGGATATCATGAAGACCAGATTTATCAGATGGAGAAAGGATCACAAGAAGATTTTAACGATTTTCCTTATTCCAGAGCGCAGGCAAATCGCGCGCACCGTGTATCAAGGCAAGGATACGAACTTCTTCTTCATCAACATCATAAATCAAGCGATAATGGCGGATAAAAAGCTCGCGTATTGTGGGTGAATTGAACTCTGGAACAACGCGTCCCCGTTTTGCAAAACGTTTCAGCGATCGAGCGGCATCGCGGATCTCCCGAACAAGGCTTGCCGCGTAATAACGGGAATCTTGCGCAATAAAATCGGCAATATTTTGCAAGTCAGCCCAAGCAACTTCCGTCCAGGTTACTCTTCGAGCCATCGAGCCATCCTCTTTTCAACTTCTTTTTCATCGATTAACCGACCTTCTTTCGCATCGCCAAGTCCACGCAAAATCTTTTCTTTGACATAGATGTGATACTGGATGTCCTCAAAAGTTGTATCGGCCGGCAATTGATCGAGAAGCCTACGAACTTCTTCTTTTGCTGTTTGCATGGTTTCTCCCATTTTTTAAAGTCAGATAAAGAATAACATGCAAATGAACACAGGTCAAACCCGGTTATGAACCGGGTGATGTACCGGCAAAAAACCCCACCCATCACGCTCCTCTACCAAAGACAGAGTACGAGTGACGGGCGGGGCACAGCGCTCTTCGGTTCGCCTCATCTTGAGGCTTAAACCAGGGTGATAGATCTGGACTCCCTTCAAGCACACTCCCGTTTGCCGTGGCGGACGGGACTCCGACTTGAAAGACTTTGACTCCGCATGAGGGAGTGCTGGGGGCGCCAAACGGGCCGGCCGCCGATATTGTTGTTGCGCTTGGCCGGGTTGTTGTTGTTGCCATTGGCCGCGTGCAGGTTATCCTCATTCTTGTTGTTGTTGAACGAAGACCCGCCGCGAACAGAACGCCCATTCGATCGATCCCCCTCCTTTTGTCAGAAGACGGCGTCTTCCAACACAAGCTTTCTTATTTTTCTCCCCCCCTTTGAAAAAGGGGGGAATTACTTCCTGCTCTTACAGCATATTCATAAAGAATAAAATTGCGCAGATATTTTTTGAAAGGAAATCTGCGGAATAAGGTACAATAAAAAATCGTAAATACGCGTCAGAATTTGAGGCTTCTCAGTCATAAGCCTGGCTGTCCGCCTCCGGCGTCCAGCCTAAAAAAGGGTAAAAGAAAAAAGGGTAACTTATTTTAGTCCTGGGGGCGCCGGACGAGCCGACCGCCGATAAGATTGCCGCGGTAGGCCGGGTCGAGGCCGTAGTGGTTGCCATTGGCCGCGAGCAGATTGCCTCCAACCTCGTCGAACGAAGACCCGCCGCGCACAGAACGGTAATCACCCGCTCTTGGTCCTGTTGGGTCTACTGTTTCATTGATATCAACCTTACCATAAAAGGTATCTAAATATT